>ENA-OQOA01000471-OQOA01000471.1-human-gut-metagenome-genome-assembly--contig:-NODE-471-length-17647-cov-3.270662_pt1 | contig 17647 bp, 20 predicted proteins | sample MGYA00242633_ERZ504888 | MGnify/ENA primary metagenome ERZ504888 (study PRJEB26092, sample SAMD00036372) | human gut metagenome | host: Homo sapiens | study: EMG produced TPA metagenomics assembly of... | reverse complement strand
AATTGTTTCTGCACGTAGGGCAGCCGCGTGATTATGATTGTTTGATTCAGCGTCTTAGTGTGTGGAGCGGATTTATGGCGATGTGGGCTGAAATAGCCACTCCGGAGCAAGCAAAGGAAATAGTGCGGATTCATTTTCATGATACTTGTTCCTTTAACGCTCCGGCGGGAATCCGTACTTTGTCTCCTTTGGAAAAAATGTATAATGTACGTGCCAGTGGGAATCCGTCTTCCTGGCAAGGTCCGGTTTGGATTAATGTGAATTATCTGGTCTTTCGTGGATTGGTGAAATATGGATTTACGGAAGAGGCCCGGGAATTGGCGGAAAAGACCATTTTGCTTTTGGGACGTGACTATGAACGTTTCGGGGCATTACATGAATATTATCTGCCTGATAATGGCGAGCCGGTATTGAATAAAGGTTTTCAGAACTGGAATTTACTGGTGTTGAATATGGCTGCATGGTTGGATGGGAAACCGTTCGTTACTGAATTCTAGGTATGAAGCTGCCTCTTGACATAGAGCGGGAATTAATTCGGAAACTTATAAATGGAGACAAGATTGCTTTCAGCCATCTTTTCTCTTTTTATAAGTCCCAGGTCCTTTATTATTGTGTCCATTTTGTCAAGGATAAAGAGATAGCTGAGGATATAACACAAGATATTTTTTGACCGTTTGGGAAAAGAAGGAAGATATTCGGATTGAGCAGTCTTTTTCCGCTTTTCTTTATACTATAGCAAGAAATCGTATTTACGATATATTTCGTTCTCTGTCTGCCCGATCTGTGCTATACGAAAAACTGATGGAACAGGCCATTGATTATGTAGATGATGTAGAGAAGAGTCTGGAAGAAAAGAATATTCAGGAATTGATTGCACAGGCTTTGGAGCAGTTGAGTCCGCGCCAACGGGAGATTTTCGAATTGAGCCGGAATAGAGGACTGTCTCATAAAGAAATAGCTGAACAACTTGGTTTGTCTGTTTATACCGTGCAAGATCATATAAAAAATGCATTAGAGAAAATTCGTGCTTATCTGATCCCTTTCATAAGTGCCTGTCCAATACTTGTAAGCCTAATCATATTAAAATACGTTAAACCATAAGATTCCTATCCCCACCTTTTGCTTTTGATTCGTATCCTTTATAGAGAAACGAAAGAAATGCATAATGAAAGAAAAACAAAAGATACATTATTCGGTTTGGAAAAGATTTGTTGACGGTATTTATACCTGTAAGGATATTGAGGAGCTGTTGGCAGACAAAAAGACAGACCGGTCAAAAGACTTTGATGAAGCTTCTGCTTGTTTATGGAAAACTGGTGAGGAAGAGTCTTCATCCTCATGGGAGGAATGGATTTCCAATGAGCGTCAGGCACTTCAAATTATCAGCAATTACGAGGACAGGCGTCGGAGTCAATCTATCTATTTAGTAAAAAATGGGGGAGCATTGCTGCGGCTGTATTGCTTTGCATCGTTTTGAGCGTAGTTTATTTTGCTAATCCGGCAGACATGAAGGTTGCTCAATATGAAATACACGTACCTTATGGTAAAAGACAAAAAGTGGTGCTCCCTGACGGGACAAAAGTGATCTTGAATGCAGGCTCTTATATGAAATATCCGAGGCAATTTGGAAAAGAAGACCGTTACGTTCATTTCAAGGGAGAGGCTTATTTTGATGTAGCTAAAAATAAAGACTGTCCTTTCATTATTCAAAGTCAGGATTATAAAATACGTGTTTTGGGTACTACTTTTAATCTGAATAATTATGAAGATAGTGAAGAACTGCAACTGACTCTATGCACAGGAAAGGTGCTGATGAATTTCGGCGAAGAACAATTGAAACTGACTCCCGGAGAGCAATTGGTATTGGATAAAACCAATATGCATCTGGAACGTGAGCATGTGAATACTCAAAAATTATATGTTGTGGATGCAGAACAAGTTATACTTTAACCGTACTCCGATACAAGAAGTGACGAGGAGGTTGGAACGGGTGTATAACTACACTATACAATTGGACTCAAGTTTTGTCTTTAATAATTTTCTTTCAGGTACGCATGATAATAGGAGTTTGGAGGCGGTTTTGGAGTCCATTCGCTTGGCTACGGGAATTAAATACAGGAAAGAAAACAATTCGTATATTCTATATAAATAATACCTTAATAATTAAATAATCAAGATCTATGAAACAACATGCGAAGAGGGCTTCGTGGGCCCGAGTATTGCTTGTACCGACCTTGTTGCTAGGTTCGGCATCCATGGCTGCTTTCCCTGTGCATGCAGCACAAGTTGAATTGAATCAGACTGTTACATTGCAGATGCGTAAAGTAAAATTGGCTGATGTGTTCAAGAAACTGAGTAACCTTTCCGGTTATGAGTTTTTCTATGATGAGAGTGTTGTCCAAAAGTATAATACGATTGATATTGATTTGGACAATGTAAGTTTCGACCAGGCTTTAGAGCAAATCAGGAAACAAACTAGTCTGCAATTGAGCAAGGTGAATAATACCATTGTGGTGAGTCTTGCCAAACAAGTACTGGCATCTTCCGGTAAAGTACAGGCTTCCAGGCATAGAGTCACCGGTAGAGTAACCGATGCTAATAATGAACCGCTGATTGGGGTAAGTATAGTTATTCAAGGAAATAGCGGAGGAACTATAACGGATATTGACGGACGTTATACGTTGGAAGAAGTGGATGCCGATGCCACTTTGGTCTTCTCTTACATCGGTTATGTTCCACAGAAAATAGTTGTTGGAAATCAGCAGACATTGAATGTACAAATGAAAGAAGACAACCAGACTTTGGAAGAAGTCGTAGTAATAGGTTATGGTGTGCAAAAGAAAAGGGATATGACCGGTTCCATTGCTTCTATTAAAAGTAAGGATATCACAGCTATTCCTACTACCAATGCCTTGGAGGCATTACAAGGAAAAGTAGCCGGACTTGATCTTACAAACTCTTCGGGGCAAGCAGGAAGTGCACCTAATTTTACAATCCGTGGAGAGCGTTCATTGACGGCTAGTAATGCTCCGTTGATTCTTGTGGATGGTATTGATTATGGTACCTCGCTAGATATAAATCCCACTGATATAGAATCTATTGAAGTGTTAAAAGATGCCTCTTCTACAGCTATTTATGGAACACGGGGTGCGAATGGTATTATTATGATTACGACTAAAAGGGAAAAGAAGGAAAGTCAAAAGTATCCTTTAATGCTTTTGTTTCTTCTACCATGATAACTGATTATCCTGATATCATGGATGCTGAAGAATATGCCCAATACAAAAGAGAGGCTTATCGGGACAGAACAACAGGAAAATACGCAGAGGATGCTGCTGTATTTGCTCCTGAAGAACTGACTTATCTGGAAAAAGGATATGATACGAACTATCGTGACATGTTGATGCACAACGGATTTAACCAAAATTATGAGGTGTCTGTATCCGGGGGCAATACGAAAACCAAACATAATATATCTTTGGGTTACAGAAGCGAAGAGGGACTCTTTAAGGATGATAACTATAAACGGTATAATGCCCGTGTAGCACTGGACCATCAATTGTTTGACAATGTGCAGGTAGGGACAAACATTATCTATGCCTATGTAGATAAGAATAATCGTTATAGTCCGCTGAATATGGCTAATAAAATTGTTCCTATCTCGAAACCTTATGATGAGGAGGGGAATTTAGTGATGTATCCGTCTCCCGGTTATAATACTCAGATGAATCCGTTGATTGACGATCAGGAGGGCATGCGTGTGGATAATACCATCCAGGAGCGTTTCTTCGGCAGCTTGTACCTGAACTGGAATATCACCAAGGATATTTTATTCCGTACAACGCTGGGATTGAACTCAGTGAATGTGCGTAGAGGCTTTTTCTGTGATAAGAACTCGTTGCAGGGAAGTGGCAAGGATTCACAATCCTATAAAGAGCACACCATGACACGTAATCTGACATGGGAGAATGTGCTGACTTATTCAAAGGACTTCTCTGATATCCATAGTTTGCAGGCAATGGTTGGAACCAGTACGATTCTCAACTCTAAAGAATATACCTATGCAGGTGAAAGGGACAAGTATATGCTGATAACTGGTTCCATAATTTGTATTCCAATGAAAAGAAATCACTATAAAGAGTTCACTGGTTGATCAAAATCTGGCTTCCTTCTTTGGGCGTGTTAATTATAAATTGATGGATCGCTATATGCTGACTGCTTCTTTGCGTGCCGATGGTTCTTCTGTTTTTGCACCAGGTAAGAAATGGGGCTACTTTCCGTCTGTAGCACTGGCCTGGCGTATCAATGAAGAGAATTTCCTGAAAAATGTGGATGCTATTTCAAATTTAAAACTCCGGTTGAGTTGGGGACAATCTGGCCAATGTGCTATTGATCCTTATCAAACCGTTGGTTTGCTGGGTAACTCCACTTATTCGTTCAATAATGAGGGAGCTTATGGATTCTATCCTAAAACGATGTCAAACAAGGAACTGACTTGGGAAACTACCACGCAGTATAACCTTGGTCTGGATTTCGGATTTTTTAATAATCGTATTTCAGGTAGTATTGATATTTACAAGGCAGAAACCCGGGATATTTTAATGAATCGTGTAATTCCATCTATTAACGGTTATGCTTCGGTTATGGAAAATATCGGTAAGACTGAAAGTACTGGTGTTGATTTGACACTGAGCACGGTTAATATTCAAAACAAGAACTTCTCCTGGTTCTCAGATTTCTCATTGTCACACAATAGGGAAAAAATAAAAGAACTTGCTTCGGGACAATTAAAGGATGAGGCGAATGCTTGGTTTGTAGGAGAACCTTTCAAAGTGTTTTATGATTATAAGAAAGAAGGTATCTGGCAATTGGGTGAAGAGGCTACCGCTGCTGCCAATGGACAGGAACCGGGTGATATAAAGGTACAGGATGTGGATGGTAATGGTGTCATAACGACAGATGATCGTATCATTTACAGTCAGCGTCCGGATGTAACTTTTGGTTTCAATAATACTTTTAATTATAAGGGGTTTGATTTGTCTGTATTCTTGTATGCTCGTTTGGGTCAGTGGATTGCGTATGATTATAATACTACGTATCGTATCAATGCGTTGGAAAATGGTGGAAATGTAGATTACTGGACTCCCGAGAACCCTACCAATGCTTTTCCGCGTCCTAATAAAAGTAAGAGTTATACACAGGTTACTTACTATTCAACGTTGAAGTATGAAGATGGTTCTTTCTTTAAAATACGCGATATTACGTTGGGATATACTTTCAAACCGGAACTTTTGAAACATCTCAATCTATCCAGACTCCGTGTATATGCTACAGCAAAGAATTTCTTTACTTTCAGCAAGATTGATAATTATGATCCCGAACAGGGAGGAAGTATTTCTTTCCCTATGACAAAACAACTTGTATTTGGTCTGAATGTAGAATTTTAACTGGTAAAGAATGAAAATTATGAAACGAATTACATTATTATATGCATTGGCAGCTACTCTTATGGTTTGCTCGGGCTGCTCTGATTTTTTGGAAGAACACAATCGTAGCGCGGTTACTACCGAAGGTGGTTATTATGATACTGAGAAAGGTTTTGAGTCTTTGATTAACTCTTGTTATACTCCCTTGCGTTTTTGGGGTGGAAAGTCTGCTGCTATGGCATTCAGTGAAACGGGAACGGATATATTGGCTCCGGGCGGCGGTTGTGATTATCCCGCCATTGTTTCTTATCAGAATGATTTTGATGGGACCAATCCTATCAGTAAAGAGTATTATGACCGTTTTTACAAAGCGATCAACTTTTGTAATACAGCCATCTATCATGTAAAGAATGTTCCGTTCAGTGATAAGGCACTTACCAGTAAACGAGAAGCAGAGGTGCGTTTCTTACGGGCGTATTATTATTGGATTCTGGTGGAAACATTTGGAGATACTTATTATACGGATCAGCCATCGGAGTCTATTGTTATGGCACCTAGGAAAACATCGGTTTCAGAGATTTATACTCATATTTTTTGAAGATTTGGATTTTTGTATGGATAGCCGGTTGTCTGTTGCGCAATCGGATGGAGGGCGTGTTACGATGTGGGCTGCCAAAGCTTTGAAGGCTCGTTTGCTATTGACTAGAGCAAGTGAATTGAATGATAAAGCATTGTATGAACAAGCCTATACTTTGGCAAAAGAAGTGATTGATAATGGCCCTTTCGAGTTATCAAAGGATTTTGCCTCAGTATTTGATATGGAAAATTCTGATGGAAATGGCAATAAGGAAGTGATTTGGTATATTGATTATTCTTCTACTAATCAGTTGTATAATCAGGAAATGGATAATGATATTATTCGTTCAGGGGGTAACCATACTCATTTGATTTTCTGTATGAAGTATGATGACCAGCCCGGTATGGTCAGAAGCATAGAATATGGTCGTCCTTTTAATCACTATATGCCGACGCGTTATTTGCTGGATTGTTATGACGAGAATATAGACCAACGTTTTGAAGTGACTTTCCGTTCGTTATGGAAGGCTAATGGAGGAAAAACCGGAGATAACTACCCTTATATGGTACAAGGGGATACTGCTATATGGGTAACAAAAGATGTTGTTCCTCAGGTAAAGCGTCAGTGGGCCAAAGGACGTTATCAGATACTTGATCGGACAGATATTTATCATGAAGATGGTTCTGTAAAAAGTCAGAAACAATGTATGCCTATCTCTAAATTTGAAGACCCTACTCGTGCTACGGTGAACGAGGATCGTGGAACACGGGATGCTTTTATAATCCGTGTGGCAGAAATGTATTTAATTGTGGCGGAAGCAGGAGCAAAAGCCGGCAAAGCGGATGCGTTGGCTTATATGAATATTCTTCGTTCCCAAAGAGCTAAGGCTGGCAAAGAGGAGGCTATGAAAGTTGCTCAAAGTGACATTGAGGATATTGATTTCATATTGGATGAACGTGCTCGGGAATTGGTCGGAGAACAATTGCGTTGGTTTGATTTGAAACGAATGGGAAGTGAAATATTTATCCGTCGGATAAAAGCCGGAAATCCTGATGCCGGTAAAAATGTGAAAGCTTATCATATGTTGCGTCCATTTCCACAAACTTTATTGGACGCCATAACGAATAAAGACGAATTTTTACAAAATGAGGGATATAAATAGGCTTGTAGGAAATAGGGTGAAAAGGTAGTTAGGGAAAATGGCAGCTGTTGGTTCTTATACCAAAGTTGCCGTTTTTTTCTATTTTAACCTTGTATTTTATGTCTAATTGATAATTTATTCTAGGAGGAAATCTACATTTGGTTATCTTTGTACTTTGTTTGGTAAATCGATATAAAATGGAAAACACAATAAAGTTAAAATATATATGGGGCATCTTGTTGTTAGCTCTTCATTTTGTTTTTGTCAAAGGACAACCGATTTGTGTTGCACGTCAATATACTGTTAGAGATGGATTGATTCAAAGTAATCCGGCGCAGATTCTTCAAAGTCATAATGGTTTTATATGGGTTAGTACTTGGAATGGGGTAAGCCGGTTTGATGGACGCGATTTCGAGACTTTTCAGTTTGATTCTCTTTTGAACCAGCACATGCAGCGGCTGGAGAATACGGCCGACGGCAATTTATGGATGATTGCATACGATCGTCATAGCCTGTATTTATATGATATTCGTGAAAATAAGCTGATTAATGTTCTGAAACAGTATGAACAACATTTTAATACTCCGTTGCAAATAGAAAATTTGTATCCTTTATCCAAAGGGATTACTTGGGTTACTTTAAATAATGGAGGATGTTTCAGAATTTCAGATAAAGAGTGTACTGTTTCTTCAGGGATTCAGTATATTACAGCTATTGATGATGTGGAACTGGGGAAAGTCAGTAGGGTCTTTGAAGATAAACAGGGAGAGGAATGGGTATTTAGTGACAAGGGAGTTAGCATATTTGGCAAGCGGACCATTAGTTCATATCCCTTTTCTATGTTCGAAACAATGGATAATCTTGTTTTTCTTGCATCACAGAATGGCAGGCTAGCCTATTATGATGTAAATACCATGCAATTCAACATCGTTCCTTTTCAAGAGAAGATTCAGCATATAAACGGAATTAAAGTGTTGAAAGATAATCAGCTGGCTGTTTTGCTGATAAAGGTTTGTACCTATGCCGTTTCCTGAACTGGCGATGGAGAAATATGATTTCTCTCTTCCGGGGCATGACGATGCGGCTGTGAGAAAAGTCTATCAGGATTCTAAAGGATTTCTATGGATATTTACCGGATTGCCGGGAATTATCCGGCTTGATCCGGAAACCGGAGTGAAACAATATTTGAATACTCCTTCCGGATACATGGCTTCTTCTCCGGAAAATGAACTCTTTATTTATGAAGATCCTAACGGAGTGGTTTGGACTATTCCTTATAAAGGTATATTCAGTTATTATGACGAAAAGAGCCGGGAGTTAAAAGTTTATTTTACACCGGGAAGGAATCATATACCTTATTCTCCTATTATTAAAACAACTTATGTTGACAAACAAAATAATTTGTGGATCAAATCCCAGCGCTCATTTATAAAAATGTTCTTTCCGCCTAGTCCCTATACTTATAGGGAGTTGGACAATTATTTTGATACAAAATCATTTCTGTTTGATAGCGACGAACATTTATGGATTGCAACAAAGAAAGGGATTATACGTATTATGGATTCACAGAAAAACTTGCTGGGTTATTTGTCGCCTGATGGGGAACTGGCTCAAACGGAAACAGTTTTTGCAGAAGGTGGAATCTATGTCATGCTGAAGGATCAGGCGCAGACAATATGGCTTGGCAGTAGGAAAACGGATTGTTCAGGCTTGTTCCTCGGAATCGTCCTTATCATTATGAGGTATATCATTATATGAATAATCCGTCGGATCCTTATTCCATCAGTGACAATAAAATATCATGCATTGATGAGGATCATAACGGACGTATTTGGATTGGTACTTACGGTGGCGGATTGAATTTGGTTGAGGAAAAGGAAGATGGGGCGATACGTTTTATTCATGCGGAGAATAAATTGTCCGGTTTTCCTATTAATCGTACCAACAGTATTCGTTGTATGGTGGAGGGACCCGGTCATACTATGCTGGTGGGTACTATAGAAGGTTTGATTACTTTTTCTTCTGATTTTTCGGATTACGAAAATATTCGTTTTTATCTTAACCTTCCTCGTCCGCAGGCGGCTGACGGGTTGTGTAGTGCTGATGTGATGTCTGTTTTACGAACGACAGATGAAACTATCTATTGTTATTGTTATGGAGGTGGCCTTTGCAAGTTGGTTTCATCAAATTTATTATCTGATGAACTTCGATTCCGGTCGTTCGGCAAAGAGACATCTCCGTTGGCTAGAGCCTTGATTGAAGATAAAAATCATAATATATGGATCGGCTCGGAAACGGATATCACTCTGTTTGATGTGCACGATCAGACTTTTGAGTCTTTTGGAGAAACTTTTTTCAATCGTTCTTTTAATTATAGTGAATGTCTTCCGGTTGCAGACAGGCAAGGGGATATCTTAATGGGTACAGAAGGCGGTATGCTTGTCTTTTCTCCGGATAGTATCGTTAAGCAGGCTTATGAAGCTCCTATTGTAGTGACAGGTATAAAATATTCGGAGGATAATTTATCTCATGTATTGAGTGATGCGGATTATTTAGAGATTCCTACCCGGCGGAGGAATTTTACCATCTCATTTGCTGCGTTGGATTATACTAATTCCTTGGATATCGAGTATGCTTATAAGTTGGATGATAATCAATGGTATTATATAGGTAAGAAGAACTCGGTTAGTTTTGTAAGTCTTCCGGCAGGAAAATATCAATTTCAGATAAAGGCGACCAATGGGGATGGTATTTGGATGAACTCTGTGAAAAACGGTTACTTTACAGGTATTACCCACCTTTTGGGAAACCGGTTGGGCTAAGGCTTTTTATATAGTTGTTGTCTTGGTGATATCTTTAGCTATCGGATATATTTTTTTCATATTTACTATTTGAAACACAAGGTAAATATGGAACAAAGATTGGCGGAAATAAAAGTACGTTCTTTTATTGATATCTCACATGAACTACGTACTCCTTTAACCCTTATATCCGGTCCGGTATCCGAAGTGTTGTCCCAGGAGCCTTTGACTTCCCGGACCCGGCATCATCTTCAATTGGTGCAGAAAAATATCAATCGTATGTTATTGCTCATTAATCAAGTATTGGATTTCAGAAAGATACAGAATAAAAAAATGGGCTTGACTATTGAATACCGGGATATCATTATCATGCTTCATAATATAATGGATAATTTCCGATTGTTGTCTGAAGAGAAAAATATAAATTTTTCTCTTCAGACAACGTTGCCTTCTGTTTTTTTGTGGATAGATAGTGATAAGTTCGAGAAAATTATCTTTAACTTGCTTTCCAATGCCTTTAAGTATACACCGGATAACAAGTCGATTACCTTGATTGTGATGGAAAGCGGACAGTTTGTTTCGATTGCCGTAAAAGATGAAGGTATTGGCATTCCCAAAGATAAAGTGCCATCCATATTTGAACGTTTCACTACAGTGTCCAAGGAAAATGACATGCAGCCTTCATCGGGTATAGGGCTTTCGCTGGTGAATGAGTTGGTTAAAATGCTGCATGGGGAAATTCAGGTCGAAAGTGAAGTAAAGAAAGGAAGTGTATTCAAGCTGGTTTTGCATAAGGGAAAGGAAATATATGCTCAGGATAAAAATGTTGAATATATATTGAACGACACTTCGGAAGAACAGGAAACGGTCTTGGCGGAACCGGAACAAAATGATGAAATATCTTTGCCGGACATGCCTCCGGCAACAAAAGAAACTTTAGTAAAAGTGATGGTAGTGGAGGATAATGCTGAGTTGCGTCAATTTATATGTGAAATATTGTCGGGTACTTACCGTGTTGTTGGAGTTGCCGATGGAGTGATGGCATTGGAAGAGATAGAAGAGGAAGTTCCGGATTTTATTATTACAGATATTATGATGCCGCGTATGGATGGTATTGAATTGATAAGGCACATCAAGGAGAATGTCAATACTTGTGATATCCCTATTATTATCCTTTCTGCAAAATCGTCTGTTGAGGATCGTATTCAAGGTTTACAATTAGGGATTGATGATTATATACCTAAACCTTTCAGCAGCGATTATTTAAAATCGAGAATTGAGAACTTGATCAGGCAAAGAAAAGTGCTTCAGTCGGCTTTTTTGTCAAAATATGGTGCTCAGCCGAAGAAAGAACCTTTAGAAGCCATCGCTTATCCTGTGTCGCAAATTGTTCCTTTGGATGAGCTGTTTATGCAGAAGCTGGTAGGGTTTATGGAAGAGAATTACAGTAATCCGGGACTGCGGGTTAATGATCTGGCAGAGTTCATGAATATGAGCCGTTCTGTATTCAATCGGAAAGTGAATGGTATCATGGGGATTTCTCCGATAGAATATATAAAGAATTATAGGTTGAATAAAGCGAAAAGTTTTATACAAAGTGGTATGTCTTTCTCTGAGGTTGCTTTTGCCGTCGGCTTCTCTGATCCCGGTTACTTTGGCAAGGCGTTTAAAAAAGCATTTAATCAGACTTTGACTGAGTATAAAAATAATAACTAAGTTCCGTTTTGTGCTGTTTATGAAGGTAAATAGCAAGAAAATACCTTATTGATGTAAGATTTTACCTTTGGTTCTCAAGGGTAAAATCTATCTTTGTGCTCATTGACACAGTATGAAAATGTTCCGGAAAACTTTTATGAATATAATTTTTTAAACATGATAGGATGAGTACGAAATTTTATGTAATAGCTGTTTGGACGCTGTTAAGTTTTGTGGTAAAAGTAAATGCACAAGACAAAGTGGAATGTTGGGACCGGTTTGAGTTGAGTTTTAAACAGGTGACCAAAGGGAATCCTTTTGATACACGTCTTTCCGCTACTTTCATTTGTGGAAAGGAAAAGAAAACGGTGGAAGGATTTTATGATGGTGAGAATACTTATAGGATACGGTTTATGCCTGCTGTCGCCGGGGAATGGAGGTATGTTACATCTTCCAGTATAGGAGCTATGAATGGTCGGAAAGGTACATTCACAGTGGTACCCGCCGGAAAAGATAATCATGGCATGGTGTTGGTGGACGGAGAACATAATTTTAAATATGCGGACGGTACCCGTTATTATCCGATGGGTACGACGGCCTATGCATGGACACATATGAAGGAAACGACTCAGGAGGCTACTTTGAAATCGTTTGGTGAAGCCGGTTTTAATAAGGTAAGGATGTGTGTGTTTCCTAAAAACTATTCTTTAGTGAAAGACGAGCCCGCGCTTTATCCTTTTGAAATGGAGAAGACGATAAAAGATAAGGAAGGAAATGAAAGGAAAGAATGGGACTTTGACAGATTTGACCCGGCTTTTTTTCAGCATTTGGAGAAACGGATAGACCAACTGAACCGTTTGGGGATTGAGGCGGATTTGATCCTTTTCCATCCTTATGATAAAGGAAGATGGGGCTTTGATGCTATGTCGAATGAGGTGAATGTACGTTATATTAAATATATTACTGCGCGTTTTGGCTTCTTTTAGAAATGTATGGTGGTCTATGGCAAACGAGTGGGATTATGTAAAAGCGAAAACTGTGGACGATTGGAAGCTGTTGACGAAAACAGTGGTTGAGAATGATCCTTATCGCCATTTATGTTCTATTCATGGAGCGACGGCTACTTATTTTGATTATTGGATGCCTGAATTTACCCATGTCAGCATACAAGATGAGGCACCGGTACTGAGTTCTACCGCTTCTGCTACTTTAAGAAAAATTTATCGCAAACCGGTTATATGTGATGAGGTTGGGTATGAAGGGAATCTACCTTATCGTTGGGGAAGGTTAAGTCCGCAGCAGATGACTTACTTTATTTTGAATGGTTTGTTGGGTGGGATTTATGTCACTCACGGTGAATGTTATCAGCAGGGGAACGAACCTATCTTTTGGGCGCAAGGGGGATCTTTAAAAGGTGAAAGCTGGAAACGTGTGAAATTTTTGAGAACGATTCTTGAAGCTGCTCCCTATCCGTTGGAGATGGCAGATATCAGTCGTGACTTGGTTACTTCTACTGCTGGACCGGACTATTATCTGGTCAATATGGGAAAAGATGTGAAAGGTTTCTGGACTTTTAATCTGCCGGTAAAAAATGCAGATTATAACAAATTGCAAAAGAATAAACGGTTTAAAGTAGAGATTATTGATGTGTGGGCCATGACTGTCACGGAATATCCTGTGATATTTGAAACAACAGAGGAATTGGATTATCGTGTTTTTGATATACATCATCGGGGAGTAAGAATTCCGGATACTCCTTATATTGTTCTTAGAATAACAGAGGTGAAATGATGGGATAAGCCTTCTGACGGGAGATGATTGATTTTTTTTATCATAAAAAAGGCTAATAGTTTTCGATTCTTTTTGTTTTAGCTTAAATTTGCAGTATAATTAACTCCCTAGATACACTAAAATGTTAAATACAGTAGAAGAAGGATTGGAAGATATTCGCCAGGGCAAAGTATTGATCGTTGTTGATGACGAAGATCGTGAAAACGAAGGCGATTTTATCGTTTCAGGAGAAAAGATTACTCCTGAAATTGTAAATTTTATGATTACTCATGGCAGAGGGTTGTTATGTGCTCCTCTGCCACGTTCACGTTGTGAAGAACTTGGTCTGGCTCCGATGGCAGAAGAAAACACTTCATTGCTAGGTACACCGTTTACTATGTCGGTAGATTTAAGAGGGTATGGCTGTACTACGGGAGTTTCTGCTTTCGACCGTTCGTCAACAATAAAAGCTTTGGTGGCAGGAAATCTGAATCCTTCCGAGTTTGCTCGTCCGGGGCATGTGTTCCCCCTTTACGGTGCGGAAAATGGAGTATTGGAACGTAATGGACATACCGAAGCTACACTGGATATGACAAGAATGGCAGGTTTGAAACCCGGAGGAGCTCTTGTTGAAATTTTGAATGAAGATGGTACAATGGCGCGTCTTCCCCAACTAGGTGAGATTGCAGCAAAATTCGGTTTGAAAATTGTTCCATTAAGGATATTCAGGAATATCGTAAAAAACATAACCTCTAAAATCTAATAAATATGGCACTCAATCAAAGAAGAGTAAAGATATTGCATCTGATTCGTGAAGACGGACATGCAAAAGTTCAGGACCTTAGTAAAATTTTCAATGTGACGGATGTAACGATCCGTCAGGATTTGGAAGCCTTGGAACAAATGGGGTATATCCAAAGAGAGCATGGAGGTGCGTTTCTGAAAGGAGTAGGGTCGTTTGCCAAGACCGGACAATTGTTCAATCAGACTCATTTGGAGGAAAAGAAAGAAATTGCTCAGAAAGCTATTCAGTTTATTCAGGAGGGGGACAGTATAATTCTTGATTCCGGTTCTACAACTACAGAGATCGCAAAGCTTTTAATGAATTATAAGGACCTGACAGTCATTACTAATGCTTTGAATATAGCTTTGATTTTAGGTGAGAATCATGGTATTAATCTAATTGTTACCGGAGGTGAGTTCAAGGCTCCTACACTTTCTTTGACAGGAAAAATGGCGGCCGATTCATTTAAAGATATACGTGCTAATAAATTGTTTCTAGCTACAGCTGGTATTTCTTCGGATATGAAACTGACTTATCCTAGTCTAAGTGATTTGGTCGTGAAATCTGCTATGATAGAATCTGCCAGTAAAGTGTATCTGGTGGCTGATTGTTCAAAATAGGTGTCAGTGCTTTTGCTAGTTTAGGCTCGGTTTCATTAGCAAATGCTATTATTACAGATAGTACTATAACCGAGGAGGATTTTGAAAGATTAAAAGAATTGGAGGTCGAAGTAATCTGATTCTTACTGAAATAAAGGTAATATGGGTGATTGAGAATGTTGGAAAATACATTCTTGATCACCTTTTTTATCAACTCTGATTTTTGCTTCCCTATTTGTCCTTATTGTTTGCTTCTTTTTTTATAACTGTTCTGCTGGGTACAAAAGAGACGATCGAAGAGTCTTATTTATATAGAGATATAACCTTGTTGACAGAATAAATTAATTGTCCCGGTTTATAGGTTATATGGAAATATATTGTTAATATAATTAAATCGAATTTCATTTTCTTTCGTTTAATGTTGGATAATTCCGGTTGAATTCCGTTATTTGCGAAAGAATAAGAAAGTAAATGATAATAATATGCAAGTTGAAACGTTAGAATTACAATCGGAAAAGAATCGGAAACGATTGGTTGAGATTGTGTATAAAGCAAAAGCAGGGCACATTGGAGGTGATCTATCGTGTCTTAACGTGCTTACAGCACTTTATTTTGATATAATGCGTGTTTGGCCGGATAAACCAAAGGAAACGAAAAGAGATCGTTTTGTAATGAGTAAGGGACACTGTGTGGAGGCTTTATATGTTACTCTTGAGGCAAAAGGCTTTATTTCTCATGAGATAACCGATACTTTAGGTGAGTTCGGGTCTATTTTGTCCGGTCATCCTACTATAGAGGTACCGGGTATTGAAGTAAATACGGGAGCTTTAGGGCATGGCTTGTCTGTAGGCGTTGGAATGGCGATTGCTGCCAAAATGGATAAAGCTGATTATAAAACGTATGTACTGATGGGAGATGGTGAGCAAGGGGAAGGTTCGATATATGAAGCTGCTATGGCAGGAAACCAATATAAATTGGATAATCTGGTAGCCATTATTGACCGTAATCGTTTGCAGATCAGCGGTACAACCGAGGAGGTCATGTCATTGGAGAGTATGCGTGACCGCTGGACTGCTTTCGGCTGGGATGTGTTGGAAATGAATGGGGATGAAATGGAAGATATCATCCGGACTTTCCATTCTATTGATTATACGAATAAAAAGCCTCATTTGCTTATCTCCCATACTACAAAAGGGAAAGGAGTATCTTATATGGAAGGCATTGCAAAATGGCATCATGGCGTGCCTACAGCCGAACAATATGAAGAGGCTGTTCGTGAGATATCCGAAAGAATTGAAAAACTAGAAAAAGAAAACAATGGCAAATAATATAATAGCGTGCAGAAAGAGCTTTACAGATACATTGCTGGAGTTGGCTCGTCAGGATAAAGATATTGTGGCGGTTACAACAGACGCCAGGGGTTCTGTTACTTTGGGAGATTTTGCAAAAGAATTACCCGCACAGTTTGTAGAATGTGGAATAGCCGAACAGGATGCGGTAGGAATTTCAGCAGGTTTGTCACATAGCGGAAAAAAAGTTTTTTGTATGTGGTCCGGCTTGCTTCTATGTGGCACGTAGCTTGGAACAGGTGAAAGTTGATTTGGCTTATAGTCAGAATAATGTGAAGATATTGGGAGTGAGTGGTGGTGTCGCATACGGTGCTTTAGGGGCTACTCATCATAGTCTGCATGATATTGCCGTATTAAGAACTTTTCCGGGAATGAATATCGTTCTCCCCTGTGATGCCCGTCAGACACGTAAGTTGGTCAAGCTATTGGTCGATTATCCCGAACCGGTGTATGTACGTGTAGGAAGAGCTGCTGTTCCCGATGTGTATGAGAATGATGATTTTGATTTTGTTCTGGGAAAAGCTAATATGCTGCTGGATGGTACGGACCTGACCATCATTGCTACTGGAGAAACGGTTTATCATGCTTATCAAGCTGGTTTGATGTTACAGGAGAAAGGCATTAAGGCACGTGTGTTGGATATGTCTTCCATAAAGCCTGTTGATGTGGAAGCTATCAAGAAAGCGGCAGAAGAACCGGAAAATTATCACTGTGGAAGAGCATAGTAAGTTTGGTGGTTTGGGAGCTATTGTGGTTGAGACGCTTTCTGAAAATCCGGTTCCGGTACGTATTATCGGTATTCCCGATGAAAATGTAGTTCATGGAAACTCTCATGAAATCTTTGCTCATTATGGGTTGGATAAAGAAGGAATCTGTAAGGCTGCTCTTGAATTCATGAAAAAATAAACATGTCCTTTTAAAATCTAATAGTATGATTAGCAAAATAATTACCATAGACCAAAGTACTTCGGCGACAAAAGCTATGCTGTTCTCTGAAAGTTGCGAATTGTTGCATCGGGTCAATATAGAGCATCAGCAATTCTATCCGCAACTAGGATGGGTGGAACACGATGCCGAAGAAATTTATAAAAATACCATAGAAGCTATACATTGTTTGCTAGAGAAGGAGGAAGTGAATGGGAAAGACATTTCTTATTCTCTTGCCATCACAAATCAGCGTGAAACGGTAGTTGTTTGGAATAAGCGGACTGGTAAACCTGTTTATCACGCCGTGGTATGGCAATGCCAGCGAGGGGCAGCTATTTGCAAGGACTGAAGATAAGGGATACAGCGAACTGGTACAACGGAAGACCGGATTGCTTATCGATCCTTATTTTTCTGCCAGTGGTGCTAAGTGGATATTGGATAACGTGGAAAATGCACGTGAACTGGCAGAAAAGGCGATTTGTTGATGGGCACTATTGATTCCTGGCTGATTTGGAAACTGACCGAAGGCAGGACCATCTGACTGATTATACGATGCGTCGCGTACCATGTCTTTTTAA
>ENA-OQOA01000468-OQOA01000468.1-human-gut-metagenome-genome-assembly--contig:-NODE-468-length-17724-cov-3.010570_pt1 | contig 17724 bp, 23 predicted proteins | sample MGYA00242633_ERZ504888 | MGnify/ENA primary metagenome ERZ504888 (study PRJEB26092, sample SAMD00036372) | human gut metagenome | host: Homo sapiens | study: EMG produced TPA metagenomics assembly of... | reverse complement strand
GTCTCTTCTGGCTACTTCGATCGGTAATGTAAAATTATGTAAAGAAATCTTTACCGTCTCGTATGCCAGTTTTTCGTAATTATTCTCTTTACTCAGATGTCCAAGATAAACTTTCTTTGTCTTCTGTGTTGCAACTTCCTCAATCAGTTCAGCACATCTTTCATTCGATAAATGTCCCTCTCTTCCAAGGATCCGTCTCTTCAAATAATACGGATAGCGTCCAACCTGAAGCATATTCACATCATGATTAGCTTCTACAAATAAAATATCCGAATCATATATCTTCTCTACCAGATATTCATCGTAGTCTCCAAGATCTGTTGCAATGCTTGCCTTGGCCCCTTCTTCTGAGTAAAACGAGTAACAAACAGGATCTGCAGCATCATGCCATATATGAGATGCATTGACTTTCATATCTCCGATCTCAAATGGTTTGTCTGCTTCAATCGAATGAAAAAGGCTTTTATCAACTTTCCCAAGGTTCTTATAATCAAAAATCGCATCGATCGTCTTTCCTGTTGCAAAGATTGGAAGTCCATATCGTCTTGCGATAACACCAAGTCCCTTGATATGATCCGTATGCTCATGTGTGATCAAAATTCCATCAAATTCTGGAACGGTAAGGTCAAGTTCTGAAAGGGAGTTTTCAATACGCTTTGCACTGACTCCACAATCAACTAATACATTCGTCTTCTTCGTTCCAACATATATGCAATTTCCTTCACTGCTGCTTGCTAAACTTGATAGTTTCACGGATTGTACCTCTTTCTTCTCTTCTGGGCTGACCCTATTGGCAAACATTATATCATAAGGTTATTTAAGATTCAAGAATTGCTCTGTATTCTTAAATGTACAAAATATCAACCAAGAATCTTTACGATCTGTGCTTTTGTATCTTCTAGATCACCTGAATTATCAATGATATTGCTTGCCATAGCTTTAAATTCTTCTTCTTTTTGCTGTTTTTCGATCATCTGTTTGATCTTTTCATCAGAATATCCTCTGGAAGCTTTTAAGCGTTCATATCTTACTTCTTCTCTCGTGTAAATATACCATAACTGATCAAATCTCTTTTCATATCCTGCTCCAACTAACAAAGCTGATTCTATGACAAGCAAACCTTCTGGTTCTTCTTTTCCAAACTGATCAATTCTTGATAAAATCTCTTCATCTACATTTTTATGAGTGATGCTGTTTAATAAGGAAAGTTTGTTTCATCATGAAACACGATCTCTCCAAGTATCGGGCGGTTGATCGTCTGGTCTTCATTTAAAATTTCATTTCCAAATGCCTGAACGATCGCATCATAACTTTTTGCCCCTGGTACCATCAACTCATGTGCTACATGATCAGATTGAATAACTTTTGCCTGATAATCATTTTTTAGTATATTTAAAATCTCACTTTTTCCAGAGCCGACTCCCCCGGTAATTCCTATGATTTTCATTTATCTTCTCCTTATTTGCTTCGTACCAGCTTGCTCCCTGTTCAAATATCAATATTTAATGGCACACGAAGGCTTACTGCATTCATCATTTCATTCTGTAAGATTTCTTTGACTTCCTCAAATTCATCCAAATGTGTTTCAATCAGAAGTTCATCGTGAATTTGTAAAAAGCAGACGGGATTTCATCTGTTTTCTTTAATTTCATGTTCACTCTTACCATTGCGATCTTAATGATATCTGCTGCTGTTCCCTGAATCGGGGAATTCATTGCTACACGTTCTCCGAAGTTTCTCTGCATGAAATTGCTGGATTTTAATTCTGGGATCGGACGGATTCGATTGAACATTGTCTTTACATATCCGTCTGTTTTCCCTTTTTCCACTTCCCCATCTAAGAATTCCTTAACTCGTGGATACATTGCAAAATAACGATCAATATATTCCTGTGCCTGTTTTCTTGAAATCTTAAGATCCTGACTTAAACCAAACGCACTTAATCCATAAATGATCCCAAAGTTAACCGCTTTTGCATCTCTTCTTTGTGTACTCGTCACTTCATCCATCGGAATTCCAAATACTTCAGAAGCTGTTCTTGCATGAATGTCCTGATTCTCCTCATATGCATGGATCAGTTTCTCATCCTGTGACAAATGTGCCAGAACTCGAAGTTCGATCTGTGAATAATCCGCATCTAAGAATACATATCCATCTTCTGGCAGAAATACTTTACGGATTGCTCTTCCAAGTTCCATACGGATTGGAATATTCTGAAGATTTGGTTCCGTACTGCTGATTCTCCCTGTCGCTGTGATCGTCTGATTGAATTTCCCATGAATTCTCTGATCATCCTGAATAAAATTTGCTAATCCATCTGCATACGTTGATTTTAATTTCGTCAACTGTCTGTATTCTAAGATCATCGAAATGATCGGATAGAGATGTTCAATCTTTTCTAACACTTCCACACTGGTGGAATATCCAGTCTTTGTCTTTTTTGCACCTTCTAATTTCATATGTTCAAATAAAACAACACCTAACTGTTTTGGAGAATTGATATTGAACTCTTCCCCTGCTTCTTTGTAGATAGACTCCTGTAATTCTTCAATCCTTCCAACCAGCTGATCTCCATATCCTTTCAACGCTTTCGAATCTACGTGAATTCCTCGTACTTCCATATCATGAAGTGCAAACATTGTTGGAATCTCAATCTCTCGATAAAGATCCATCATCTCAAGTTCCGTTAATTTATCACTTAATGGTTGGATCGCTTCTCTTGAAATATAAGCTTCATAACCCATGATCTTCTTTCCTGCATCACTTAAACCCCATCTGTAACCATTGGATGTTTCTTATCGATCAATTCTTTTTTGGATGGAAGCATCATAGATTTATAATCTCTTGCAATATCATCATATTCATAAGTGCTTTTTAATGGATTCACAAGATAAGCAGCCAGTGAAACATCAAAAATACTCTTTGTCATCTCATGGATCGTTAAATGAGACAAATGTTCTTTCACTTCCATCATTGCCACATATCCTATGTTGTCATATAGATCATCAATTTTCTCATATAAAAAATCTTGCGTTATAAATCCAAAACCTTCACAACTAAATAAATATACTTCTTCTCCTTCTGTATTTAATGCAACCCACATTGCATCATTTTCTTTATAAATGGAGATTCCTGCTTCTTTCTTCTTCACTGCTTTTGCAAAAATATCTTCCGCCTCTGCAAGATCGATGATTTCTTTGATCTTAATTTCGAAATCCTCTTGTTCTTCTCCATCAAAACGTTTGAGAATTGCTTTAAATTCCAATTCTTTCAACATATGATACGCTTCTTTCGTATACAGATCACCAAGCTTCGCATCATCAAACGAAATATCGATCGGACTATCTACCTTGATCGTTGCAAGTTCTTTACTCATAACACCCTGATCATAGTATTCCTGCAGATTATTTTTTGCACGATTGGGTTTTACTTCATCAATATGTGCATATGCATTTTCAATTGTTTGAAATTCTTTGATCAGTTTTGTCGCTGTCTTCTCCCCTATTCCAGGAATTCCAGGAATATTATCCGATGCATCACCCATCAAAGCTTTCACGTCAATAAATTCCTTTGGCGTTACCTGATATTTTTCTAACACATCATCTTCATAATAATCTTCAACAACCGTTCCAGCCCTGTTTGTCTTTGGAATACGAATCTGCACTTTCTTTGTCGCAAGCTGTAAAAGATCTCGATCTCCAGAGACAATTTTCACTTCAAATCCTGCTTGTTCTCCAAGAACAGACATTGTCCCAAGAAGGTCATCTGCTTCATAACCTTCTTCCATCATCAAAGGAATGTTCATTGCCTTTAACACTTCACGGATCACTGGAACCTGTTCTTGTAATTCATCTGGCATTCCTTTTCTCGTTCCTTTATAATCCGCAAACATTTTATGGCGGAATGTTGGCGCTTTTAAATCAAATGCAACTGCCAGATGTGTCGGATTCTCTTCCTCTAAAAATTTAAACATAATATTCAAAAACCAAGGATCGCATTCGTATGGAGTCCTTGACTATTGGTCATGTCGGGCAATCCATAAAATGCACGGTTTAAAATGCTGTTTCCATCAATCAATAATAATTTCTGTTTCACTCCAGATTGTTCTCCTTTTCTATAAATGCGTTCTGAGACATTGTAACACAAAACTACAAAAATTGAAAACCAATAACATTTAACATGCATTTATGAAAACAATGGTGTTGACAAATATCGATCTCCATTATCTGGCAAAAATGCTACAATTGTCTTCCCTTTATTTTCCTTACGTTTTGCCACCTGAATCGCCGCATATAATGCAGCACCTGATGAAATTCCAACTAAGATTCCTTCTTCTATTGCGATCACTTTTCCATAATCAAAAGCGTCCTCATTCTCCACTCGAATGATCTCATCATAAATTTCTGTATTTAACACTTCAGGCACAAATCCGGCTCCGATTCCTTGAATCTTATGTGGTCCTGCCTGACCTTTTGAAAGCATTGGAGATGTTGCTGGTTCAACAGCGATCACTTTCACATCTTCTTTCTTGGATTTTAAATATTCTCCAACTCCTGTAACAGTTCCTCCTGTTCCAACTCCTGCAATAAAATATCTACTTCTCCGTCCGTGTCTTTCCAAATCTCTGGCCCTGTTGTCAGTCTGTGAACTTTCGGATTGGATGGATTAACAAACTGTCCTGCGATAAATGCATCTTCGATTTCTTCAGCAAGTTCTTCAGCTTTTGTGATTGCTCCTTTCATACCTTGTGAACCATCTGTTAATACAATTTCCGCTCCATAAGCTTTTAATAGATTTCTTCGTTCAACACTCATTGTCTCTGGCATTGTGAGGATTACCCTGTATCCTTTGGATGCACCGATCGCTGCAAGTCCTATCCCTGTATTTCCTGATGTTGGTTCTATAATAACAGACCCTTCTTTTAATTTTCCTGTTTCTTCTGCATCAACGATCATCTGATATGCGATACGGTCTTTTGCGCTTCCTGCTGGATTATATCCATCTAGTTTTACTAACAATCTTGCCTGTAGTTTAAATCTTTTTTCTACATTTTCAACTTCTACAAGCGGTGTTTTTCCGATTAATTCTATAACATTTTTATATATATTTGACATTATTTTTACTCCTTTGATTTTATTTTCATATAATTCCTATCTTTTTAATATGTTATTAGTATATCAGATTTTAAAACAATGTCAAACTCTTTTATCTTTCGCATTCCTTTTGACACTCTCATCATATTTTTAATAAAAGAAAAACGACCATGTGATCCTTAGATCACATAATCGTTTCCACCTTTGATTCTTGCTTTATTTACGACATCTTCTAATGTAATTCCACTTAAATATTCTTCAATTACCTGTCCTAATCCTTCCCAGATCTCTATCGTTGGACATTCATGGTAGCGTTCACACTGATTCACCTTATCATCCAAACACGCTACTGGCTGTAAGCTTCCCTCTGTTATCTTTAAGATTTCATAGATCGTATAATCTTTTGGGTCTCTGGAAAGCTGATAACCTCCTTTAGGTCCTCGCAAACTCTTTAAATATCCCCTGATACTTAACTGTCTTACGATCTGTTCCAAATATTTTACAGATATCTCCTGTCTTCTTGATATGTCTTTTAATGCGATCCAATCGCCTGTATGATGCATTGCAAGATCATACATTAAACGGACTGCATATCTTCCCTTTGTTGAAATTTTCATATTCTCTGCTCCATCTTCTTAATTATTGTTTAACATCCAGTAACTGTATCGCTGTCTTTAAGCTTCTGACATCTTGTGCCTCATCAAATGTCAGTTTGTTATCCATTGTCAGAATTGCTGTGTAATGGCCATCCTGTTTATAAATCTTGTAGTAGTCATAAGTATACTGTACGTATTTTTCACTGCCATAAGCATCTCTCGTAGAATCCTCTACATAGTAAAACTTCCCATTTACATTAGAAACATACTGAAGAATCGGATCTCCCTCTACGGTATACTGACAAATTACGATAGCACAATCTTTATGATCTTTTACATTCTTTAAAAACTGATTCCAAAGCTTTTTGCTTCCTTTGCCAAATGAATCATATTCAATTACCACAATTCCCTGATATGATGTATCTTCTGCCGTCATTTCTTTCGGATATTTTGAAAGCAGTTTTTTATCTGATCATATTTTGAAAGTATTTTTATTTCGATCTTCTCATCTCTTTTTGTTTCTTTTGTGGTTTTCTCCGTCTTCGCACTTGTAGAATCCTTGACTGATCTTCCACAACCTGTAAAAGAACTGCTGTTAAAAAGCATCGCTGTACCAAGTATTGTAGCCATAATTTTCTTTCTCATCATAACTCCTTTCTTGTAATCCCCTTATTTCATATCGTTTTAGTATATAATACTTGTTTTTATGTCTATTGTCAATCTTGTTGTGATGCTTTACAATAAAAATATACAGGGAGGTAATATCTATGAGTAAGATAAATAAAATCACACCACTAACAAATGTAAAATTTCTGAATCTTTATGAATTAGAAGCTGAAAATAAATTTGGAGATACACATCCATATTATGTTGCCAGTCGCAAGAATGAAAATATAATGATGGCTGCCACGAAAGAAGTCATTCCTGATGGCGTTGTCATTTATAGTCTGTTTGGAGAAAAAGCTGATCATCTGATCATGGTAAGACAATTTCGTTATCCTTTAAATGATTATATATATGAATTACCTGCCGGATTGATCGATCCCGGAGAATCTATCAAAGAAACTGCAATCCGTGAAATGAAAGAAGAAACAGGTCTTACGTTTACACCCGCTGAATTTGATGATTTCTTAAGTCGTCCTCATTTCTCTTCTGCTGGAATGACAGATGAGACCAATTGCACGGTTTATGGAATTTCTACTGGAATGCCTAATCTTGATCATTTAGAGCCCAATGAAGATTTATCGGTAGAGTTAGTTGATAAAAATGAAGCAAAACGTATTTTAAGAGAAGAAAATCTTTCTGTGAAAGCTTATTATCTCTTATTACATTTTATCCAAAGTGATCCCTCCGATCCTTTTGCCTTTTTAAAATTGGATTAAAAATTTAATTTTCATAATTTTTATAAAAATTATTGACATTATGATTCAAAAGTGATAATATATTTTAGGTCGAATAATTGAATCAGCCGATGTGTCGGAACTGGCAGACGAGACAGACTCAAAATCTGTTGTTCTTATGGACGTGTGGGTTCGAGTCCCACCATCGGCATTTGATGAGAATCTCTGAGAAGGGGTTCTTTTTTATTGCATAGGAAATTTCAACGAAATCCCCCTATGCAATAAATAAGATGCTGCTCAAAAACATCGAACAACATCTCTTTATAATTACAAACTCTGTATTAATTCTTCAATTTCATCCAAGCAAGCTCCGCAGGCTGTTCCTGCTCCCGTTACCTCTTTGATCGCTTCGACACTCTTCGCTCCTTCTTTGTATGCATCCATAATCTGCCCTGCTGTGATATCAAGGCATGGACAGATGATCTGATCTCGATTCATAACAAATACCTCCATTTTTATTTTATAGAAGTATTATGTGCATTTTCATCAAGGTATATCCACATTCTTTTTCTTTATCTGTTTGTTCACAATCTCAGAAAACAGCTGATATAAGACAGAACAAAACGGAATACTAAAAATCATTCCTACGATCCCAGCGATATTTCCACCGATCGTTACAGCTACTAACACCCATATTGCCGGAAGTCCTACAGAGTTTCCTACAACATGTGGGTAGATAACATTTCCTTCAAATTGTTGTACAACAACGAACATGATGATAAAAATGATAGCCTGTTTCCAATCTACCATAAAGATCAAAAAGACCCCGACCCAGCATCCAATAAAGCCGCCAATGATCGGAATTAATGACATCACACCGATAAAAACTGCGATCAGTACCGCATATGGAAGTCCTAATAGTTTCATTGATGCAAAAAATCAGACAGCCTAAAAATCACAGCTTCTAAGCACTGCCCTGATAGAAAGCTTGAAAATGCATTATTTGATAGTCTTCCAACTCGTACAATATACTTCGCAACCCGTTCCGGTAAAAAAAGCGACCAATACCTTTTTCACCTGCATTGATAATTTTTCTTTCTGAAGCAATGCATTGAGTGCAAATACAAATCCCAATGCAAAACTTACAATAAATTGCACAACATCCGTAATCGCACTTACCGTTGAATTTAGCATACTTGTTGCGCCGTCTTGTAAAAATGTGATCAACTCTCCACTGATCTTATCCCAGTCAAACGTGATCTGATTCACATATTTATGTACCATTGGTTTATTCATTGATGTTTTCTCTAATAGGGCTTGTATCTCTTTTACATATTCAGGAATATTATTTGATAACTTAAATATTGTATCTACTAATTCTGGAATGATCAATCGTGATACTAACAAGATCACACCCACAATACTAACGATTGCCATAATAAGGCTCAATGAACGCTTTCCTTTTTAACTTATAAAACAATTTCCTTTCAAAGAAACTCATTGGAACATTGATGATAAAGGCAACACAACTTCCTAAAATAAACGGAAATGCCACTGAACTTACATAAGATATTCCTGAAAATACAACTGGAAGATTACTTAACACAAGATATAAGATAATCCCAAACGCCACTAAGATAAATGGCGTTTTATCATTCTCTTTAAAAAATTTCAAAACTTTAACTCCTTTATAGGTTTGTTATGTTAAAAGGGACTGTTAAAACTAACAGTCCCTTTTGTTATCTTTTGCATATCATATACCCGGAATGCCGGTCTCGCGATTTTGACGCCTAGCAGAGCTAGGTGGGTTTTCTCGATCAACGTTCTGCCGTCCCCCGGTATCAGGGCTTGACATCCGGTCGATTATACGAAGTCCCATGATAAATAAATGTAGGTTCAAAATAGCAAGTTATCGTACACCCCAGGCTTCTTATCTGATTTACATTACATATTATACTGTAAGTATGGTAATATTTCAAGTCACAGATACATGAAATTCTATCCAATCTTAATATTTTTTTTACATTGTTGAAATGGTGAGATCTTATCATATCCACTCATGTCATTCTTCAAGTCCTTCTTCAAGTAGGCAAACGTATATTTTTCACCTTTTTCTGCATACATTCTAAGCAAGTTTAACAGATAATCTCTCGATGCTTCACACATGATCGATGCTCCAATTCCGTGTTCAAAATATTCCAACGGGCTCTTCTGATCGAATTCATCTCCATTATAGATCTTTCCTGCACTGACACGATCAACAAACATCTCTGCCATATATTTCTTTGGAATCTTCATCCCAACCAATCCTGGATGGTCTTTATCAATGCTGTAATCAATCCAATATTCAAAATGATGTTTGTTCCGTCCTTTATGATGCAGCCATGACATTGAGATCCCTTCCTCCATACGTTCTGCATTATTCGGACTTGCTGTTCCCTGATAATATTTCACTCCTACCAGAAATTCCGTTGGGGAATATTTGGACATATCGTGCATAATTCCCTGATAATAAAGACCCAGTTTAAAACAGCCTTTTGCCACCAGGATCTTATGTCTTGTAATCGTTTTAAAGTGACCAATAAAATGCATAATCCAATCTGCTCCCTCATACTTCTCTCTTTTATTAAGAATTTTTCTTCACGGATTATCATAGCAAAAACAATCTCTTTTGAAAAGACTTTCTCGAAAACTTATCAAAAATAGTTTTGTTTTTTACAAACGAAAAATGATGTCAGACGATATTTGTATTTCTGACATCATTTTTCAATTTTTATAACTTAAAGATTTGTATATCCCATTAATTGTTTGTCAACTTCACGAGCTGCATCTCTTCCTTCACGGATCGCCCATACAACAAGTGACTGTCCTCTATGCATATCTCCTGCAGTAAAGACATTTTCCACATTTGTCGCAAAACTATCTGGTTTGTTTCTACATTTGTTCTCTGGTTAACTTTACCCCAAAAGCTTCTGTGACATAAGCTTCACTTCCTAAGAATCCTGCTGCGATCAGTACAAGATCTGCTGGAATCTCTTTTTCAGATCCTTCCACTGGAACCATCATCATTCTTCCTGTCTTTTCATCTTTTTTGCTTTCAAGATTTACTAAAACAGCTTTTGTGACTTCGCCTTTTTTATTCATTTTGAATTCTTTGACTGTTGTCTGGTAGATACGTGGATCATGTCCAAAAACCGCAATCGCTTCTTCCTGTCCATAATCTGTTTTACAGATTCTTGGCCATTCTGGCCATGGATTGTTCTCTGCACGTTCATCTGGAAGTTTTGGCATCATCTCTAGCTGAGTAACACTCTTCGCTCCATGACGAATGGATGTACCAACACAGTCATTTCCTGTATCTCCACCACCGATAACAATAACATTCTTTCCTTTAGCAGAGATATATTTCTTATCTTTTAATCCAGAATCTAACAGACTCTTTGTTGTGGATTTTAAGAAATCAACCGCAAAATAAATTCCTTTTGCTTCACGTCCAGGAACTTCGATATTTCTTGGATTTGATGATCCACAAGCTAAAACTACTGCATCGTAATCTTTCTTTAACTGTTCTGGTTTGATATCTTTTCCAACGTTTGCATTAGTCACAAAGTGAATTCCTTCTTCTTTCATGATCGCAATCTTACGTTCTACGATATGTTTTTTCCAATTTCATATTTGGAATTCCATACATTAACAACCCACCAAGACGGTCAGAACGTTCGTACACTGTAACTTCATGTCCACGTTTGTTTAAAGAGTTGGCTGCAGATAATCCAGAAGGTCCAGAACCGATCACTGCAACTTTCTTTCCTGTGCGGAATTTTGGTGGTCTGGCTTTAGCTAATCCATGTTTGTATCCATACTCGATGATACTTAATTCATTTTGTTTGGAACATACAGGATTCCCATTTTAATCCACATGTACAGGCATTCTCACAGAGTGCCGGACATACACGTCCGGTAAACTCTGGAAATGGATTTGTTTTCTTAAGTCTTAAGTATGCCTGTTCCCAGTTTCCTGTATAGATCAAGTCATTCCACTCTGGCACCAAGTTGTTAAGTGGGCAACCAGATGCCATTCCATTCAATAATACTTTTCCTGACTGACAGAATGGTACTCCACAGTCCATACATCTTGCACCCTGTTTCTGCTGTTCTTCTCTTGAAAGAGGAATATGAAATTCGTTAAAATGTTTGATTCGTTCTTTCGGAGATTCTGCACGGGCGTCTTCTCTTTCATAATCTAAAAATCCAGTTGGTTTTCCCATAATTTCCTCCTATTTTCCTGCATTTGCCTTGATATTAAATGCTTCCATCTTTGCCTGTTCACTGCTTAATCCACGTTCTTCCATCTGAACGATCAGATTTAACATTGCTTTGTAATCATTTGGCATGATCTTCTTAAATTTAGGCAGATACTGTTCAAAGTCTTTTAGAATTTCTTTTCCTTTTTCGGAATTTGTATATGCAACATGTTCTTTTAACATATCTTTTAATTCAATAACGTCATATTTGGATGTTACAGTTTCTACTGAAACCATTTCTTTATTTAAGTTCTTATATAACTTACTGTCTTCATCTAATACATAAGCAACTCCACCACTCATACCAGCTGCGAAGTTCTTTTCCCTGTTGGTCCAAGAACAAGAACACGACCACCTGTCATATATTCACATCCGTGATCTCCAACACCCTCAACGACCGCTGTAGCTCCTGAGTTTCTGACACAGAAACGTTCTCCAGCAACACCATTGATAAATGCTTTACCGCTTGTAGCTCCGTATAATGCAACGTTACCTACGATGATGTTATCTTCTGCTTTGAATTTGATTCCTGTTGGAGGGCAAAGGATTAATTTACCGCCAGAAAGTCCTTTTCCGAAGTAGTCATTGCTGTCTCCGACTAACTGTAATGTCAGACCTTTTGGAATGAAGGCTCCGAAACTCTGTCCACCAGCTCCGTTACATTTTACAACATATGTGTCATCTTCTAATGCCTGTTCACCCCAGTGCTTTGTGATCTCTGATCCAAAGATCGTTCCGAAAGTACGGTCAATATTTGTAACATCAAGCTGAATACTCTTCTTCTGTTTCTTTTCGAGTGCTGGCATTAATTCTTTCATCAGCACTTTCATATCTGCTGTCTGCTCCAGTTTGAAATCATATACATTCTTGTGGTTGTAATCCATCTTCTGTGCTGGATCATATTTATATCCAAGAATCCTTGAAAGATCTACATGTTTTTTCAGCCGCTTTTGCATTTGGTTTTAATAAGTCTGTACGTCCGACTAATTCATCAACTGTAGCTACTCCTAATTTCGCCATGTATTCTCTTAATTCCTGAGCAATAAACTTCATGAAGTTTATAACATATTCAGGTTTTCCTGCGAATTTTTTACGAAGTTCTGGATTCTGTGTTGCAACTCCGACTGGGCATGTATCTAAGTTACATACTCTCATCATAACACATCCAAGTGTTACAAGTGGTGCTGTTGCAAAGCCAAATTCTTCCGCTCCAAGCATTGCTGCAATCGCCACATCACGTCCACTCATTAACTTACCATCTGTCTCAACGATAACTTTATTACGAAGATCATTCATGATCAGATTCTGATGTGCTTCTGCAAGTCCAAGCTCCCAAGGAAGTCCTGCATTGTAGATAGAGTTTTTAGGAGCAGCTCCTGTACCACCATCATAACCAGAAATCAAAATAACCTGTGCTCCGGCTTTCGCTACACCAGATGCAACTGTTCCGACTCCTGCTTCAGATACAAGTTTTACAGAAATTCTTGCATCTCTGTTTGCATTCTTACAATCATAAATTAACTGTGCCAAGTCCTCGATAGAGTAAATATCATGATGAGGTGGTGGGGAAATTAAGCTTACACCGGCTGTTGAATGACGAGTTTTCGCAATCCATGGATAAACTTTCTTACCTGGAAGATGTCCACCTTCTCCTGGTTTTGCTCCCTGTGCCATCTTGATCTGAATCTCTTTTGCACTTACTAAATATTCACTTGTTACTCCGAATCGTCCAGATGCAACCTGTTTGATCGCTGAACAACGGTTTAATCCATCTCTTCCGACTTTTAATCTCTCAGGTCTTTCTCCACCTTCACCACTGTTTGATTTACCACCTAATTTATTCATGGCAATTGCCAGTGTCTCATGTGCTTCTCCAGAAATAGATCCGTAAGACATCGCTCCTGTCTTGAAACGTTTAACGATAGAGTCAACGCTTTCTACTTTCTCAATTGGAATACCCTTTTCTGGATAATCAAATTCCATTAAACCTCTTAAGTTTCCTGGTTCTAATTCCTTATCGATCATATCGGTATATTGTTTAAACAGATCATAACTTCCTGTTCTTGTTGCAACCTGAAGTGTATGGATCGTCTGTGGATTGTATAGATGCTGTTCTTTTCCACTTCTATATTTGTGACTTCCTGCACTTTCCAGCGTCAGATCATTTTCTAATCCCAATGGATCGAACGCTGCTCCATGTCTTGCATCTACATCTGCTTCTAAGTCTTTTAAGGAAATACCTTCAACTCTGCTGACTGTATTTGTAAAATATTTTTCGATCACATCAGAATTGATACCAATTGCTTCAAAGATTTGTGATCCCTGATAGACTGTAATGTTGAAATACCCATCTTAGATGCGATCTTAACGATTCCATGAAGGATTGCATTTGTATAATCTTCAACAGCTGCGTAATAATCTTTCTGAAGCATATTTTCATCGATCAGTTTCTTAATTCCCTGTAATGCAAGATATGGGTTCACTGCACATGCACCATATCCTAACAGTGTTGCAAAATGATGAACTTCTCTTGGTTCCCCGCTCTCTAAGATCAGTGCAACAGATGTACGTCTCTTTGTCTTGATCAGATACTGATGCATTGCTGATACTGCTAATAAAGAAGGGATTGCCACATGGTTTTCATCGACTCCTCTATCAGATAGGATAATGATATTCGCTCCATCCCTGTATGCTCTGTCTGTCTCTACAAACAAGCGATCTAAGGCTTTCTCAAGAGATGTATTCTTGTAGTATGTAATAGGAAGTTCTACAACCTCAAATCCTTTTTATTCATAGATTTGATCTTTAACAGATCTGTATCTGTAAGAATTGGATTGTGTACTTTTAATACGCGGCAGTTCTCTGGTTTCTCGTCTAAAATATTACCTTCTTTTCCAACATAAACTGTTGTTGATGTTACAAGTTCCTCACGGATCGCATCAATTGGAGGGTTTGTTACCTGTGCAAATAACTGTTTGAAATAATTAAATAATGGCTGATGACGATTGGATAATACCGCAAGTGGTGTATCATTTCCCATGGCTGCGATTGCTTCAGATCCATTTAACGCCATTGGAAGGATTGCTGTACGGATATCTTCATAAGTATATCCGAATGCTTTCATCAATTTTTCGCGTTCTTCTGCTCCATATGTTGGAACTGGTTCATTTGGAATCTTTAAATCTTTTAATTCTAACAGATTACTGTCTAGCCATTCACCATATGGCTCTTTCTCTGCGTATTTTTCTTTCACTACATCATCTGCGATCACTTTTCCTTTGATCGTATCAACTAACAACATCTTTCCTGGATGAAGTCTTTCTTTCACTACGATCTTTGTTGGATCGATGTCAAGAACTCCGATCTCAGAAGACAGAATCAGCTGATCATCATCTGTGATGTAATATCTTGATGGACGAAGTCCATTACGGTCAAGTACTGCTCCTACCTGATCACCATCTGTGAAAATGATAGATGCTGGTCCATCCCATGGTTCCATCATCGTTGCATAATATTGATAGAAATCACGTTTTTCCTGAGAAATAACTTTATTATTTTCCCATGGTTCTGGGATTGTGATCATGATCGCATGCGGAAGATCCATACCGCTCATAACTAAGAACTCTAATGTATTATCAAGTCTCGCAGAGTCAGATCCATTTGGATTTACGACTGGGATCAGTTTGTGCATCTCATTTTTAAGATATTCTGATTCCATATTTTCTTCTCTGGCAAGCATCTTATCGGCGTTACCACGGATGGTATTGATTTCTCCATTATGTACGATAAAACGATATGGATGAGCTTTCTCCCAGCTTGGTGTCGTATTAGTACTGAATCGTGAATGCACAAGTGCGATCGCTGATTCATAATCTGAATCCTGAAGATCGTTAAAGAATGTACGAAGCTGTCCAACTAAGAACATACCTTTATATACGATCGTTCTGCTGGATAATGAAACAACGTATGATTCTTCATTACTCTGTTCAAATACTTTTCTTGCGATATATAATTTACGATCAAAATCAAGTCCTTTTTCAACATCCGCAGGTTTTGCTACAAATCCCTGTAAGATCTTTGGCATGCATTCTAATGCTTTCTTACCAAGAACTGTTGGTGTTGTAGGAACTTCTCTCCATCCAAGGAATGTCATTCCTTCCTTCTCAACGATGATCTCAAACATCTTCTTCGCCTGACGAAGTCTCAATTCATCATTCGGGAAGAAGAACATTCCGATTCCATATTCTCTTTCTTTTCCAATATTGATATTGGCTGCCTTACAGGCTTTGCTAAAGAACTTATGAGAAATCTGAAGCATGATTCCTACACCGTCTCCTGTCTCTCCTGCTGCATCTTTACCTGCACGGTGCTCTAATGTCTCAACAATCTTCAGTGCATTATCTACTGTCTGATGATTCTTGACTCCCTTAATATTTACACAGGCACCGATACCGCAGTTATCGTGCTCAAAACTTGGATCATATAATCCAGGAATTTGATTTGTCTGTTTCATATCCATTCATCCTTTCTCGATGTACTGTCTCGTGTTTTTCTTATCATATCGAAATTTTCCCTAGTTGTAAAGTATGAATTTTCTTAAGTTGTCTGATAATTAGATTTCTTAACGATTCATACATTTATTTTCTGATAATATATCGAATTATCTCTTATTTTCTCGTTTACTTAATCATGTTTCTCAAAAAGTTTTTTAAAAGTTGTACTATTTTGTCATTTTATACTATACTAGATAACGTCCGTTTTCGACCATTTTCGATCGTTTCGACAATCTTTTATATTTATATTATATTATAGAAAGAAGAGGTTTTTATTTATTATGAACGAACAAAAGACAAATCCGCTCGGTACCGAGAAGATATCAAATTTGCTTCTTCGTTTCGCTATTCCTAGTATTATCGCTATGGTCGTAAGTGCCTTATATAATATGGTAGACCAGTTTTTCATTGGACGAAGTGTTGGGATGCTTGGGAATGCAGCAACAAATGTTGCCTTTCCTTTAGTTATCACCTGTACTGCCATCGCCTTGATGTGTGGAATCGGCGGGGCTGCAAACTTTAATCTTTGCATGGGCCAACAAGAAAAAGAGGAGGCTGCTTCCTTCGCTGGAAATGCAATCACAATGCTTTTTTCACTTGGTATGATCCTTTGTATCATAACAAGATTATTTTTAAAACCAATGATGATCTTATTTGGCGCAACATCTAGTGTTTTAGATTATTCTTTAATCTATACAGGTATTACATCTCTTGGATTTCCATTTTTGATCTTAACAACAGGTGGTACGAACCTTGTCCGTGCTGACGGAAGTCCAAAGTTTTCCATGACCTGCACTTTAACTGGTGCGATCATCAATACGATTCTTGATCCAACCTTGATCTTTGGTTTCCACATGGGAATTGCTGGTGCTGCTTGGGCAACCGTGATCGGACAGGTCGTATCTGGAATCATGGTTATTTTATATTTAAGAAAATTTAAAACAGTAAAACTTACAAAAGAAAAGTTAAGACCACATTCTCATTATATAGGAAGAATCGTTTCTCTTGGTATGGCGCCATTCTTTAATCAGGTTTCCATGATGGTCGTACAGATCGTTATGAACAATGTTTTGATCCGTTATGGCGCAAAATCTTCTTACGGAAGCGATATTCCATTGGCATGTGCCGGAATCATTACGAAGATCAATATGATCTTTTTTGCGATTAATATTGGTATTTCTCAAGGATTACAGCCAATTATCAGTTATAACTATGGTGCAAGAAAGCTAGATCGTGTCCGTGAGGCTTATTTGAAAGCTGCGATTTCTGCAACGATCATCAGCACAGTTTCTTTCATCTGCTTCCAGCTGTTTCCACGACAGATCATTGGAATCTTTGGGTCTGAAAGTGAAGCTTATTTCCGTTTTGCAGAGAAGTTTTTCAGAATCTTCTTGTTTTGTACCTTTATTAATGGATTACAGCCAATTACTGCAAACTTCTTTACAGCAATTGGAAAGGCAAATCGTGGTATTTTCCTTTCATTGACCAGACAAGTTATTTTCTTGCTGCCTTTGATGATCATTTTGCCGATCTTCTTTGGAATTGAGGGAGTTATGTTCTCAGCACCGATTGCAGATGGATTTGCTGCGGTATGTGCGATAACATTTTGCAGTAAAGGAATTGAAGTCGTTTTCAGAAATTGTGATTCGTAGTTTGAAGACGGAAATTATTGGCGGAATATTATAAAAAGAGATCATGTGCCTGCAACCCACTTGCGTTCGAACTCCCACGTAGCTGTACTAAGCTCCTGAATGGTCTAACGACCATCCACTCGCTAAGTGCAGACGTGTCCGTACGGTTGCTGACACATGATCTCTTTTTATAATCTGAGTCGGAGA
>ENA-OQOA01000466-OQOA01000466.1-human-gut-metagenome-genome-assembly--contig:-NODE-466-length-17755-cov-2.770536_pt1 | contig 17755 bp, 16 predicted proteins | sample MGYA00242633_ERZ504888 | MGnify/ENA primary metagenome ERZ504888 (study PRJEB26092, sample SAMD00036372) | human gut metagenome | host: Homo sapiens | study: EMG produced TPA metagenomics assembly of... | reverse complement strand
GCAGCCAGCCTTCCCAATCCTCGCAAGTTCAATTCAAGCAGACCTGGCAACTACATGACTCAAAAAGACAAAAAGAGATCCTTTATCTTATGAAATGCGTCCCTATATTTCCACCCCAACAAGATACACCTTCTACGGTTTCAAAGAAGAAAAAGAAATAACCCGCACCCCCGTGTGGGCTTTTCTTATTTTTTAGAGTATTCAAAGAGAGTCTGCGAATCTAGAATAACTTTCTTCATGACCGATGAAGCATGAAGCAAATGCAATTTACCATCCACCCAACAAGCAAATCCTGTATGTACCACATCCAGCCCTTTTATATTGGTGGTAATCGCTATGATATCCCCATTCTTTATGTCCAATTCCTCAGAAGAAACATTCAGACTTGTTTTAGGAATATAAGAAACAGGAACATTTTTCCATTTTTTCTCTATTTCAATCATCTGGGATATCATGGAAGGATTATTTTTCAACCGATGATAACTGTCAGAATGTGTGGACATAAAATCCAAATTCAAAACTTGTGATGCAGCAAACCCTAATTCCCCCGTGCGTTCATGTACAATTCCTTTTTGTTCATTATCCTTAATCCAATCACTGAAGTAATGCAAACGCGAGACATAACCGGCTTGTTTCCCATTCCGATAGCGGATACACCGCAACGCTTTTTTGTAACTTTCAAAGTCACTTTTCCCATACTTATCAGTAAGGCTCAATGCAAGTACTGTTTCAACTAACGTGGTACAATCCACCTTATCCAAATGCACAACTAAGGTTTCTTCATCTGTCCCATCCAATGTATTCGCTACGTATGGAACTCCTAATAGATTTTGGGCAAAAAACAATATCTTACAGCTATCGGCCGGCAATCGGGCAGCTTTTTGAAGCAGACTCTCGACTTTTATACTGTCATTTTCTGATGCTGAAACAATACAGGGCATTACTCCTAAAATTATTCCCAGCAACCACGAATACAGTTTTCTCATATATTTTTTCTTATCTACCTGTTTTTCTGCATGGCAACAAAGATAACACATAACTGAATGAATGCAAATTTTAAAAGAATGAAAAGATAAAAACATCCGCCATGACAAATTCAAACCTGCCACAGCGGATAAAAAAACTATATTTTACCTTCAAATCATGCAGTAAACTCTGTTCTTTCCAAATAAGCTATAACATCACCTTTATTAACTACAGCTCCCTGTTGGGCGCAAACTTCTACAATGCGTCCCGTAAAATTAGTAAAGATCTTTTCATACTCTCCCCACGGAGTGGAAATATAACAAAACACTTCATCATGCTGGTATTTCCGTCCGACAAACGGTGCTATAGAAGGACCTTCCACGGAAACTTCCCATAAAATCTGTCCCTTATCCGGCGCAATAATAGGATCAGCCTTAGTACGCTTATATTTTCGAATTGTTTCCTCATCAAAGCCACTTTTTACCATAGCCGCATCCTGAGCACGTTGTAAATCATCCATAAAACGTTTCTTGGCTACACCCGATTTATAATCACGGTATTGCCGGTCATGCATAGCCAGTTCAAACAACTCTTCCTCATCTTCACCATATTCCCAGCCATTATCATCCATCTCCTTACGGTACTTGTCCAGCTCATCAGGATAGTTCATCTGAGGATCCTCGTCAGTAAACTCGTAACCTTTACTTTTCGCCAGTTCAATTATTTCAGGAGCCAACGCACCCGGCAACTTTCCACTTTTTCCCAGAATCATATCCCATGTATGGTTATCAATCATCGTCCATCTCTCCTCTCCTTTCACCAATTGCATGACATTCATCAAAGCCACATTCTTCACATATTGGCTGAACGGTGTTACTAAAGGAGGATATCCCAATTTCGGCCATACATATTCCACTTCTTCAAACAGCATCACTACCAAATCATCCAAACTCATAGGTTCCTTTCCCTGTCCTTTCAAAAGTAGATTTATACCTGAATGTACACCTTTCAAATCGGCCATCATAGATCCCATCATACCACCGGGAAGTCCACAACCTAACAGCAAGGAAGACATGTGCTTATTGGTAGAATCAATAAAATACCCCAAAAATCATCAATAAACTCCTGCGTCATGCTACGTGCTTTCATATAAGCCTTCATATTGATTTCAGGTACCTGAAAACCTGCATTTTTCAACATAGCCTGTACAGAAATTACGTCAGGATGCACTTTTCCCCATGATAAGGGCTCCATAGCGACATCAATGATATCCGCACCATTCTCACAAACTTCCAAAATAGATGCCATAGATAACCCGGGACCGGAATGTCCATGATATTGTACAATGACTTCAGGATGTTTATCTTTGATGTTTCTCACCAACTGCCCTAACATTTCAGGACGACCGATACCTGCCATATCTTTCAAACAGATTTCGGGTGCCCCCGCTTCTATTAACTGGTCAGCAATATAAGAATAATAATCCACCGTATGTACAGGAGAATAAGTGATGCAAAGAGTGGCTTGAGGAATCATCCCCGCTTCTTTAGCATATTTTATGGAAGGAATAATATTACGAACTTCATTCAAGCCACAAAATATACGAGTAATATCCACGCCTTGCGCATGTTTTACCTTATACATCAACCGACGTACATCAGCTGGAACAGGATACATTCGCAATGCATTTAAACCGCGGTCCAACATATGCGTCTGAATACCCGCCTCACGTAAAGGTTTGGTAAATGTACGCACTGCCTTGTTAGGATTCTCACCATACAGTAAGTTCACTTGTTCAAAAGCACCTCCATTAGTTTCCACTCGGGCAAAACACCCCATTTCAACGATTAGAGGAGCAATTTTGGCTAACTGATCAGCTCTGGGCTGGTACTTCCCTGATGACTGCCACATATCGCGGTAGACCAAACTGAATTTGATTTCTTTTTTCATAATTATTACTTGATTTAAAGGTGTCTTGTCCTTTTGCAAATATAACAAATGAATAAAAATAAAGTTAATATTCGAATCTATTTTTTAGCTTCCAAAAACATGTTTAATATCATATTGTAAACCAATAAAAACAAAAAGGCAGAGCAAAAGAATTTCACTCTACCTTTTTGATAATTTTTCCCTTTGGATTATACAAAATCACGGAGTTGCCCTTGCAAGCGTTGTCTGGTAAAAAAGATTCTGCTTTTTACAGTACCCAACGGCAATCCCAACTTTTCGGCAATCTCACGATATTTGAATCCCGACACATGCATAGCGAATGGAATACGGTATTCTTTGGGAAGCAAGCCGACTATACGATGTATTTCTTTCATGTCATAAGCTCCCTCGGTACTATCAAAGCCGGAATCCTGAGGCATACTTAAATGGTAGAGATTGTCTGTATGGTCCACAAATGTCTGGTCACGCACTATTTTCCTATAATTGTTTATAAAGATGTTACGCATAATGGTATACATCCATCCCTTAAAGTTTGTATCGGGGATATACTTGTCTTCATTATCCAGCGCTTTCAATGAAGTTTCTTGTAGCAGGTCATTAGCCTCCTCACGGTCGGCTGTGAGTTTGTATGCAAACCGAAGTAATTCTTCTTGCACACCCAGCAGGTTCTTTTTAAAACTAACGCTATTCATAAATCTTTCAGTTTAGGTTCATATTCTTTTTCCATGCTCTCGGTAATGCAAGGATAGCGCATTTTAAATAGGTGTCAAAGAAAAAACTATTAAAATAGGGGGTAAAAACCGTCATTTATCAGTTTTTACCCCCTATTTTGATAGTTTTCAGGTGCTGTTTAGCGTTGTTCCCCCTTTAAAATTGGTAAACAGATGCTATATTTAACAGCTAAAATACGCGCCAAAAACACAGTACTACCTCCTATTATCTGGCAAATAAAGGCTTCCAGACCAAACAGATCACATATCCAATAGGCTAATCCCCCCACCACACAGGCCATTGCATAAATTTCTTTACGAAAAATAAGCGGAATTTCATTATAAAAACATCGCGGAGCACACCACCTGCGGCCCCAGTGATACTACCCATGATTATAGCTACCCAAAAAGGATATCCGAGAGCAATACTTTTACCTACCCCCACTACTGTAAATAGTGCCAGGCCGATGCTGTCGAACAGGAAGAAAGTGTTATGCATATGAATCAAATACTTGCCGAAAGCAATTACCCAAAACAATGCAAGTCCTGTACATATTAAATATATAGGGTCAGTCATCCAACCCGGAGTCACATCTAGAAGCACATCACGGATAGTACCTCCTCCGATAGCCGTCGCCAAACCCACTACATACGCACCAAACCAGTCAAACTGTTTGGCAGACGCCAATCTGATACCGCTGATGGCAAAGGCAAACGTACCTATAAAATCTAAAACTTGAACAAATGTTAGCATAATGGTTGTTATTTGTCTGCAAAGTAACGAATAAATTCGATAAGAAAATGTATTTTTGTGTTCAGAAAATAGCTTAAAATAAGATGAAAGTAACAATTATCGCCGGTGCACGTCCCAATTTCATGAAAATAGCCCCATTAATGCGTGCTATCAAAAGCTGCAAAGGCAGCAGGAAAAAATATCACTGCCCGCCTGGTCTACACAGGTTCGGACGAAGATAAAAGTTTGGAACCTTCTCTGTTTACAGACCTAGATATGCCGCGTCCCGATGTGTATCTGCATGTGGATAATACAGATTTTTTCCAGCGAATGGCAGGTATATTGGTAGCTTTCGCCCGCGAACTGGAACAACATCCTGCACAGGTAGTACTTGTAGTGGATGACCTAACTCCTACTATGGCGTGTTCTATCGTGGCTAAAAAGAAGGGGATAAAAGTTGCTCATCTAGTGGCCGGAACCCGTTCTTTCGATATGGATATGCCAAAAGAAGTAAACAGTATGATAACAGATGGCTTGTCTGATTATCTATTCACGGCCGGAATGGTAGCCAACCGCAATCTGAATCAAACAGGAACCGAACAAGCACATGTACATTTTGTAGGAAACATTCTGATTGATACGCTGCGTTATAACCGTACTCGCTTACAGCGCCCGGTAGCATTCTCTATTATGGGACTGAAAGAAAAGAATACCTCTTGCTAACCTTGAACAAGCATTCATTGCTAAACAATGATACTGCACTGAAAGCTATCTTCCGCACTATACTGGAAAAACAGACAAGCCGATCGTGGCACCGCTCCACACGTATGTAAAAACAAGCTGTCTGTTTTAGATATTACTTCTGAAAGGTTATATATATTACCACCGCAACCTTATTTGTCATTCGGTTATTTAGTGAGCCATGCCCAGGGTCTCATTACAGATTCGGGTAACGTAGCGGAAGAAGCTACTTTTTTAGGAATCCCCTGTATGACATTAAGTACGTATGCAGAACATCCCGAAACAGTGACAATCGGCACAAACCGGCTAGTGGGGGAAGACCCTGAAATCTTAGCAAACGCCCTTGACATGCTGAATAAAGGAGAATGGCAAAAGGGGCTTTTACCGGAACGCTGGGATGGACACACTGCAGAAAGAATTGTGCAAACGTTGCTGGATGAACATAAATAAAATAGAAAACCATTCTCAGATAAAAACACGGATGCCGCAGGATTTGGTATTCTGCGGCATCCGTGTTTTTATTGATTTTCTATCAATATCACTTACACTCTCCTCTTTACCAAGTATAATTCAAACCAAAACTAAGCAATTCCTGCAACTGGAAATAACTCTTGTTATCCTCAGTCAATGTCACACCGTCATCATAACGCGCATGAACAAACAACTTAGTAGACAAATAGCGGTTCAATACAAAATTGAATGTATTTTCCCAACTGGCAATTACGGTGTCATAAGTTGTAAAGTACTCCAATTTAGATTCCCACACAATACTGGGAATAATTTTCCAAGTCAGATTACCTGTAAATTTCGAACCGAAAAGATTTGCTGTTTTATGCCCCGGATCCACATTAAAAGCACCCGGATCAGTTATCTTATCATTACTGATATACATAAAAGTATACGCCAGTGGAGATCCTAACAAAGACAATGAATAATTCTTCTTATTCTGCTTAAAGTCCATACCGAGGGTTATATCCAATTGGGCGGGAGACAGAAAATTAGAAATCATATCATTCGTATTCGTCTTATAATTCCCAAAAAACTGGGTCTTGAACTCGCCCGCCAAAGTATAATACCAGTTTTTGAACGCTTTCACACCCAGTTTACTGTTTAAACGAAACAAGTCGGCATTCGTCTTATATTTATGCACTGTATCTGACGGTGCTGTAACAAAACCCAATTTTATTTCCAGCTTATTTTCAAACTCTATACGCTGGCGGTCATCAAAATTAGCTTCCAGCACCAAGCCAGACAATAGCGCATTAGTACTTTCACCACCTTTATACCAGTTATCTGAAATATAATGTTGTGTGAACTGAACATATCCATTCCCCTTATGCGTCCAAAAGTTAGGACGTACCACCAACAATTCATTATCCGTAGTCAAGCTTTCCACCGGTGTTTCCGGTTGAAGGAAACTTTTGATTTTCTCTTTCCTTGGTCTTTTTACTATCTGATTATTTTCCAGTGGTTTCAGGTCGGCCAAATAAAGTTCGTTATTCACCAGTCTGCCCGGATATTGCAAATAATAATTCCTTAATATATTATTCGACCAACGGTCTGCAGCGGCCAAGGTTTCCAAATCGGGCAGCTGATATATAGCAGCAGATACAGAGTCGCGTTTCCCCATATACAGCGAATCAACAGCCGTCATTATTTTCGTATCCGGACTCCATTTTATTTCAAAAATTTCTTTTATAGGAGCTTCATAATAAGTGGGCGGAACAAACAACTTATAAAAAGCCGGATTAGGACGTACCCACCGGGGAGCCGGGATATTCAAATCATCCCACAGTCTGAAATAAGCAAAATAAGATGCGCTCAAAGCTGATAATGAATCAGAAAAGGCTTTCACAGCCGGATCTTCTTTCGTCTTGGTTACTTTCTGTGCCGATGCCTCTCCCATACAGAATACAGCAAGCACTATAGTCAAACATATACTTTTTCTCATACTATTTTTAGTTTTGTGCAAAAATACACTTAATTTTCCTTTTCCCAAAAAACTGTTTCCTTTATATAATAACGAATGATAAATTCAATTTCATCAAATGATTTTTTAAAGCATATCCGACGATATTGAAAAAGATTTTGTAATTTTGCAACTTTTGATAAATATTGCGATATTGATAATTAAGAAAATAACATTTAAAAATATTAAGTAGTGGGAGAAACTAAGTATATCTTCGTAACTGGTGGTGTTGCCTCCTCATTAGGTAAAGGTATTATTTCATCATCAATAGGTAAATTACTGCAAGCCAGAGGCTACAATGTGACAATTCAAAAGTTCGATCCGTACATCAATATCGATCCGGGAACTTTGAATCCTTATGAACATGGTGAATGTTATGTAACGGTAGACGGACACGAAGCCGACCTCGATTTGGGACATTACGAACGTTTTTTGGGCATCCAGACAACTAAAGCCAATAACATTACAACAGGACGTATTTACAAAAGTGTTATTGACAAAGAACGCCGCGGTGACTATTTGGGAAAAACTATTCAGGTTATCCCCCATATTACCGACGAGATCAAACGCAATGTAAAATTATTGGGAAGCAAATATAAATTTGATTTTGTCATTACCGAAATTGGTGGTACTGTAGGTGATATTGAATCACTTCCTTATTTGGAAAGTATCCGCCAATTGAAATGGGAAATGGGACGTAATGCGTTGTGCGTACACCTTACTTATGTTCCTTATCTGGCGGCAGCAGGCGAATTGAAGACCAAACCTACCCAACACTCTGTAAAAGAATTGCAATCCGTAGGTATTCAGCCAGACATATTGGTATTGCGTACCGAGCACGAATTGAGCACTAATTTGAAAAAGAAAGTTGCTCTATTCTGTAACGTAGATGAAAATGCTGTGGTGCAGTCCATCGATATGCCCACTATTTATGAAGTACCTTTGCGTATGCAGGAACAAGGACTGGATGTAACCATCCTTCAAAAAATGGGATTGCCCGTGGGTGAAACTCCAACCCTCGGCCCATGGAGAGATTTTCTAGATCGTCGTCACAAAGCAACTAAAAAGTAAAAATTGGATTAGTTGGTAAATACGATTTACAAGACGCATATAAATCTATCCTTGAAGCTTTGTCACAAGCAGCCACTTACAATGACCGTAAAGCGGATATCCACTTCATCAATAGCGAGAAACTGACAGATGCCAATGTAGAAGAGCAAATTAAGGAAATGGATGGTATCATCATCTGTCCAGGATTCGGACAACGTGGCATAGAAGGTAAGTTCGTCGCTATTAAATATGCACGTACACACAATGTACCCACTTTTGGTATCTGTCTAGGTATGCAGTGCATGGCTATTGAGTTTGCCCGTAACGTGCTAGGTTATACAGATGCCAATAGCCGTGAAATGGATGAAAAAACGCCACACAACGTGATAGACATTATGGAAGAACAGAAAGCTATTACCAACATGGGCGGCACTATGCGCCTAGGGGCCTATGAATGTATCCTTGACCAACACTCAAAGACTTTCGAAGCCTATAAAAGCGAACATATACAGGAACGCCACCGTCACCGCTACGAATTCAACAATGACTATAAGCAGGAGTACGAAAAGGCGGGTATGAAATGTGTGGGTACCAATCCAGAATCCGATTTAGTGGAAATAATTGAAATTCCAACATTAAAATGGTTCATCGGAGTCCAGTTCCATCCCGAGTACAGCAGTACAGTATTGAAACCACATCCTTTGTTCCTGTCATTTATCAAAGCGGCAATAGACAAATAAGAAACGAGAATTATAATATAATAAGGTAAACAAGTAAAAATGGACAAAAACACTTTAGTGGGATTCGCCCTGATTGGTGCAGTTGTGATAGGCTTCAGCATCTACAACCGTCCTAGCCAGGAAGAAATGGCACGTGCCAAACATTATCAGGATTCCATTCAGGCGATAGCCCAAAAAGAGGCCGAACGACAGGCACAGGCTGCCACGACACAGAGCCAGAATGCAACATTGCATTTAGACTCTACCTCTATGTTCTATGGCGCAAGCCAAGGTGCGGAACAGCTAACGACACTGGAAAATAATGTAGTAAAACTGACTTTCACCAATAAAGGTGGACGGGTATGTGCAGCCATATTAAAAGACTATAATGGACAGGACGGCAAGCCTTTGATGCTGTTTGATGAAAAAGATTCGGGCATGAATTTCGCTTTCGAAGGAAAGAATGAAAACATTTTGACCGAGGATATGTATTTCCAGCCTACCAACGTAACAGACAGCACTGTAACCATGCGTCTGGCAGCAAACAATGGAGGCTATATAGATTTCGATTACAAACTTTTGCCGGATGCTTACATGGTGAATTTCACAATTCGCGCAAATGGCATGCAGAATTTCTTCCCTCCTGCCCTGAACACTGTCAATATAAACTGGCGTCAACGGGCACGTCAACTTGAAAAAGGTTTCAGCTTCGAGCAGCGCTATACCTCGCTCACCTACAAGCCAGTAGAAAAAAGTTCAGATTATCTGAACGAAATGAAAGAAGCAAAAGAAGATGTAACTGATCGTTTGGACTGGATTGCTTTCAAAAATCAGTTCTTCTCAAGCGTACTTATTGCCGATCAAGATTTTGACAAAGCCTCCCTAACCTCTACCCCCCAACAGGAAGGAAGCGGATATATGAAGAACTATACCGCAGACATGACAACTTTCTTTGATCCTACCGGAAAGCAGTCTACCAATATGCAGTTCTACTTCGGTCCGAACCATTTCAAGACTTTGCTGAACAGCAATGATCTAAGCCTTTCCCAAAAAGACTTGGAACTAGAAGATCTGGTTTATTTGGGATGGCCCATTATCCGCTGGGTAAACCGCTGGTTCACTATTAATTTGTTTGATTGGCTCTCGGGTTGGGGACTGAGCATGGGTGTCGTATTGCTGCTGATGACAATTATCGTCAAAGTGTTAGTTTATCCGGCTACCTACAAATCATATATGTCTTCTGCCAAGATGCGCGTCCTGAAACCGTATATCAACGAGATTAATGCAAAATATCCCAAGAAAGAGGATGCTTTAAAAAAGCAACAGGAAACGATGGCACTTTACAGCAAATACGGAGTAAGCCCCATGGGAGGTTGCTTGCCTATGCTGATACAAATGCCGGTATTCATGGCTTTATTCTTCTTCGTGCCTAACGCTATTGAGTTGCGTCAACAAAGTTTCTTATGGGCCCCGGACTTATCCACTTATGATGATATTATCAACTGGGGAACCAACATTCCTTTGCTGGGCAATCATTTAAGCCTCTTCTGTTTGCTGTTCAGTATCACTAATATTCTGAATACCATGTACACCATGAAACAGCAGGATATGGGACAACAGCAAATGCCGGGTATGAAACTAATGATGTATATCATGCCAGTCATGTTTATTTTCATCTTCAACGGTTATTCTTCCGGTTTGAATTATTATTACTTCATTTCCGGACTGATTGGTATCCTCACTATGGTGATTCTGCGCAAAACAACTGATGAAAAGAAACTCCTTGCCATGCTGGAAGCACGGAAAGAAAAGAAAAGCCAAAAGAATGGCGGCAAACCAGGTGGTGGCGGACTAATGGCCAAACTGGAGGCTTTGCAAAAGGAGCAGGAGCGTCTGCAACAAGAAAGAATGAATAAAGGAAAAAATAACGAGTTTACACTCCCTTAAAAAGACAGCGAAGGCCGCCGTATTATTACAGAATAGCGGTCTTCGCTGTTCTGTAATAATACGATAGCTACTTCTATATTTATTCCTCTCAGCAAAGATACCATCCACAAGCACACAAAGAAACAAAACAAATATGCAGGAACATTTCACATCACCGGCTTTTATACGTATTTTTGCAGTCAATTAATCATCAAAAACAATTTTTAGATATGAATAAATCAAGCGCAACCATCATGGCAGCAGCACTTATGCTAGCTTCTTCCTGTACCGAAGTAAAGCAGGAAGGACAGGGCTACGAACCCATTATAGGTAAGCAAGAAATCACCATCAAAGATGGCCGTCTCACCCCCGAAGCCCTGTGGGCAATGGGACGTATAGGCAGTCTGAGTATTTCCCCCGACGGCAAAAAGATAGCCTACACTGTAGCCTATTATAGTGTTTCCGAGAACAAAAGCCATCATGTAATTTACGTAATGAATACCGATGGAAAGAACAACACCCTGCTTACTCAAACAGCCTGGAATGAAAGCGAACCTCAATGGATAAAAGGCGGAACAAAAATCGCATTCTTATGCAATGAAAGTGGTGGCAGCCAGATTTGGGAGATGAATCCTGACGGTACGGAACGCCGTATTATTTCCGATTTCAAAGGAGACATAGAAGGATTCTCTTTTTCACCGGACGGCAAAAAGATTCTTTTCATCTCACAAATAAAATACGGCCAACGCACCGTAGACCTCTACCCTGACCTACCCAAAGCCAGTGGTATCATTGTAAACGACCTGATGTATAAACATTGGGACGAATGGGTAGAAAGTATTCCGCATCCTTTTATCGCTGATTTTAATGGTAACATGATGGGAGCAGCCACCGATATCATGGAAGGTGAACCGTTTGAAGCTCCAATGAAACCTTTCGGAGGTATCGAGCAACTGGCTTGGAGCAACGACTCTAAACAAATAGCTTACACCAGCCGAAAGAAGCAAGGATTGGCATACGCAGTATCTACCGACTCAGATATATACCTATATAATATAGAAAAAGGCACAACACTGAACCTGTGCAAACTGAATGGACAAGATTCGAATGGAACAGATGAGATGAGAGGATATGACACTAATCCGAAATTCAGTCCCGATGGCAAATACATTGCATGGCAAAGCATGGAGCGCGATGGTTACGAAAGCGACCGAAACCGCCTGTGCGTCTACAATTTGAATAACGGCCAAAAGACATTTGTCACCGAAAGTTTCGAATCGGGCGTAGATGACTACTGCTGGAACAATGATTCACAAAGTCTGTATTTTATCGGTGTATGGCATGGAACCAGCATGGTATACAGTACCAATCTGAATGGTGATATAAAAAAACTGACTGACGGCATGTATGACTACGGATCAGTAGCCATGGCAGGCGACAAAATAATTACCAAACGTCATTCTATCAGTGCTGCTGATGAAATCTACACTCTCACTCCTGCCGACGGACAAGTGGCACAACTCTCACACGAGAATGACCACATCTTTAAACAACTGAAATTGGGCAAAGTAGAGGAAAGATGGACCAAGACTACTGACGGCAAGCAAATGCTCTCATGGGTGATCTATCCCACTAATTTTGACGCAAACAAGAAGTATCCTACTTTGTTATTCTGTGAAGGTGGGCCACAAAGTCCCGTTAGCCAATTCTGGAGCTACCGCTGGAACTTCCAGATTATGGCAGCCAACGATTATATTATCATCGCTCCGAATCGTCGCGGTCTGCCCGGATTCGGCATGGAATGGTTGGAACAAATTAGCGGTGACTACGGAGGTCAATGTATGAAAGACTATTTATCCGCCATAGATGATATTTCGAAAGAACCATATGTAGATACCGACCGTTTAGGATGCGTAGGTGCCAGCTTCGGCGGATTCTCCGTCTATTGGCTGGCGGGACACCATAACAAACGTTTTAAAGCATTTATTGCACACGATGGTATATTCAATATGGAACAGCAATATCTGGAGACAGAAGAAATGTGGTTCGCCAACTGGGATATGGGTGGTGCATATTGGGACAAAAACAATGCAACAGCCCAACGTACCTTTGCCAACTCTCCCCATCGCTTCGTTGACAAATGGGACACTCCTATTCTCTGCATTCATGGTGAAAAAGATTATAGAATTCTCGCTTCACAAGGTATGTCGGCATTCAATGCGGCTGTGTTGCGCGGTGTTCCGGCCGAACTTTTATTATATCCGGATGAGAATCATTGGGTCTTGAAACCGCAAAATGGAGTGTTATGGCAACGCACATTCTTTAACTGGTTAGATAAATGGCTTAAATAGCGCCTAAATTACCGCAATATTATCCGTTATTAGAACTATATAGTATAATTCTCAATTTTTGTGTTACCTTTGTAAGGTCAAACAAAAAAATGAACATTAAGTGATATTTGTTAAGCTACCTTTTATTAGGTAAGTAAACAATAGCTTGTGAAAGTAGTTGTTTACAGTGTTAGTATATAAATAACTTTTTATTCCCCGTGCTTTGTGAGCGCACAAAGCTGGATGATTACAAAATAATAAAGTGATTATTTTTCGTGATACCGGCTTGTGATAAGTCGGTATCATTTTTTTATCCCAGTATGATAGTATCTTATTATATCCAAAACAACAATATCCATCCACCTACCAAAATGTAGACGGATGGATATTGTCTTACTTTATTCTCAATCTCTGCTCAAAATAAAAGCAAAGACGTCTTTTATTAATTTAACAGACGAAGCTTCCTATTTTTCTGCATTAATCCTTTAAATGCCGTAGGATAAGGAGTTTCAAAACTCCATCAACTCTCTGGTTACCGGATGATAGAAGCATAACTTGAAGGCATGTAACGCCAATCGTCCTAAAAGGATCACACTCACTGCCATAACGCCGGTCACCAATAACAGGATGACCTAAATCCGACATATGCACACGAATCTGATTCTTACGTCCTGTTTCCAAATCCAACTCCACCAAAGAATATCCATTGGCTCGCTTTATTGTTTTATAATGAGTAACCGCAAACTTACCTTCCCCATCATCCACAGGACTGGAACTAACATACAATTTCCGGTCGGTCAACCAAGACTCTACTGTACCGTAATCCTTCTCCATATCACCAGAAACGATGGACACATAACGACGGTCCGTCACAATATCATGCCAATTATCACGTAAAGTATTCTGGGTTTTTTCATCCTTGGCATACATCATCAATCCCGAAGTTTCACGGTCCAGACGATGTACTACAAATACGCGGTTGAAACGATGTGAGCGCTTTACATACTCATTCAAAATATGTTGTGCAGTACGTTCCTTCTGACGTTCTGTGCTGACAGAAAGCAACCCTTCCTTCTTTTCCACCACCAAGATATAAGCATCCTCGTATACCAGTTTCAGCATCGGATGTTTAAACTCACGGTTATTCTTCGCCTTAGACATCTGCACTTTCATACCTGGTTTCAACGCGAAGTTATATTGAGTAGTAATCACATTATCTACCAAAATCACACGGTTGGCAAGCAACGCCTTTACCTTGCTACGACTGATTCCCGCCATTTTCCGCATCAGGAAATCCATCAGCTCAGCGGACTCCGTCACATTATATATAGTATATCGGGCAACGCTTTTCGCCTTTGGTCTGCCGGAATCATTTTTTTACCTCTTGACATAATTCTATTTACTGTTTAAACAATTTATAATTGAGCCATTCGGATTATCCTCTTTTTTCCAGCAACACTACATTTTCCACATGATGTGTATGGGGGAACATATCTACGGGTTGCACGGCCATCACCTTGTATTTGGCATCTAACAAAGACAAATCACGTGCCTGAGTGGCTGGATTACAGCTAACATACACAATCCGCTGAGGCTCAGCAAAAAGGATTGTATTAATCACATCATCGTGCATTCCGGCACGGGGAGGATCAGTGATGATAACATCAGGACGACCATGTTGACTGATGAACTCTTGAGTCAGGATATCCTTCATGTCACCGGCATAAAATAAGGTATTGTCAATGCCATTGATTGCCGAATTCACTTTGGCATCTTCTATCGCTTCAGGCACATATTCGATACCAATCACTTTCTTTGCCTGACGTGAAACGAAGTTGGCTATGGTTCCAGTCCCCGTATAAAGATCATACACCAACTCATTACCAGTCAATCCGGCAAAATTACGGGCCACCTTATAAAGATTATACGCCTGTCCGGAATTAGTTTGATAAAATGATTTCGCTCCTATCTTGAATCGCAAGCCTTCCATTTCCTCAAAATATGGTTATTCCCTTTAAACACCATCACATCCAGATCGTTAATGGTATCATTACACTTATTATTGACTACATATAACAAGGAAGTGATTTGCGGAAAACGTTCTGCAACAAAAGTCAGTAACCGCTTCATTAAATCCAATTCACCCTCTTCTACAATCTTGCATTGCAGCAACACCATAAGCTCACCCGTACTTGAGGTACGAATCATCAAGTTGCGAAGCATTCCTTCTTGAGAACGCAGATTAAAGAAAGAATAATTGTGTTCGTATGCATAGTCACGAATCGCATTGCGTATCTGGTTGCTGATATCATCCTGTAACCAGCACTTGTCTATAGCCAGCACCTTGTCAAATGCACCGGGAATGTGGAAACCTACGGCATTCATCTGATCGTACTTCACATCTTCCTTTACCTCTTCCTCTGTCAGCCAACGTTTGTTAGAAAACGTAAATTCCAATTTGTTGCGATAAAAATTCCGTTTTTTCCGACCCCATGATAGGTGAAATTTCCGGCAATTCAATCTTGCCGATACGGGTCAGGTTATCCGTCACCTGCTTTTGCTTATACTTTATTTGTTCTGTGTATGGCAGACACTGCCACTTACAACCACCACATACACCATAATGCTGACAGAAGGGTACTGCACGCACAGGAGAATACTCATGGAATTTCACTGCCACAGCTTCTGCATAATGATTTTTCTTACGTTTTACCTGCAAGTCTACCACATCACCGGGTACTACATAAGGCACAAACACTACCAAGTCATTCACTTTCGCCAAAGCTTTTCCTTCGGCAGCTACATCTGTTATCGTTACCTTCTCTAATAATGGAATTCTTTCTTCTTTCTAGCCACTTTTCCGAATAAGTTAATTTGGGACAAATTTAAGCATTTTCCCCGAATATACCCCCATAAATCGAAAGATATTAAAATTGTAAAGTAGAAATTACAATTTCTGCTAATTTTTTCAGTAAATAGTTTGGAGATAAATAAAATATGTATAGTTTTGCGATTACATTTTTTGAGCGAGTTAACTTTAAATACATTATTATGGATAAAAAAAGAGTTTACACCTTTGGTAATGGACAAGCTGAAGGAAAAGCAGATATGAGAAATCTGCTTGGTGGAAAAGGCGCTAACCTGGCTGAAATGAATCTAATCGGTGTTCCCGTACCTCCGGGATTTACAATCACCACAGAAGTTTGTAGCGAATATTATGAGTTAGGTAGAGATAAAGTAGTAGAACTGCTGAAAGCGGATGTTGAGAAAGCCATCGCCAACATTGAAAGTCTGATGAACTCTAAATTCGGTGATATAGAAAATCCGTTATTGGTTTCCGTACGTTCAGGTGCTCGTGCTTCCATGCCTGGAATGATGGATACAATCCTTAATTTAGGTTTAAATGACGAAGTGGTGGAAGGCTTGAGCCGCAAGACCGGACGTCCTCGTTTCGCATGGGATTCTTACCGTCGTTTCGTACAAATGTATGGTGACGTAGTATTGGGTATGAAGCCGGTAAATAAGGAAGACATCGACCCTTTCGAGGAAATCATCGAAAAAGTAAGGAAGAAAAAGGTGTGAAGCTAGACAACGAATTAGAAGTGGAAGACCTTAAAGAACTGGTTAAACGCTTTAAAGTCGCTGTAAAAGAACAAACCGGACAAGATTTTCCGACCTGTGCATACGAGCAACTTTGGGGTGCCATCTGTGCTGTATTCCGTAGTTGGATGAACGAACGCGCCATTCTTTACCGCAAGATGGAAGGTATTCCTGCCGAATGGGGTACTGCTGTAAGTGTACAAGCCATGGTATTCGGTAACATGGGTGACACTTCAGCTACCGGTGTTTGCTTCTCTCGTGACGCTGGTAACGGTGAGGATTTGTTTAATGGCGAATATTTGATCAACGCACAAGGTGAAGATGTTGTAGCCGGTATCCGTACCCCGCAACAAATCACAAAAATCGGTTCTCAGCGTTGGGCAGAACGTGCCGGTATTTCTGAAGAAGAACGCATAGCCAAATATCCCTCTATGGAAGAAGCCATGCCGGAAATCTACAAAGAACTGGATGCCCTGCAGACCAAATTGGAAAACCACTATCGCGATATGCAGGATATGGAATTTACTGTACAGGAAGGGAAATTATGGTTTTTGCAGACTCGCAACGGTAAACGTACCGGAGCAGCTATGGTAAAAATCGCCATGGACTTGTTGCGTCAGGGAATGATTGATGAAAAAACAGCGTTGGAGCGTTGCGAACCTAATAAATTAGACGAACTTCTCCATCCTGTGTTCGATAAGAAAGCTTTGAAAGAAGCAAAAGTTTTGACTCGTGGTTTGCCCGCTTCTCCGGGTGCTGCTACCGGTCAGATTGTGTTCTTCGCCGATGATGCAGCTAAATGGGCCGCCGATGGTAAGAAAGTAGTAATGGTACGTATAGAGACTTCTCCGGAAGACTTGGCAGGTATGGCTGTCGCCGAAGGCATCCTGACCGCACGTGGCGGCATGACTTCTCACGCTGCAGTTGTGGCCCGTGGTATGGGTAAATGCTGCGTATCCGGTGCTGGTGCTATCAATGTGGATTATAAGACACGTACCGTAGAAATTGAAGGTATTACATTAAAAGAAGGTGATTTCATCTCTCTGAACGGTACTACCGGT
>ENA-OQOA01000465-OQOA01000465.1-human-gut-metagenome-genome-assembly--contig:-NODE-465-length-17814-cov-4.630067_pt1 | contig 17814 bp, 15 predicted proteins | sample MGYA00242633_ERZ504888 | MGnify/ENA primary metagenome ERZ504888 (study PRJEB26092, sample SAMD00036372) | human gut metagenome | host: Homo sapiens | study: EMG produced TPA metagenomics assembly of... | reverse complement strand
ATCTCTCAGGCAAGCGGGTGCTGGACAGCCGGATGACCTTCCGCCGGGAGGGGGTGCCCATGGGCCTGCCGGGCTTTTCGGAGTTTGCGCTCTGGCAGACCGATGCCGGGGTCATCCGTCGGGCCCGCAGCGCTCTGGACAGCCTGTAACGGGATATAACGCATAAGACCGGGCCGCTGCACAAAAAGCTGTGCAGCGGCCCGGTCTTGCTGTTTGTTTACTGCCTGCCCAGCTGCCAGAACGCAACGGCGCTGGCGGCAGCGACATTCAGCGAATCCACGCCGTGGGACATGGGGATCTTGACCGTGTAGTCGCAGGAAGCGATGGTGCCGGCGGCGAGGCCGTCGCCCTCGGTGCCAAGCACGATGGCAAGCTTCGGCTCTTTCGCAAGCTGCTCGTCGTCGATGCTCACCGAGCGGTCGCTGAGGGCCATCGCGGCGGTCTTGAAGCCGAGGGAGTGGAGGATGTCCATCCCCTTCTCCGGCCAGTCTGCCGGGGTCTCGCCCAGCTGCCCCCAGGGCACCTGGAACACCGTACCCATGCTGACGCGGACGGCGCGGCGGCAGAGCGGGTCGCAGCAGGAAGGGTTGATGAGGACAGCGTCCATGTTCAGTGCCGCCGCCGAGCGGAAGATGGCCCCCACATTGGTGGAGTCCACGATGCCCTCCAGCACGGCCACCCGGCGGGCGTTTTTGCAGAGCTCTTCCACCGGGCGGGGTGCCGGGCGGCGGAAGGCGCAGAGGACACCCCGGGTCAGCTCAAAGCCGGTGAGCTCTGCCAGCATCTCCCGATCTGCCGTGTACACCGGCGCGTCGCCGCAGCGGCTCAGGATGCCCGCTGCCGGGCCGGTGATCTGCTTGCGCTCCATCAGCAGGGACACGGGCTTGTAGCCTGCGTCCAGCGCCCGGTCGATGACCTTGGGGCTCTCGGCGATGAAGATGCCTTTCTCCGGCTCGAGGCGATTACGCAGCTGGTTCTGGGTCAGCCGGGCATAAGGGTCCAGCTCCGGCGCGTGGAAATCCGTGATCTCGATGATATTGGGCATACAGAAAGCCCCTCCTTCTCCTGAAAAGCTGTTTTTTGTGTATTATACCATGAACACAGTGAAATGGTATCATTGCGCATCCAAAGCCGGTTGCCGTGCAACTCCGCAGGAGCAAGCGGCGAGGCGCTGCGCATAAAACTAGAATATCGCGTTAGCGATATTCTACCACAGTCTGCGCCGCATTGCAAAACAAAGCGCATCCCGCGATACCCGCCCGGAATCGTCATTATCTATAAAAAATATAGCGCAGTTTTTGACAAAACGCCGGTTTTGCGTTATAGTATGGCATGGAATTATTTTCTGGATAGAAGGAGGAGCTTTTATGCCATCTCTCAAACCTCACGGACAGATGTCCGAAGCCTTTATCACCGCTCTGTTTCTCTCCGTCTCGGGCGGCTTACAGGATGTTTATACCTATTTATACCGCGGCAAGGTCTTCGCCAACGCCCAGACCGGCAACATCGTGCTGATGGCCGTCAAGCTGTTTGCGGGCGAGTGGGGCGAGGCACTGCGCTACCTGATGCCCCTTTGCGCCTTTGCGCTGGGCATTTTTGTGGCCGAGTTCATCCGCCTCAAGCTCAAGCGGATGCAGTGGCTCCACTGGCGTCAGCTGGTGGTGCTGTTCGAGATCCTGCTGCTCTTCGTCGTGGGCTTTTTGCCGCAGGAGCTGAATCTGCTGGCCAACTCCCTCGTTTCCTTCTCCTGCGCCATGCAGGTACAATCCTTCCGCAAGGTGAACGGCTATGCCTTCGCCAGCACCATGTGCATCGGCAATCTGCGCAGCGGCATGGACTCCCTCTGCGCATGGCTGGTGGGCGGCAGCACCAAAGCCTTCGGCAAGGCGCTTCACTACTTTGCCATCATCTTCCTGTTCGCGCTGGGTGCCGGCCTCGGCAGCCTTGCACTGGCCCCCATGGGCAGCCGGGCCATCTGGCTTTCCTGCCTGCTGCTCTTCATCAGCTTCTGCCTGATGTTCCTGAAAGAGGACATTGAGGAGCTGGAAGAATTTGAGCACCTGGAGCACGAGGAAGCTCTCAAAAAATAATTGCGCCGAAGCCTGTCGTATGCTATACTATAAGGTGTTTGTGTGATACTTCGGCCCGCCGCACCACCGACGTGCCGGAGATGAAGTTGTAAGATCAGGAAGAGGAGCATTCCATGAAAAAAGGCTTTGACAACGCGAAATATCTTCAGATGCAGTCCCAGCACATCCGGGAGCGCATCGCACAGTTCGACAACAAGCTCTACCTCGAGTTTGGCGGCAAGCTGTTCGACGACTACCACGCCTCCCGCGTGCTGCCGGGCTTTGAGCCGGACTCCAAGCTGCAGATGCTGCTGCAGCTCAAGGAGCAGGCCGAGATCGTCATCGTCATCAGCGCGCAGGACATCATCAGCAGCAAGGTGCGCGGCGACTACGGCATCACCTACGACCTCGACGTTCTCCGCCTCATCGACGCCTTCCAGGGCATGGGCCTGTTCGTGGGCAGCGTCTGCGTGACCATGTACACCGCCGCCCCCGAGGTCGAAGCCTTTGAGCACAAGCTGAACAGCGTGGGCGTGCGCACCTTCCGCCACTATAAGATCCCCGGCTACCCCAACGACGTGGCCCGCATCGTCAGCGACGAGGGCTACGGCAAGAACGACTACATCGAGACCCAGCGTCCCCTCGTCGTCATCACGGCCCCGGCCCCGGCAGCGGCAAGATGGCCACCTGCCTGTCCCAGCTCTACCACGAGCACAAGCGGGGCGTCAAGGCCGGTTATGCCAAGTTTGAGACCTTCCCCATCTGGAACCTGCCCCTCAAGCACCCGGTCAACCTCGCCTACGAGGCCGCTACCGCCGACCTGAACGACGTGAACATGATCGACCCCTTCCATCTGGAAGCCTACGGCGTCACCACCGTCAACTACAACCGCGACATCGAGATCTTCCCGGTGGTCAACGCGATGTTCGAGCTCATCGCGGGCAAGAGCCCCTACAAGTCCCCCACGGATATGGGCGTGAACATGGCCGGCAACTGCATCGTGGACGACGAAGTCTGCCGCGAGGCCTCCCGCAACGAGATCATCCGCCGCTACTTCAAGGCTCTCTGCGACCAGAAGACCGGCAAGAATGTCGAAAACGAGCTGTTCAAACTTGAGCTGCTGCTGAATCAGGCCGGTCTGGCTGTCGGCGACCGTGCCGTGGAAAAGCAGGCTCACGCCGTGGCCGAGCGCACCGGCGGCGCACCCGCTGCCGCCATCGAGCTGCCGGACGGCACCGTCGTCACCGGCAAGAACGGTCCCCTGCTGGGCGCAGCCTCTTCTGCCCTGCTCAATGCCCTCAAGAAGCTGGCCGGCATCGACCATGAGATCGACCTGGTCTCCGCCCGCGCCATCGAGCCCATCCAGACCCCTCAAGACCAACTACCTCGGCAGCCGGAATCCCCGCCTGCACACCGATGAGATCCTGATCGCGCTGTCCAGCTCTGCCGCCGAGAATGAGACGGCTGCTGTCGCTCTGCAGCAGCTCTCCAAGCTCAAGGGCTGCGACATGCACTCCACGGTCATCCTGTCCAGCGTGGATACGGACACCATCAAGCGTCTGGGGATGTACCTCACCTGCGAGCCCGCCTATGAGCAGGAAGACCGCAAGTATCACAAGAAATAAGCGCTCCGGCGCATAAGAAAAGCCGCACAGTACAGCGAAAAACTGTACCGTGCGGCTTCTTTGTTTCTTCTGTGGTTTCTCAGACGTGGGACAGGCTGGGCGCACCGCCCGCGATTTCCTCGGCGGTCAGGGGCTTCGCCTCGGCAGGGGCGTTCAGACGCTCCTTTGCCACGGCCAGCATCAGTTTGATGCGGTTCTCCTGATTGACCCTGGTGGCGCTGGGGTCGTAGTCGATGGGGGTGATGTTGGCGCCGGGGTACATCGCGCGGATCTTGTTTACCATGCCCTTGCCCACGATGTGGTTCGGCAGGCAGCCAAAAGGCTGTGCGCAGATGATGTTGCCGTAACCGCCCTGTACCAGCTCGATCATCTCAGCCGTCAGCAGCCAGCCCTCGCCCATCTTGGCACCCAGCGAGATGATGCCCTCGGGCTTTTCCACCAGCTCCTTGAAGGGGCCGGGGGCGTAGAAACCGGCGTCGGCCTCGGCCTTGAGCATGGAGCGCTCCACGCTGTCCAGCCAGTTGAGCAGCTGGTCGGTACCCATCTTCATGGCCAGCTTGCCGCCGTAGAGGACATGGTCCTCGCCCATGTTGAAGATGCAGTACTGCACAAAGCCCATCAGACCCGGGAAGTTGACCTCGCAGTCCTGGCTCTCGAGGAACTTCTGCAGGTCGTTGTTGCCCAGCGGGCTGTACTTGACGTAAATTTCGCCCACGACGCCGACTTTGACCTTCGGCACACGGGTGACGGGAATGGACTTAAAGTCCTTTGCGATGAGGGGGAAGGTGTGCTTCATCTCACGGGAGGTGAAGCCCTTGCCCGCCAGCAGCACACGGCCCAGACGCTGGACCCAGAGGTCTACCATCTTATCGGCAGCGCCCTTCTCGTTCTCATACGGAGCGACCTGATTGCGCAGGGCGCAGAGCATATCGCCGTAGAACACGCTGGCGATAGCCCGGCGGGCCAGAGGCAGAGTCATCTGGAAGCCGCTGTCCTTCTCGAGGCCCGAGAAGTTCAGGCTGGCCACCGGGATGTTCGGATAGCCTGCCTTGACCAGCGCCTTGCGGAGCAGATGGATGTAGTTGGAGGCACGGCAGCCGCCGCCCGTCTGGGTGATGAGCAGGGCCGTGTGCTCGAGGTCGTACTTGCCGCTGTTCAGCGCGTCGAGGAACTGGCCAATGACCAGCAGTGCCGGATAGCAGGTGTCGTTGTGGACATATTTCAGGCCCAGCTGCGCCACAGCGCTGCCGCAGTTGCCAAGGATCTCGCACTTGTAGCCGTCATAGCGCAGGGCGTATTCCAGCAGGCGGAACTGGGTGATGGCCATGTTGGGGATGAGGATGGTGTGGGTCTTCTTCATCTCCGGGGTGAATTTGGGGTAATTGTATTCCATAGGTTCCTCCTATGTTACTTCTTATCTTCGTCTCGCTCATCCAGTGCGGCGAACAGGCTGCGCAGGCGGATATTGACAGCACCCAGGTTTGTAATTTCGTCAATTTTCAGCTGGGTGTAGAGCTTGCCGCCCTCCTGCAGGATCTCGCGGGTCTCATCGGTGGTGATGGCGTCCACACCGCAGCCGAAGGACACCAGCTGCACCAGGTCCATATCCTTCTGGGTGGTGCAGTACTTGGCGGCGGCATAGAGGCGGCTGTGGTAGGTCCACTGATTCAGCACGCTGGTGGGGAACTTCTCCACGCGGTTGGAGATGCTGTCCTCGGTGACCACCGCCGCGCCGTGGCGGGTGATGAGGTGGTCGATGCCGTGGTTGATCTCCGGGTCCACATGGTAGGGGCGTCCGGCCAGCACGATGATCCGCCTGCCCTGACGGCGGGCCTCATCTATGATCTCGCTGCCCTTGACCCGGATCTGTGCCATGTGGGCTTCATACTCAGCGTAGGCAGCGTTGGCAGCCTCCTGCACTTCCTTCTCGGAGATGCCGCCGAAATACTTGGGCAGCACGTCCTTCGCCATCTTGTGGACGAAATCCTTCGGGCGATGGATGCCGACGTAGTCGTAGATGAACTTCTGGCCTTCCAGCTCGGGGCAGTTGCCGGCGAGGACTTCGGGATAGTAGGCCACGACGGGGCAGTTGTAGTGGTTGTCGCCCAGACCCTCGTCGATGTTGTAGGTCAGGCAGGGGTAGAAGATGGCGTCCAGATGCATCTGGGTCAGGGCCTTGATGTGGCCGTGGCTGAGCTTGGCCGGGAAGCAGGCGGTGTCGCTGGGGATGGTAGCCTGACCGGCCAGATAGAGACCGCGGCTGGACACCGGGCTGGTGTGGACGGCAAAGCCGAGCTTGGTCCAGAAGGCGTACCAGAACGGCAGCAGCTCGTACATATTCAGGCAGAGCGGGATGCCGATAGAGCCGCGCTTTCCGGCCACGGGCTTGTAGCCGGCCAGAAGCTGCTGCTTGTAGGCGTAGAGGTTGAGGCTGTTGTCCTCGCTCTTGCCGGTGACGGGCTTGTCGCAGCGGTTGCCGGAGATGAACTTGCGGCCATCGGCAAAGGTGTTGACGGTGAGCTGGCAGTGGTTCCCGCAGCCGCCGCACTTGACGCTGACGACTTTCTGGTCGAAGCTCTCCAGCTCTTCCTCGCTCATCATGGCGGAGGTGGTCTGGCCGTTCTTGCGGCACTGGCGCAGGCCGAAGAGGGCCGCACCGTAAGCGCCCATCAGACCGGCGATGTCGGGGCGGATGACCTCGACGCCCATCTCCTTCTCGAAGGCGCGGAGGACGGCCTCATTGTAGAAGGTACCGCCCTGCACGACGATCTTCCGGCCCAGCTCTTCGGGGCTGGACGCACGGATGACCTTGTACAGCGCGTTCTTGACGACGCTGATGGACAGGCCCGCCGAGATATTCTCGATGGACGCGCCGTCCTTTTGGGCCTGCTTGACCGAGCTGTTCATAAAGACGGTGCAGCGGCTGCCCAGGTCCACGGGGCGGTCGGCGAAGAGGCCGAGGGCCGCGAACTCCTTGACGTCGTAGCCCAGTGCCTGCGCGAAGGTCTGCAGGAAGCTGCCGCAGCCGGAAGAGCAGGCTTCGTTCAGGAAGATGTTGCTGATAGCCCCATCCTCGATCTTGAAGCACTTCATGTCCTGACCGCCGATGTCGATGATGAAGTCCACGTCCGGCATGAAGTATTTTGCTGCCGTGAAGTGGGCCACGGTCTCCACGAGGCCGAAGTCGCAGCGGAAGGCGTTCTTGACCAGCTCTTCGCCGTAGCCGGTGGTGGTCACGCTGGCCACCTTGAGGCCGGGGTGCTCTTTATAAATCTTCAGCAGCTGCTGCCGGATAAGGGGCAGCGGGTTGCCGAGGTTCGGCTGATAGTTGGTGTAGAGGATCTGGCTCTGCTCATCCACGACCACCAGCTTGACGGTGGTGGAGCCGGAGTCGATGCCGATATGCACCGGGCCGCACTGGGCGCCGAACGCCACCCGCGGCACGCTGTGGGACATATGGCGGGCATGGAATACCTCGTACTCTTCCTTGTTGGCGAAGAGGGGCGGCTCGCTGGCGTAGGTCGCCGTGGCGGCGTACTCATCCAGCGCAGCGGCCACGTCCGAGAGGACGAACTCCTTGTCGGCGTAGAGGGCAGCGCCCAGCGCGACGTAGAGCAGGCTGTTCTCGGGGCAGGTACCGGTGACGCCCAGTGCCTCGTCGAAGCTCTTGCGCAGCACGGTGCTGAAGGTCAGCGGACCGCCCAGATAGAGGATATTGCCCTGGATGGGGCGTCCCTGTGCCAGACCGGCGATGGTCTGGTTGACCACGGCCTTGTAGATGCTGGCCGCGATGTCCTCGGTCTTTGCGCCCTGATTGATGAGGGGCTGCACATCGCTCTTGGCGAAAACGCCGCAGCGGGATGCAATGGTGTATGTACGGGTGGCCTGTTCGGCCGCCTTGTTCATCTCATCGGCACCCATCTTGAGCAACGTCGCCATCTGGTCGATGAAAGCGCCCGTGCCGCCGGCGCAGCTGCCGTTCATGCGGACTTCGGTGCCGTTGGTCAGGAACAGGATCTTTGCATCCTCACCGCCCAGCTCGATGACGCAGTCCGTCGCAGGGACGAATTTTTTGACCGCCACGCGGGTGGAGAACACCTCCTGCACGAAAGGCACGCCGCAGCTGTCGGCCAGGCCCATGCCGGCGGAGCCGGAGATGCTGAGCAGCGCTTTCCGGCCATGCAGCTGCTCTGCGTCGATGCGGCGCAGCAGCTCCTGCGCCTTTTCCAGAATGTGGCTGTAGTGGCGCTCATACGTCGAATATAAAAGGGTATCGTTTTCATCCAGCACCACGCATTTGATGGTAGTGCTGCCGATGTCAAGACCTACTCTCACAGTTGTTTTTCCTCCTGAAGGACAATGCACTCTCCCTCTGCACACAGGGCTCTCCGGCCCGGGCAGAAGTTGTTTGCTAACGAATCAAATTTCAGACTCGCATACATGGGTATTATAAACCAAATCCGGCTGACAATCAATCATTCGGGATTATTTTACACCTTAAAAACAGTAAAATCACCTTTCAAAGTTAAACATTTTGTTAATTTCGCAAACTTTTCTGTGAGTTTCTGGCTGTTTCCACTAAGATTCTTTACCGTCTGTCAATTTTTCCGCTCTTTTCCCTGTCCCGCACACAAAGCAAAGGCATCTGCGCTGCGCCGTCCCGGCCGCATTGCAGATGCCTTTTTGTCTCGTTCAATATCTCCGCAGCAGAAGGATCTCCTGTGCCGCCCGGCTTGCGAACCGCGCTGCGCGGATGTCGTTCTCCTCGCCGGAGTGGAGTTCCATTTCCGGCGGGATGTCCTCGCAGGAGGCCAGCGGGAACACCACCTGCGCCCGGGTGCCGCCGCCCGGCCGGGCCGTCAGCGTCAGCTTCCAGCCTGCGCGGCGGCAGATGAGCTTGCAGATGCGGAGACCCAGCTTTGCGCCGCTGAGGAAGCGGCGGTTGTTCTCAATGGGGTCTTCCTCCATCAGGCCGCAGCCGTTGTCTTCTACCCGGAGCGCGACGCCCGTCTTTTTCTGTTTCAGGCTCACCCACACCCTGCCGCCTGCATCGCAGGCCCGCAGCGCGTTGGAGATGAGGTGGAGCAGCAGCTGTTCGGCCTCATCGGGGACGCCCATGACGGCGCAGTGCTCGATGCCCCCGCTCTCCGTCGTGAGCGCTATTTCCAGCGACCGCTGGATGTCCGGGGCCAGACGCCCCGCCTTTTCCAGCAGACCGCACAGGTCCAGAGGCTGCAGCTCGCTCAGCTCTTCATTTTCCAGCTGATAAAGTGTTATGGCATTGCGTACCGTGCGGTCCAGCCGGGCAGACTCTATCTGGATGTCCGAAAGTGCCTGCCGGGTGGGCAGGTCGGCCGACGCCAGCAGATGCATCTGCAGATACTCCCGGTTCTGGTCGATGATGCCAAGGGCATGGAAGCACACATCCCCAAACTCCTCCTGAGGGGAGGCTCCTGCTCCATCGTTTCGCCTGCGCATTCTGCTCTACCTCCGCGTCGTGTGGTCAGCACCTCACTGCTGACTCAGTCTACTTTCCAGCGCATAAAGCAGGCGGCCGATGGTCACCTTCCTGCGCTCTAAGCCATACTCTTTTCGAAAATCCCGCCATGTCTGGGTACCGGTCTCGTCCAGCGTCTCCAGCAGCCGCCGGAGGGCGCTGTCCACAGCCGCCACGGTGAGACCGTATTCCTCCGCCACCGGCCCTAATATCTCCTTGCGGATGGCCAGACGGTGGTCGGAGCCCATCATCACCCGAAGCGCACCGGTCAGGTAGCGCTTGTTGGCGTCGCAGGTGCTCACGCCCCAGCTGAGATAGATGCGCTCGCAGCGCTTTTCCAGGCTTTCCGCCGGGCGGTGGGCCGGGGCGCGCAGCTCCTGCAGCATATCTTCCAGTGTGGCCTGACGGATGAGGTAGCATGCATCCTCCTGACTCAGGCTCTCCACCGCCGACTTCTCGTTGCGTCCGTCGTCCCGCAGAAGCACCAGAGGCTTGCGGGCAAGGCCGCGTATCCTGGGCAGGAACTGGATGCTGTCCATGTCCTCCAGCCTGCCGCCCAGCACCAGAACGTCCACATCGCCCTGCTCGAGCCGTTCCAGCAGCGTCCGGCTGCTGCGGTAGCCCGTGCAGCGGATGGCCGGGTTGCGCTCCTCGAGATAGCGTGTCCATACCCGCATCTCTCTGGGGTCATAGCTGGCCAGCGCTACGCGCCATATGACGTCCTGTTCCTCATAGCTCACACGACGCGCCTCCCTTCCTGCAGGCGTTCTGCCTGCTTCGCCTGCGGATACCAGCAGGAAATAACATCCTGCCACAGCTCCGGCTGGACCGAATTCTCATACAAAAACTGCAGCAGCCGTCCGCACTCCTCTTCCGGGGCCGGGACCCATGTACGGGCTGTGTCCGCCGGGTCGTCCGGAGCCTTTGTCCGGCTCACGGTCAGCCAGCAGCCCTGTCCCTCCGTCTCCAGAGAACAGGCAAGGGTATACGCCTCCTGATACGGTTCCAGCGTCGAAAATCTCCTCACCAACGGGGTATCCTGTTTCATTCTGCATCCTCCTCGCCCCATCTGTCCGGCCCTTCCACTTATGCCGGACAAATTACTTTATACTATACTGTATAAAATTGTATGGAGCGTCGAAAGGAGTTACAACGACAAATTTGCGTCAGTTTTCGTCGAATTTTGGAACACTGAAGATATTAACATGGATACTGTCTCAAGAATACCATCAACCGCTCCAAAAATCAAGACACATCTGCCGCATTCTCCTGATTTGGGACGCTTTTCCGCGCAGGATGCAGCGCTTTTCCATCCTTCGGCAGAAAACACAGAACTTGGCACCCGTTACGACATAAATTGTTCATATTCTTCTGATAAAATCAAGCAGATACTATGTTTCCCTCTCCGTCCACAAATGCCGGGCGGAATAGGCCAGCAGACACTTCCCCGTTCTGCTGCCGGAAAGGCAGGCCAATGCTTCAGCTTATCAATATCGAAAAGAAATACACCACCGGCGATCTGACACAGGCAGCGCTCAACGGGGTCAGCCTCAACCTGCGCGACAGCGAATTTGTCGCCATCCTCGGCCCCAGCGGCTCGGGCAAGACCACGCTGCTCAACATCATCGGCGGCCTCGACCGCTACGACAGCGGCGAGCTCATCGATCAACGGCATCTCCACCCGCCGCTACACCGACCGGGACTGGGACTCCTACCGCAACCACACCGTCGGCTTCGTGTTCCAGAGCTATAACCTCATCCCCCACCAGACCGTCCTCGCCAACGTCGAACTGGCCCTGACCATCTCGGGCGTGTCGGGCGCTGAGCGCCGCCGCCGTGCCGCCGAGGCGCTGCGGCAGGTGGGCCTCGGGGACCAGCTCCACAAGCGCCCCACCGAGATGTCGGGCGGCCAGATGCAGCGCGTGGCCATCGCCCGCGCCCTCGTCAACAACCCCGACATCCTGCTGGCCGACGAGCCCACCGGCGCACTGGACAGCGAGACGAGCATCCAGGTCATGGAGCTGCTGAAGGATGTGGCAAAAGACCGCCTCGTGGTCATGGTCACACACACCCCGAACTGGCGGAGCAGTATGCCAACCGCATCGTCCGTCTGCGGGACGGCGCTATCACCGACGATACCCGCCCCTTCGAGCCGGACGACACAAAGCTTGCCCCTCCCATCCATAAGAACATGGGCCGTTCGTCCATGTCGTGGCTCACCTCGCTGGCCCTGAGCTTCAACAACCTGCGCACCAAAAAGGCCCGCACCCTGCTCACAGCCTTCGCGGGCAGCATCGGCATCATCGGCATCGCCCTCATCATCTCGCTGTCCACCGGCGTCAACGCCTATATCGCCGACATGGAGCGCTCCACCCTGAGCGAATACCCGCTGCAGATCCTGAGCAGCGGCGTGGACATCACGAGCTTTCTGTCCTCGGGCAGCAGCGGCGGCACCACAGCCACCGGCCTGCCCACCGACGAGGACGGCAAAAAGGACACCTCCGGCGGCGTGGAGGGAATGGTCTCGGTCCGCCAGCTCATCACCAAGATGGTGTCGGGCCTGACGTCCAACGACCTCACTTCCTTAAAGAAATATCTCGACAGCGACGAGTCCACCATTGCGGATGACGCCACCTCCATCGAGTATTCCTACAGCGTCTCGCCCCAGATCTACCGGCAGGACGCCGACGGCAGTGTGCATCAGGTCAACCCGGACTCCACCCTCTCGATGCTGGGTCTGGGAAGCTCGGGTTCCGGCTCCACCTCTGTCACCAGCAGCCTGATGAACAGCATGGGCAGCAACACCAGCGTTTTCTATCAGCTGCCCGCCAACAGCGACCTTTATAAGTCCCAGTACGAAGTCAAGGCCGGCCGCTGGCCCGAAAAGCCCACCGAATGTGTCGCCGTGCTGAGCAAATACGGCACTGTGACCGACTACGCCCTCTACTCCATGGGTCTGCGGGACTCCGCCGAGCTGGACAAGATGATCCAGCAGTTCGCCCAGAACCAGAACGTCGATGTCCCCAGCGATTTCCGCACCTACAGCTACGACGAGCTGATGGGCCTGAAGTTCAAGCTGGTGAACAGCGCCGACACCTACGTCTACGACGACACCTACGGCATCTGGAAGAGCAAGGCCGACGACAAGGACTATATGAAGCAGCTGGTGGAAAACGGCGAGGACATCACCATCGTGGGCATCGTCCAGCCGGACTACACCGCCTCCGCTTCCATGCTCACCTCCGGCATCGCCTACCCCGCCTCCCTCACCGAGAAGGTCATGAAGGACGCTGCCGACAGCGACATCGTGAAGCAGCAGATGGCCGACCCCGCCACCAACGTCCTCACCGGCGAGAGCTTCGGCAAGACCGAGAGCCTCCGCGACTTCGATTTGACCAGCCTCTTCTCCATCGACACCAACGCCCTCAAGAATGCCTTCTCTTTTGATGCCGGTGCCCTCGACTTCGATTTGAACGGTGCCTTCGACCTCAGCAGCGGCAGTTTCGATTTGAGCAGCCTCATCGACTTCTCGGATTTTTCCCTCGACATCGACGAGCTGCCCGACATCGACCTCAGCGAAGCCCTCTCCGGGCTTGACCTCTCCGTCTCGCCGGAGGCTCTGCAGGAGCTCGTGCAGAAGATCTTCAAGGACTATAAAAAGTATATCATCGGCAACGGCATCCTCAACTTCAAGAAGTGGAGCTTCTCTGCCTACCTCAAGACCGAGCGGTTCCAGAAGCTGATGGCCGAGTCCATGAAAGACCTCGTTGACCCGGACAAGCTGCAGGGGCAGCTCTCGAGCGCTCTGCAGACCACCATCCAGACCGTGATGGAGACCTACTCCGACCAGATCACAGAGGTGCTGAAAAGCCAGCTGGACGCTGCCATCCAGAAGGGCATCGTCACCTTCCAGGACCAGATACAGTCCCAGCTCAAGACGGCTATCCAGCAGAACATCGGCAAGCTGAGCAGCCAGATGGAGAGTGCCATCAAGATCGACGCGTCGGCTTTTCCAGAAGGCCATCCAGCTCAACATGACCGCCTCCGAGCTGACCGAGCTGATGCGCTCCACCCTCCGCTCCTCTTCCGCCACCTATGAGGCCAACCTGACGGCCTTCGGCTACGCGGACGAGGCCGACCCCAGCCAGATCAAGATCTATCCGAAGGACTTCGCCAGCAAGGCGGTCATTCTGGAAAAGCTGGATGCCTACAACGCCGGGATGTCTGCAAAGGGTGAAGACGAAAAGATGGTGCAGTACACCGACCTCGTGGGTACCCTGATGACCAGCGTGACCGAGATCGTGGACATGATCAGCAGCATGATGGTGGCCTTCGTCTCCATCTCGCTGGTCGTCTCCTCCATCATGATCGGCGTCATCACCTATATCAGCGTCCTCGAGCGCCGGAAGGAGATCGGCATCCTGCGCGCCATCGGCGCTTCCAAGCGGAACGTCTCCGAGGTGTTCAACGCAGAGACCTTCATCATCGGCCTCTGCTCGGGCGTCATGGGCATCGTCCTCAGCGAGATACTGCTCATCCCCGGAAACATCATCATCCAGAAAGTCTCCGGCACTTCGACCCTCGTTGCCTCCCTGCCTGTGGATGCAGCCCTCTTCCTCGTGGCACTGGCTACCCTGCTCACCATTCTGGCCGGCATCATCCCGGCCCGCGGCGCAGCCAAGTGCAACCCCGTCAAAGCCCTGCGCGCCGAGTAAACCCCAGAGATCTCATTCCCGGTATCCTTTCCGCTCCGGCGGCAGGGATACCGGGATTTTTTCGGCTTATTTTTGCTCCGGCCCGTCGGTTCAGCTTGTATCCATCCTGCATGAGAACGCGCTTTTTTGCTATAAAAGTTACAAAAGAGTACGGTCGTCCCGGGAGGTTCTGACGTGTACCGGGAATTACCGGAAATCAATTTGCTTTTCGCTCTGTGGGCAAATCAACCTGCACAAAGGAGGGTCGATTTGTTATGCAATTCTGCCAAAAGTGTTTTGAGGTTATTGATTTATTCCACAAATTATGCCATACTATAGTCACTGAAACCGTTCCCGACATCGTTCCCGCACGATTTCAGTAAAAACCAGAACTTCGACCGAAAGAGAGGTGCTTCCCGGAATGCCGAACATGACCATCAAAGACATTGCCCGTCTGAGCGGCTGTTCCGTCAGCACCATCTCCCGCGTCATCAATGACCGGCCGGATGTGCGTCCCGAAACGAAAGAAAAGGTGCTTCAGATGATGCGGGAGTCGGGCTTCGTGCCAAACACCAACGCCCGGCAGCTGAAGATCCAGCAGTCCCGCAGCCTCGTCTTTGTGGTCAAGGGTACCCGGAACCTCTTCTTCTCGGACTTCCTCGTTCAGCTGCAGCGGGCCGCGACCCTTTACGGGTACAGCGGCATCGTCTCCTACCTGGACGAGAATGCCAACGAGATAGACGCCGCCCAAAAGATCCTGCGGGAGATAAAGCCCAAAGGCATGATATTCCTCGGCGGCAGCGTGGCGAACTTCCAGCAGGGCTTTGCGAACATCACCGTCCCCTCGGTGCTGACGACGCTGGTCTCCGACGAACTGGATTTCCCGAACCTCTCGATGGTGGGCGTGGATGACCGGGCTGCGGCCCGCACCGCCGTCTCCCACCTCATCGCGCAGGGCCACCGGAAGATCGCCGTTCTCGGCGGTCCGACCACCAGCTACCCCAGTCGGATGCGCCGCCTTGGCGCACAGGATGCCATGGAGGATGCCGGGCTCACCTTTGACGACCGGCTCTACGGCTTGTCCAACTACGATTTCGAGTCTGCCTACCACGCCATGAACAGCCTGCTGGCCCGCCGGGCCGAGTTCACCGCCCTGTTCGCCATGAGCGATGTCATCGCTTTCGGTGCCATCCGGGCGCTGGTGAGCGCCGGGTTCCGGGTGCCGGAAGATATATCGGTCATCGGCTTCGACGGCATCTCGATGTCCCGCTACTGTGTGCCGGTGATGACCACCATCGTCCAGCCCGGCGAGCAGATCGCGCTCCAGAGCATCGAGCTGCTGGTGCGGCAGATCGAGCATGGCGCCCCGGCCCAGAAGATCACCCTCCAGCCTGAGCTGCAGGTCGGTGAGAGCGTAAGGGCTGTCTGATTTATTTCGTCTCATTTCCGCTGCCAGGCGGAATGTGTATATCACATGATGAAGAAGGAGAACAATTATGAAAAAAATGATCTCTCGTCGTAATTTCCTGAAAGTCGCCGGCGCTTCTGCTGCCGCCCTCGGTCTGGCTGCCTGCGGCGGTTCCTCCAGCAGCACCGCTGCTTCCACCGCCAGTTCTACCGCAGCTTCTGCCGCTCCCGCAGCTGCCGGCAAGGTCTACTACCTGAACTTCAAGCCCGAGCAGGATCAGGCCTGGCAGGATCTGGCTGCTTCCTACACCAAGCAGACCGGCGTGCCTGTCACCGTCGTGACCGCCGCTTCCGGCCAGTATGAGACCACCCTGATGAGCGAGATGGAGAAGAGCGAAGCTCCTACCCTGTTCCAGGTCAACGGCCCTGTGGGTCTGGCAAACTGGAAGGACTACTGCCTCGACCTGTCCGGCAGCGATGTCTACGGCCAGCTGACCAGCGACTCCTTCGCACTGAAGGACGGCGACGCCGTTACCAGTATCGCTTACGTCATCGAGACCTACGGCATCATCTACAACAAGGAGCTGCTGACCGCCGCCGGCTACACTCAGGACGACATCAAGGGCTTCGATGACCTGAAGAAGGTCGCCGACGACATCCAGGCCCGCAAGGCTGAGCTGGGCGTCGATGGTGCTTTCACCTCCGCCGGCATGGACGGTTCTTCCGACTGGCGCTTCAAGACCCATCTGGCAAACCTGCCCATCTACTACGAGTACAAGGCTGACGGCATCGGCTCCACCGACGCCATCAAGGGCACCTACCTCGACAACTACAAGAAGATCTGGGACCTGTACATCACCGACTCTACCTGCGACCCCAAGCTGCTGGCTTCCAAGACCGGCAACGACGCTGTGGCTGAGTTCGTGGGCAAGAAGGCCGTCTTCTACCAGAACGGCACCTGGGCCTACAGCGATGTGAAAGATCTGGGCGACGACAATCTGGGCATGCTGCCCATCTACATCGGCGCTGAGGGCGAGGAGAACCAGGGCCTGTGCACCGGCTCCGAGAACTTCTGGTGCGTCAACAACACCTCCTCCGATGAGGACATTCAGGCTACTCTGGACTTCCTGAACTGGTGTGTCACCTCCGACGAGGGCACTTCCGCTATGGCCGATGACATGGGCTTCGTCATCCCCTTCAAGGCCGCCAAGGACTCCACCAACCCCCTCATCGCCATCGCCAACGATTACGTTGCCGCTGGCAAGACCAGCGTGGACTGGTGCTTCTCCACCATGCCTTCCGAGGAGTGGAAGAACGGCGTCGGCTCTGCACTGACTGCTTATGCAGCAGGCACCGGCAGCTGGGACGATGTGGTCACTGCCTTTGTGGACGGCTGGGCCAAGGAGTACAAGCTGGCCAACGGCTAAGCGCTCTCCTTCTTCCGCAATAGCTGGATAATGGGGAGGCGGGCGATGTGTTCGCCCGCCTCCCCTTCTTTTTCAGGAGGTATATCATGCAAAAGGCCATCAGTAAATATTGGCCGGTGTTCGTACTGCCCACCCTGCTGGCGTTCATCATCGGCTTCATCTGGCCCTTCATCTGGGGCATCTATCTTTCCTTCCAGCGTTTCACCACCGTGAGCAAGACCACCTTCGTGGGCCTGCAGAACTACATCAACGTCTTTTCGGATGAGACCTTCCTCCACGCCTTTGGGTTCACCGCTGCCTTTACGGTGGTAAGCACCGTGCTCATCAATGTGTGCGCCTTCGCCATCGCGCTGGTGCTCACCCGCGGCATCCGCGGCACCAACCTCTTCCGCACCGTCTACTTCATGCCGAACCTCATCGGCGGCATCCTGCTGGGCTACATCTGGCAGATCCTGCTCAACGGTGTGCTGGCCAACCTGCAGAAGCCTCTGCTGGCGCTGGACGCCAAGGCCGGTTTCGTCGGTCTGGTCATCCTGATGTGCTGGCAGCAGATCGGCTACATGATGATCATCTACGTCGCGGGCCTGCAGAGCGTCCCCGGCGACCTCATCGAGGCTGCGAAGATCGACGGCGCAAATGACCGTGAGATCCTGTTCAAGATCAAGATCCCGATGGTCATGCCCAGCGTCACCATCTGCACCTTCCTCACCCTGACCAACAGCTTCAAGCTGTTCGACCAGAACGTGGCCCTGACCGCCGGTGAGCCTGCCAACGCCAGTGAGATGCTGGCCCTGAACATCTACAACACCTTCTATGGCCGCTCCGGCGCTCAGTGGAAGGGCATCGGCCAGGCAAAGGCCGTGGTGTTCTTCCTCGTCGTCGTGGTCATCTCGCTCATCCAGCTCAAGTTTACCCGCTCCAAGGAGGTGCAGCAGTAATGCCGAAAGATAAAAAAAATGTGGGACAACATCCTCACTGTCATCATGAGCCTGCTGTGCCTGCTCTGGATCTACCCCATCGTCCTGATCTTGCTGACAGCCTGAAAAATGGAAGGCACCTTCACCACTTCCACCGTCTTCCAGCTGCCTACGGCTG
>ENA-OQOA01000464-OQOA01000464.1-human-gut-metagenome-genome-assembly--contig:-NODE-464-length-17819-cov-3.825119_pt1 | contig 17819 bp, 16 predicted proteins | sample MGYA00242633_ERZ504888 | MGnify/ENA primary metagenome ERZ504888 (study PRJEB26092, sample SAMD00036372) | human gut metagenome | host: Homo sapiens | study: EMG produced TPA metagenomics assembly of... | reverse complement strand
TTTTTTTTGCTTTATTTTATTATAATTAACAAACTTTTGAAATATATTTTTTGTAAAAAGCAATATATTCATACAAAAATAGTGAGACCAGAATTTTTATTTATTCTTATCTCACTATTTTTTACTTACGATATTTTTATTTTAATGCTTTTATCACACGGAACACTTGCTCTACCGTATCTATCAAATTCTCCTGTGCATTTTTCTTCTTCATAGCATCTTCTAATGATACCGCAGATCTTACAATTGGAAAATATGCATCAATCCCTGCTTCATTGCAAGCAGTTGCACCTTTGGTCACTGCCCCTGAGAATCCCAAGACTAATTTCCCATATTTCTTCGCAAGTTTCGCTACTCCGATTGGTGCTTTTCCCATCGCTGTCTGGGCATCTAAGCATCCTTCTCCACCATCTGCAAGAGGTTTTATGACTACTTCTGCTTCTAAATCGACTTTTTTTATTCCTTTTTCTATAGCTTCTCCCGCCTGAATTGATGTTAAGCTTCCTTTTAGTGAATCAATCGCTACCACTATTTTCATCATAAAAACCTCGCCTATTTTCTACAACCAAACAGAAATTTTCTCAGACAATCCACAGGAATCATCGTCATTGATAACAATACTGTAACAATCCAGCCTTTTACTCCAAATGGAATACAACTAAACATCTTTCCGATCCATGTAAATACTTGAAATGGAATTGCCGCTGCGTTTACGATCATAATCTGTACCAGCATGATAATAAAAAATACTTTCAGAAAATCCGGGTTCTCATTTAATCTTTTGAAAATCCCAAATCGTTCATCCCTGACATTAAATCCGTTAAATAATGCACTAAAGATAAATAAAACAAAATATGCTGTTAAATGCTGTGCTTTATTATCAAATAGATTCGTGATCACTGGTAATTTTAAGAATAAGAAACTTAATATAACCAGCCATATCCCCATAAATCCTATCTGCGTCATCATATCTTTGCTGATAATACCCTCATCACGTCTTCTCGGTGCTTCTTTCATATATTTTGAAAGTGCTGGTTCATTTCCAAGCATCATTGCTCCGAGCCCGTCCATCACAAGGTTTACAAATAATAAATGTGTGACTTTTAATGGTTCTTCTATTCCCAAAAATGGTGCAACTGCACTGACAACAACTGCTGTCACATTGATCACTAACTGGAATTTACAGAACTTCAAGATATTATGATAGATCGTTCTTCCATACCAGATTGCATCCTTGATTGATGAGAAGTTATCATCCAAAATAACAATCTTTCCTGCCTCTTTCGCAGCCTCTGTTCCACTTCCCATTGCAAATCCAACATCTGCACGTTTCAATGCTGGGGAGTCATTCACTCCATCACCTGTCATACCTACAACAAGATTCATTTCCTGACACAGGCGCACCATTCTTGACTTATCCGTTGGCAATGCTCTTGCAATCACACGGATCTGCGGTAAAATAGCTTTGACTTCCTCATCACTCATCTGATTTAACTGTGCAGAAGATAAAGCTCTATCTGATTCATTTTTAACAATCCTGCATCTTTTGCGATTGCTACTGCCGTCTCCAGGCGGTCTCCTGTGATCATAACAACCTGAATTCCAGCTTCCTGTACCTGCCTGATGGCATCTTTGGCTGATGGTCTGACATCGTCTCTGATCGCCACTAGTCCAATGATCACAAGGTCGTCGTTGATCTGATTCTTCACAAGCTCTTTTTCTGAATATCCAAAAGCAAGAACACGCATTGCTTTCGCTGCCAGAGAATCAATCTTTTGATTTAATGCTTTCTGATTGATCTCTTTGATCTGTCCATCACCATCTAAATATTTTGTTGCTTTTGCAAGCAATCGTTCGGGTGCTCCTTTATAAAATGTCTTGCCTATGCTCTCAATTCTCGCCTGACTGAACTTATTGGAAGAATTGAATCCTTGATGGGCACTGACCTTACATCCGTCATTCCCATCCAACATACAAAATGTCTCTTCACCAATAAATTTCAACAACGCCTGATCCGTTGCATTTCCACCAATGACCTTATGATAAACATCAAACATCGCCTGTGTATTCTTCCCGATCGCAAGATCTAACAGCCCTTTCACCTTCCCATGATGTCTTAATTCATTTGCAGAAATTGAAGTTCCATCCGCTGTAAAGAAATCTACAACTTCCAATTCTCCCTTTGTGATCGTTCCTGTCTTATCACTGAATAAAATATTTAAAGATCCTGCTGTCTCAATTCCTTCTGCCTTACGAACTAATACATTATGATCTAACATTTTACTTGTATTTTGCATTAATACAAGAGATATCATAAGCGGCAATCCTTCTGGTACTGCACATACAATGATCACAACCGCAAGTGACACTGCATCGATCAAATCCTGCACAACCTTTGCTGGTCCCATAGAAAAATATGCCTGAAATCCACCTGCCATTATAATGAAATATACAAAATACATAACTGCGATCACGATCGCACCGATATATCCAAACTTCGATATCTGATCAGCAAGTTTTGAAAGTTTTACCTTCAATGGAGAATCTGGTTCTTCTTCCTGCATCTCCTCAGCCATCTTCCCCATCATCGTATGAAGTCCAACCTTCTGAACATCCATTATACCTTCACCATCAAAGATCACAGCTCCACGAAACAGAGAATATGAATCAACAAATGTATCTCCTGTAATCTCCTCCGCAAGATAAACACCCTCTCCGGCTGCTTTCTTCTCACACTCCTCTGCTTCTCCATTTAAAGCAGAATTATTGACTTTCAGGTTTCCTGTATGCAAAATACCATCCGCAGGAATCTTATCCCCAGACTGCAGTAAAACCTGATCCCCAACAACCACGTCATCAACATCGATCACTGCAACCACACCATTTCTGTGTACCTTACACTGATCCTTCTTCGTACTCTTCTTCAACTCTCGGTACTTTGTATCACTCGCAACCCCTGTCTTCGCCGTAACAAAAGCAACGATCAACACCGCAATGATCGTCCCCATCGGTTCATAAATCTCAGCATATCCAAAGAAAAACATCACGATCATCAACACCGCGATCGCAAGCAAAATTCGAATCATCGGATCCTGAAACGTCTCTTTAAACTCCTGCCAAAACGTCGTAGGTTCTGAATCTGGAATCTCATTGGAACCAAACTTCTCTCTCGATTCCTTAACTTCTTTATCTGTAAGCCCTTTTATATCCATGTCGCTCCTCCTAACCAAATAGCTCGTCAAATTGACTTTCAATTTTCTTTAGTATAACAGAAAATCAAAAGAATGAAACATTTTTGTAACATTTTAGCTATTTTTTTGCAGAAGAGACTTCATCGAAATTTCCTATGAAATAAAAAATGGGCTGCTTCTGCAGCCCAATCTAATGAAAAGAGAGGATTAAAATATATATGAAAAACTATGTCTTAAGTATATCAAAATCCCCACTCCATTCAATATTCTAAATCTAAACAATTCTAAAGAAAATATAAACTTCTATAAAGAGAAAATTATCCACAGTCGGATTTAGTGCCCGCTACGTGCGAATCCGAGCGAGAGCGTGTCACCAAATAGTTTATATGAAGCGAACTACCAACTGCCGCCTCCTCCGCCTCCGAAGCCGCCTCCTGAGAATCCTCCATCTCCTCCAGAAAAGAATTCTCCAACTCCTCCAGATTCTGATGGTTCTACAACTGTCAGGTTCTCAGAGACCACATGATCCATATAGTGCCCCATCATATAATAATGGAAATAAGGATCACTGCCGCCATAGACATACCAGTCTGGCGCAGGAAGTTTTAATGCATCCAGTTTCTTTGCATAAAGATCAAACAACCCAAATACCATGGAATAAGGCAGAATATGATAAAACAATGTCTGGATGATCTTTCGCCAATACCTTCATTCGGTCTAATTCCGCAGTTTCAATAAAATACACGAAGTCCTGCTAGATATCCCATCCATTCCACACATTGATGGGTTCTCTTCTTCATAAATGCAGTCAGGATCACTCCGATAAATGATACTGCAACGATCACAAGATACACATGGAAGAAATCAAATAATTCTCCTCTTTGTATCTTCACATAATAATATAATCCATAGAAAATAAATCCAAGAATAGACAATACTGCCGATGCGATCGGAAGTCCCGTTCTTGCTCCCTTTGAAATTGCATACCATTTATCTACACTGTGACATGCAAGAAACATTCCTATAAAATACAATACCCACGCCATCAATGGAAGGATCAGATTTAAGATCCCATCTGGACTAAATATCATCATAATAAATGCAAATAAACAGATTGGAAGCTGCAACAATACAAAGGATACGATCCTTGCAACTTTCGAGGATGTTGCATAAATATTTTTCTTATAATCATATTTGATATCATCTTTCACTACCTGCACGGTATCTGCAAATTTGTACTGTAAAGAAGAAGCTTTCACTTTTTTTCTGTTCTTAAATAAAGCTTCAAACATTGTTTTCTGATATCTTGGTTCTGAGTCTGGAATATCTTTGAGTTTGATAAATTCCATGTCCTTTTGACCTTTTTCCTTCATCTTCAGGTAGCCCTTATCGGCCCAATAAAGGATCAAAGAAATAACATCCTTATCATCCACAGAACCGTCCAGAACATATCCGACAACTGCACTGTCCATTCCTTCTGGCGGCTGATATTGAATCGATGGGATGATCTTTTCATCACGTCCGAACAAAACAAATAAGGCAGCTGTGATCACAAGAATTCCTATTGATAGTCCAAAAATCCATCGATCTACTCCGATTTCATGTTTTGCTGTAAAATACCCATCACCCAGATCACTATAGCATGTCAATCCATTTTTAAATGGCAGTGTCTTCTTTAATGTTCCTTGGATCTGGTTCTTCTGCTCATCATATTTCAAAGTGATCACATCTTTTGCATACTTTGATTCCCCATAACGTCCATAATAGAAATTTACACTCTTAAGATCTGTTTTCTTTGGAAAATGAATCGTAAAAGTACTTCCTTCTGGAATCTTATTTCTCCAGAGTGTTGGGAAAATATTATAGTACAAATAATCGTAGGTATCTCCCTGATATTTAGGGATCAATTGATACGTAAATCTATAGTTTCCTTTACTTACGGTATAATCCGCAGAACCAAACCTCAATACCTGACTATTACCGTCAGAATCTTCATCTACATCTGTCTTACTGTCATTTGATAACAGTGTAAAATCCGCATAATAAAGTAGTTTTTTCTGATCTCCATTTTTATCGCTTGTTATCACCTTCCCTTTGTATGGGATATAACGATAAATTCCATGCCTCGGATTGACAAACTTGACTTTGATATTCTCTGTTACTGTATAACTTCCATCTTCTCCGACTTTGACATCTACATCAAATTTCTTTGTCTGCATATTAGAGTCATAAGTGACTTCATCATTTGCAAACACATTGTTTCCTGTCCCCATAAAAATCATGGCAGCCATCATGACTGCCATTATGGTACAGGTGATCCACTTTCTCATAGTGCTTTCCCCCTGTCCGTTCCTTAGAATTTTACTTGTACATTCTCACGCTCAGATTCATTCGAAACTTCAAATAATGGTTTTCTCTTAAATCCAAAAATTCCTGCGATGATATTGCCTGGGAATAATTCTGTCTTGGTATTATAGCGGTTTACAACTCCGTTATAATATCTTCTGGAACCTGCGATCTCTTCTTCCAATCTCTGAAGCTGATCCTGCAATTTATTAAAGTTCTCATTAGCCTTTAATTCTGGATAACTTTCAGACACTGCAAATAAAGATTTCAGTGCTCCTGACAGTGCATTTTCCTGTTTAATCTTATCATCGATATTTGTCGCTGTCATCGCCTGATTTCTTGCGGCTACGACTTTCTCTAATGTCTCTGATTCGTGTTTCGCATAACCTTTGACGGTTTCTACATAGTTTGGAATCAAGTCATAACGCTTCTTTAATGACACATCGATTGCTGAAAATGCCTCTTCTGTCTTATTTCTTAATGTTACAAATCCATTGTAGGAACTGATCAGCCATATCACAATGACAAGCACGATCACTCCGATTACGATCCCTGGTATCATGAGCTCTACCCCTTTCTTTGTTTGGTCAGTTTTCTTTATCATACGTTATTCGTACCAAAACTTCAACATTAAAATAAACTGATCAACTCTCCCATATATTTGTCATAATAATAGATATTATCGGACAGAAATTCTTCTTTGCTTAATTGCTGATCAGACTTCTCTAATATGTGCAATAGATCCTCTTCCTGATCTTCTCCGTCATCAAACAGTAATAACATTTCATGAATACTGGTTGGCAGGAGATACAAACTCTTGTTATATTTTCTAGAAATATCATCCAGAAAATCTTCATAACAAATAACAGCTGCTCCATATCTCTGTATTTTGTTTGACACCATAAATACCGGTCTGTCTTCGGTATGTCCTCGGAAATCTTTATATACAGGCTCAAATTTAGCAGGCAGAAGCTGTTTTGTATTCTTCTTTGCACTCTCCCATAAAAACTGATCCGACCATTGTTCTTTGTTTGCCTTTTTATGATCGATTCTTTGTATGGATCGATCATCCAGATCAAGAATATCAAAAACAATTGCCATATCTTCCAAGAGTAAATATGGTCTCTCACTCCACTCCTTATCCTTCTCATCAAAATGCATCAAATGATAGATAATACGCTCGTTTTCTCTCTGCATGACTCCTTCTTTCTCGTTTTTTCTCATTTTCCTATCTATCATAACATTCAATGTTGCTGTCAGCAATATTTATAGTTGTCACTGTCACTGTTGGATAGTGGTTTTTCATAACTCCTGGTAATACTATTTTTTATGGAGGTATTTTATGAAAATCGATTTAAAAGAATTAGGAAAACGCATCAAACTTACCCGAAAAGGGCAAGATCTGACACAGGAAATGCTTGCTGAAAAAGCTGGTGTCAGTCAGCATTATATCTATGAAATCGAAGCTGGCCGCAAAGCCATGTCTATTCATAGTTTTGCTTCTCTTACTACTGCATTGGATGTATCTGCTGATTATCTTTTATTTGGTGATGGGCAAAGAATATTTGATGTTGATACCCCTGCTCATCACAATAATCAATTGATGGAAATTGCAGCTGAACTTAATCCATCACAGAGAGATCATGTGCTTGAGATTCTGGAAGTGATGGTTCCTTATATTAAAAATTAATTGATTGCAAAATACGATAGATTTTTCTAACGTAAAATAGTGCCAAGATTTTTATTGATCTTGACACTATTTTTATTTGATCTGATATTTATTTTTGATCTTTACTTTTTTCACACTGCTCCATCCAGAGTAGTATGTCTTTCCAGAAACTTTCTTGTATGTACGGATACGTACATAATATGTCTTTTTCTTTTCAGCTTCTTAATTGTGTAACTTGTCGTTTTGTTCTTGCTGATTGTCTTTGTTTTGTTCCTTTGGCAAATTTCTTGCTTGTGGAATACTGAATCTGATATCCGTTTCCAGCTGTGTTCTTTTTCCATTTTACAACTAGTTTTTTTGCCTTTGGCGTTTTTGGCACTTTTTAGAGTTGTTTTCTTGACTGTTACTTTGGCTGGTTTTGTTGGTTTATTTACTGGTGCTGGAGATGGTGTGTTACCTTCTACTGGTGTTGGAGATGGTGTATTACCTTCTACTTTATATGACTTTTTAACATCACGGAAGAATTTTCCATTTCGATAAATTGTTCCTGTGATCGTTAATGTTCCAGCTTTCTTTGGTTTGATAATGCGATTTGGGAATCCTCCACCTGCTCCGATTGAAAGACTCAGTTCATCATTACTAAGATTTTCCTCTGTATCTGTTGCTATCAAATGCTTTCCATTTAACTCAAAGTCCATAGTATAGAAAGTCTGTCTCTTTGAATCGTTTCTATTTCCATTTCCATAATCCCATGCAAAACTTGCACCATCCAGTGAAAACCAATAAGCTTCTCCTACTTTCAGAGTATCTCCTGATGCTGGTTCTGAATGATCACCCAAAAATTTTCTGTAGCTAAATGATAATTTACAATCTGCAACTTTGATTTCTTCCTCTTTTACGCCAATCCACTCTCCATCACCAGTAAATGCCTGAACAACAATCGTTGGATTTCCTTCTTTTGATGGAGCTGTGATTTTACAAGTTTTTCCTAGCTGATTGTCAATCTTACATTCTGCTGATGTCCACTGATATAAAACTGGTCCATTATAACCTTCAATATTTGCTGTTACCTGTCTACTTTCTCCTGGTAATAAATAAATTCCATAATAATTTTCTTCATCAATAGAAATAGAATATACGGTGGATGGAATTGATCCACTATAAATTACATTACCGCTCTCTGCAGATCTGATGTTATATTTAATATTAGTTGTTCCCTTTTTATCTTTTGCTATAATTCTATGATAATCTATATCTACAATGCTTGTATCTTCACTTTCCAAATTCAGATTGAAACTATTATCTTCAAGAGTTCTATCTTCAAACTGAATTGGTGTTTCGCTTTTTTCTTTATCTATGATTTGAATATTGTAAGAAAAACCTGCTTTTTCTTCATCTGGTATAAATGCTTTTCCACTTTCAGTTGTATAAGACACTACATAATCGCCATTCTCATTGAATTTATAGATATCCACATTTAATTGACTACCATCTTTTAATTTTCGATATGCTGTCATCTGTCCGTTTTCTGCAATATCTAAGGCTACATAATATGGTGTCTCTGGATCTCCTGGTGCTGGATCTGGATCTGTCCATACACCATACATTGTTTTTGAACCGTCAGTATGTTCTTTCTCACCGATATAGGTACATTCCTGTGTTCCTCCACCTGCCTGCATGGTTTTAAGTGTTACATTTGAATCACCACTATTATATTCAAAGTAATCATTCTTACCAATTGTAGCTAATTTTTCTGCATTAAAGTCATCACATCCTGCAAAATAATTCTTTACACTGTCGCAAAAAACATTCACAGGTACTGCATCCCCATCTTCATTCCAGATATACTCTATTGCTGTATAGATTGCCGCTGTTTTATCACTTATCTTATTATCAGCTTTAGTTTAATCAAAGTATTTTTCTCCATCTGATAATAACTTTGTAGCTAATGCCCATCTTTGCAGCTGTTTCTTATTTTTTATCTCTGCTTGTGCAGAAACCTTCTTTTCAGAAACAGCAGTTGTTGTAAATACTGTTGATACTGCTAATACCAACGAAAGCATCACAGCCCCTATTCTTTTTAAATTTTTACTTTTCTTCATACGTTTCTCCCTTCTTACAATTGATAGCTTTAGTATAACATAGAAAAAAAACCCAGAAAGCCTAAACTTTCTGAGTCTTTGAAAATTATCATATTCAATCGTAGAAGTAAGAATTACTCGATGATTGTAGAAATTCTTCCCAATCCAACCATACATTCATCATTACGAATGATAAAAAGGTTCTTCTTCTGTTATCTTAATTGGTTGAATTAATTCAATTGTTATATCCAGTGTTTCCCCTGGCATAGCCATATCTATTTCTATTGGCAATTGAATCTCTCCTGTTACATCTGTCGTTTTTGAAATAAAACTGCAGACGGTCACCATCAAAGTATCCTGTGTCTCGTCCACCTTCATTGATATCTAACATGTATACTTCTGCTGTAAACTTTGTATGTATAGAGGAAGCTTGATCCATTTCAGGCTGTGAATCTGGAATGTATTTATCCACCGCATCCATCAATTCCATGATCTTATCTCCCCATTCTCCATCTGGATCTTCAAGGGCTTTTAAAGCAGATCCATAGATAAACGGAATATCAGATTCAACAAATCCGCACTGATATAGCTGGTCACGAATCCCCATTTCTACCAATTCCAGCATTTCCATATCATCTACCATATCACATTTATTCATAAATACTACGATATGTTGCATTCCCATATGATGAGCAATCATGATCTGTTCTGCCGTTTGTGACATAATTCCATCTATTGCAGATACTACTAGGATAGCTCCATATTCAATGCTAGATGTCAAGCTTATATTTCTCTCTTCTTTTGTTGTAAGAGTTTTTTTGATTGCATCTGTTAAAGTCGTTTTTCCATGACCTCGATGTCCAATTATTCCTATCGTGCAATGAGTTTTCTTTCCTTCAAATGTTTCTTTCCCCATATTTATATCTCCCATCATCAGTTGTTTTATCTTCATAAATCATGACTTTACAGTCTTTCTTATAACAAGCAACACCATATTTAATGAAATTTCGCATTCCATCTTGCTTCAATTTAGCAATATAGTCTTTATCTTCAATCTGTTTTAAAGCCTGCTTGCACGCTGCATCCATATTTCCATCTTCGGCATACTTTAATTCAATAACGATTCCCGTTCGATTCTCCGGAGCTTCTATCAGAATATCACTGTATCCGATTCCTGATTCTGCATTTGATTTTATAAGCCAGCTTGACTTATATCCAAGAAGACCAAGTAAAATTCCGTGATAAAAATTTTCTTTCTTCTCTTTTGCGATTGCTGTATCTCTTATACTGATCGTATTCCATAGATAATCTCCAAAAAGCTGTTCAATTTTTTCTGTTTTTTTCTCTATAAATGAATTACAAAATATTTCTAGTGTTTTTCCATCATTTTTTGAAACATCACTAAACCATTCTTTGATTTTCTTTGTAAATAGATTTCTTATCTCTGTATTTGGTATCGACAAAAGATATTTACCATTTTGAGTTCGTCCCTGTTGTGTTAGATATCCTGTTGTAAAAAGCACACTCCACAAATTTTCTATACTCTTATCCAACTCATTATAGGTAAGCTCCTCTACAATTTCCTTTTCAATACACTCTCCACTGATCAAACGCTCAATCTCATTCTTTGTCTGAATATCTGCCTTATCTATAAAATCTGCGAACAATTTCATTTCCACTAGAATTAGACCAAAAATCTTCTGGTAATGCATCGGGATTCGCACATAGACTTTTACAATAACGAATCACATCCCATGGGCAATAGATATCTGTATTTCCGAAACGATAACCATCATACCACTCCCTAATCTGAAGGTAATGATCTGATAAATTATAATCGCTAAGAATCTTTTTCACTTCTGTATCGGTAAATCCAAAACATTCATCATACTGAACATTGAGAATAGATAAAACTTCAAAATTATTAAGTCCGGTGAAAATGCTTTCTTTCGAAATTCTAAGACATCCTGTCAAAACTGCAAATTGGAGAAAATCATTTGTTTTTAGTACTTGCCCCAAAAGACCTCTCATGAGTTCAACCATTTCATCATAATAGCCTTTCTGAAAAGCTTTATCTAGCGGAACATCATATTCATCAATAAGAATAATCGTCTTTTCCCCATAATGTTTTGCACAAAAGTTCTGATAATAGTCTGATACTATCTGTTATATCATCAGCTTTTCCATCTAAAAGGCTCTGAAATTGCTTAATCTCTTCTTCTATTAATTTATCACTATTTTTTAGATAATGGTGTCTTCGTGCTTCATTTTTAATAATCGTTGTAATCCGAATAATCGCTTCTTCAAAAGTTAATCCATCGATTCCCTTCAATGACAGAAAGATTACTGGATACTTACCCATATATTCATCACATAATTCTTTATTTTTAGAAATATATAGGCCTTCAAAAAGTGATTTATCCATACCAATTTCAAAAAAAAGTACGTAACATACTCATATTGAGTGTCTTTCCAAAACGACGTGGTCGTGTAAACAGATTACTTTTCCCCAATTTTGTAAGAGCTGTTCAATTAATTTTGTCTTATCTATATAATAAAATCCTAGCTTGCGAATATCTTCAAAATTCTCAATTCCAACTGGCAGCTTTAATGTTTGATTCATTCGGATCCTCCTATTAATTTTGCCTTACGACCAATGTGTCTCTTTTATTATAGCTTGTTTTATATTTGCTCACAACAAAAAAGACCCAGAAAGCCTAAACTTTCTGAGTCTCATAAATATTATCCTAAATTCAATCGTAGAAGTAAGAATTACTCGATGATTGTAGCAACTCTTCCTGATCCTACTGTACGTCCACCTTCACGGATAGCGAAAGATAATCCCTGAGCCATAGCGATTGGGTGAATTAATTCGATAGTCATTTCTACGTTGTCACCAGGCATGCACATTTCTGTTCCTTCTGGTAATTCGATAACACCTGTAACGTCTGTTGTTCTGAAGTAGAACTGTGGACGATAGTTGTTGAAGAATGGAGTATGACGTCCACCTTCATCTTTTGTTAAAACGTATACCTGAGCTGTGAATTTTGTATGGCATGTGATTGAACCTGGCTGGCAAAGAACCTGTCCTCTTTCGATTTCGTCTCTCTGAACACCACGTAATAATGCACCAATGTTATCTCCAGCCTGAGCTTCGTCTAACAGTTTACGGAACATTTCTACACCAGTTACAACAACTTTTCTTGTTTCTTCTTTGATACCAACGATTTCAACTTCGTCAGATACGTGAAGAACACCACTTTCTACTCTACCAGTTGCTACTGTACCACGTCCTGTGATAGAGAATACGTCTTCGACTGGCATTAAGAAAGGTTTGTCTGTATCACGCTGTGGATCTGGAATGTAGCTGTCAACAGCATCCATTAATTCCATGATCTTATCTCCCCATGGTCCAGCTGGATCTTCGATAGCTTTTAAAGCAGATCCCTGGATGATAGGAATGTCGTCTCCTGGGAATTCGTATTCATTTAATAATTCACGAATTTCCATTTCTACTAATTCTAATAATTCTTCATCGTCTACCATATCACATTTGTTCATGAATACTACGATGTAAGGAACACCTACCTGACGAGATAACAGGATATGTTCTTTTGTCTGAGCCATTACACCATCAGTAGCAGCTACTACTAAGATAGCTCCGTCCATCTGAGCTGCACCAGTGATCATGTTCTTTACATAATCGGCATGGCCTGGGCAGTCAACGTGAGCGTAGTGACGTTTTTCTGTTTCATACTCAACATGAGCTGTAGAGATTGTGATACCACGCTCTCTTTCTTCTGGAGCTTTATCGATATCTTCAAAGTTCTCAGCTGTGTTTCCTTCTACTCTTTCAGCTAAAACTTTAGTGATTGCTGCTGTTAAAGTTGTTTTACCATGGTCAACGTGTCCAATAGTACCAATGTTGCAATGAGGTTTAGTTCTCTCAAACTTTTCTTTTGCCATTTTAATTGTCCTCCTTATTCGCCCTATGGGCAATTACAATAATGTTTCAAACTTCAATATAGTTGCCCAGCAAAGGGCCGTCCTAAATTTGATTATATTTCATTTAAACAAATATTTCAAGACTATTTTGACAAAATAGCCCCGAAATATTTATATATTAATTTTCTTACTTATCAGCAAGTACTTTTTCCTGTACGTTCTTTGGTACTGGTTCGTATTTTTCAAAGAACATAGAGTAGTTACCACGTCCCTGAGTTCTAGAACGTAAGTCTGTAGAATATCCGAACATTTCAGATAATGGAACGAATGCACGAACCATCTTACCGCTTGCGATATCATCCATACCTTCGATACGTCCACGACGAGAGTTGATATCACCGATAACGTCTCCCATGTATTCTTCAGGCATTGTAACTTCGACTCTCATGATTGGCTCAAGCAGGATAGCTCCGGCTTTCTGCATAGCCTCTTTAAATGCCATAGATCCGGCAATGTGGAAGGCCATTTCACTAGAATCGACATCATGGTAAGATCCATCATATACTGTAGCTTTAACACCAAGTACTGGGAATCCTCCTAAGATACCAGACTGAGCTGCTTCTTCGATACCTTCTCCAACTGCTGGGATATATTCTTTAGGAATAGATCCACCAACAACTGTAGATTCGAATTTGAACAGTTCTTCTCCATTGGCATCCATTGGCTCAAAGTGAACTTTACAGTGACCATACTGACCACGACCACCAGACTGTTTAGCATATTTGCTGTCAACGTCAACGGCTTTTGTAAATGTTTCTTTGTATGCTACCTGAGGAGCACCAACGTTAGCTTCTACTTTGAATTCACGAAGCAGACGGTCAACGATGATTTCCAGATGAAGTTCACCCATTCCGGAAATGATTGTCTGTCCTGTTTCATGATCTGTATGAGCTCTGAATGTAGGATCTTCTTCAGCAAGCTTAGCAAGTGCTTCAGCCATTTTACCCTGATCACCTTTAGTTTTAGGTTCGATCGCTACGTCGATAACTGGTTCTGGGAATTCCATGGATTCCAGAATTACAGGATGCTGTTCATCACAGATTGTATCACCAGTTGTTGTAGATTTGAAACCTACTGCAGCTGCGATATCTCCTGAATATACGATATCTAATTCTTCACGCTTGTTAGCATGCATCTGTAAGATACGTCCAACACGCTCTTTTTTGTTCTTTGTTGCATTTAATACGTAAGATCCTGATTTGCATGTTCCAGAGTAAACACGGAAGAATGCAAGTTTACCCACGAATGGGTCTGTCATGATCTTAAATGCTAAAGCTGAGAATGGTTCATCATCAGATGAATGTCTTTCAACTTCGTTACCATCTTCATCGACACCTTTGATAGCTGGGATGTCTGTTGGAGCTGGCATAAATTCGATAATAGCATCCAGTAATTTCTGAACACCTTTATTTCTATATGCTGTACCACAGCATACTGGAACTGCTTTACATTCGCATGTTCCTTTTCTTAATGCAGCTTTTAAATCATCAACACTTGGTTCTTCACCTTCAAGATACTGCATCATCAGATCGTCGTCTAATTCACAGATCTTTTCAATCAATTCTGTGTGATAAAGTTCTGCTTCTTCTTTCATATCTTCTGGGATTTCAACGATAGAGATGTCTTCACCTTTTTCATCATTGTAGATGTAGGCTTCCATCTCGAATAAGTCGATGATTCCTTTGAAGTCGTCTTCTTTACCGATAGGTAACTGAAGTACTGCTACGTTAGCTCCCAGACGATCTTTCATCTGATCAACTGCTCCGTAGAAGTTAGCACCTAAGATATCCATCTTATTGATGAATGCCATTCTAGGTACGTTATAAGTATCAGCCTGTCTCCATACGTTTTCAGACTGAGGCTCTACTCCACCTTTTGCACAGAAGACTGCTACTGCACCATCAAGTACACGCAGAGAACGTTCTACTTCAACTGTGAAGTCAACGTGCCCTGGAGTATCAATGATATTGATACGATGCTCTAAAGCACCTTTTTAGGCTTGCAATGATCCTGCAGTGTCCAATGACATGTTGTAGCCGCAGAAGTGATTGTGATACCTCTTTCCTGTTCCTGCTCCATCCAGTCCATGGTAGCAGTACCTTCATGAGTATCACCGATTTTATAGTTTACACCAGTGTAATAAAGGATACGCTCTGTTGTTGTTGTTTTACCAGCATCAATATGAGCCATGATTCCGATATTTCTGGTTCTCTCTAATGGATATTCTCTTCCAGCCAAGATTTTTTCCTCCTATAAGTTTTAACATAGAAGCATATCTGGCAAAGCGCCAGAACAGATTCTTGAAATTAGAATCTGTAATGTGCGAATGCTTTGTTTGCTTCTGCCATCTTGTGCATATCTTCTTTTTTCTTTACAGATGCTCCTGTATTGTTGGAAGCGTCAAGAAGTTCTTTTGCAAGACGTTCTTCCATTGTTCTTTCTCCTCTTTTACGTGAGAAAGTTGTGATCCAACGAAGCGCTAATGCCTGTCTTCTATCTGGTCTAACGTCGATAGGCACCTGATATGTTGCTCCACCGATACGTCTAGCTTTTACTTCAAGAACTGGCATGATGTTGTTCATAGCCTCTTCGAATACTTCTAAAGCTGGTTTTCCAGCTTCTTCTTCGATACGGGCAAATGCTCCGTATACGATTTTCTGAGCAACTCCTTTTTTACCATCTAACATAATGTTGTTGATTAATTTTGTCACAACCTTATTGTTGTAAATAGGATCTGCTAATACGTCTCTTTTCGCAATATGTCCTTTACGTGGCACGGTTCTTCCCTCCTTAATAATCATTAATTCATCGGTACTCATACTTAGTTATTGCATGTTCGTGCAGGACTTTTATATCTCCTGTAACCTTTGTAGGAAACAATAAAGTTCCGGCACAACTATACAAGGTAGCGTTTAATTACGCTGCTTTGTACCAATTTAGTTTTGTTTATTTTTCTTAGGTCTTTTAGCTCCATATTTGGAACGAGCCTGCATTCTGTTAGCTACACCTGCTGTATCAAGTGTACCTCTAACGATATGGTAACGAGTACCTGGTAAGTCCTTAACACGACCACCACGAATCAGAACAACACTATGTTCCTGTAAGTTATGTCCTTCACCTGGGATATAACTTGTTACTTCGATTCCGTTAGAAAGACGAACTCTGGCGATCTTACGTAAAGCAGAGTTAGGCTTTTTAGGAGTTGCAGTTTTAACAGCTGTACATACACCTCTCTTCTGTGGTGAGCTTGTGTCTGTAGCTTTCTTCTTTAAAGAGTTAAATCCTTTCTGAAGTGCTGGTGCTGTAGATTTCTTTACAGATGTTTTTCTCCCTTTTCTAACTAATTGGTTAAAAGTTGGCATTGATTTCACCTCCATACATGTTTTCTACTGTGGTTACTTAAATTCACCTTGTGACTATACATGCACTTCTTGGTTTTGCTCCCCAAAAAGGCATGCTAGGCTATTATAAAATGCCTGCATGCCTTTGTCAAGACCTTTTCCCAAGATTTTTATTAATTTCTATATATTTTTATCTTTTTGGAAATTTCATTCTATGGATCTTATTCGAAATCTTTTCTTATCCCACTGTCTTCAGAAATGCTTTCTCGTCACATCTCTGATATCGACCCTGACAGCTTCTATTCTGATTTCTTTTCTTGATCTCAATGTTTCGATTTCTTTGTTATATGGCTTCTTTACGCCATTTTCTTAATATATAAAAATCAATCTCTTATTCTTGAGAAAATATTCAGTTAATAAGTTCCAAATTATTTTGTTAACGGGTTACACTTTGCTTTAGTTACCAGTTACAAACTTTTTAAATGCTCCACCGGTCAGCTGATTGAATGTTTGTTGATCTCTTATCTGAATCTTTCTTGTTTTGATTCCTCGTCTCTTGGAATCTTTCTTGTTTGGATTCTTTTTCTTTGATCATCTTCTGATCTTATCTTAAGATCTTGTTCATTCTCTCTATTCTTCGTATTATTTTTATGAGGTTGACTCCTCTACCGTTCTATCCGCCTCTAGGACTCTTATGTTCTCTCCCGAGATCATAATATCCTGTTGAGTCAGTCTCATGATTCCCAATCATCTTAATACTTCTGATCCATCAGCTGCCGGTTTTAAAGGTCTTTCCGTTAGCCTTATGGAGCAACTTGGGCGATTCTCCTTTCTTTTAAAACTTATCTTTTATTTGTTGATTTTATTATATCAATATCTGTTTACTTTGTCAATTAAATAGTTTTTTCAGATTTCTTAAGGATTTTACATACAATAAACAGATTATAATTTGATAGACTGAAGTTGGTGGAATATTATAAAAATGGTTATCTGTCTGCGACGCGCTTTCGCTCTTGGTGCTGACAGGCGGAAGATAAAAGTTCTTTACACACGCATCTTCAATAATTCAAAATATTGTTACTATCCACACTATAGACTTCTGGTATATGATAAAAAATAAATAAGCAACCGAAAAACGCAAGCATTGGAATTTTGCCATATTTTGAATAAATTCGACAGCCCAATT
>ENA-OQOA01000462-OQOA01000462.1-human-gut-metagenome-genome-assembly--contig:-NODE-462-length-17832-cov-2.598080_pt1 | contig 17832 bp, 20 predicted proteins | sample MGYA00242633_ERZ504888 | MGnify/ENA primary metagenome ERZ504888 (study PRJEB26092, sample SAMD00036372) | human gut metagenome | host: Homo sapiens | study: EMG produced TPA metagenomics assembly of... | reverse complement strand
GGTTTTCCTGTATATAAAGGTAAAGGAGCACGTCTTCAACGCGCATTAATCAATTTCTTCCTGGATGAAGCCCGCGCTTCCGGTTACGAAGAAATCATGCCACCGACGGTAGTAAACACTGCATCAGGTTACGGAACAGGACAACTTCCCGACAAAGAAGGACAAATGTATCATTGCGAAGTAGATGATTTGTACTTAATTCCAACTGCAGAAGTTCCTGTAACCAATATTTATCGTGACGTGATTTTGGACGAAAAACAATTGCCTATCAAGAATTGTGCATACACTCAATGTTTCCGTCGTGAAGCCGGATCTTACGGCAAAGACGTACGTGGCTTGAACCGTTTGCACGAATTCTCAAAAGTAGAACTGGTACGCATTGACAAACCCGAACATTCCAAACAGTCACATCAGGAAATGTTGGACCATGTAGAAGGTCTATTGAAGAAATTAGAGCTCCCCTATCGCATTCTCCGCCTTTGTGGTGGTGATATGAGTTTTACAGCTGCACTTTGCTTTGACTTTGAGGTTTACTCGGAAGCACAACAACGTTGGCTGGAAGTAAGTTCTGTATCCAATTTCGATACGTATCAGGCTAATCGCCTGAAATGCCGTTACCGTTCTGCCGAAAAGAAAACAGAATTATGCCATACTTTGAACGGTTCCGCACTAGCTTTGCCGCGTATTGTTGCAGCCTTATTAGAAAATAACCAGACTCCGGAAGGTATCCGCATCCCTAAAGCATTAGTTCCTTATTGCGGATTCGAGATGATTGACTAATAACAGCTAATTACATATATTGAATGTCATTCTGAGTATTGTTCAGAATCCGATCTTTCCCGACAGATTCTGTCTTGTATGCAGAATGACATTCTTTTTATTATTTCAACCTGATTACTAACCATTTAACCTATTATTATGAATACTTCACAGAAAAATTTCATGGTACCTCTTGCCTTTGTAGGCATGATGTTTTTGCAATTGGTTTTGCATTGGGCATTAACTCTTTCCTGATGCCGGTATTAGAACGGTCAATGGAAATGTCGGCTTCAGAATCCAATCTTCTGCTTGCCGCCACGTTTGTTCCATTCCTAATTTTTGGCATACCGGCCACCAAATGTATTGAAGCCATCGGTTACAAAAAAACAATGGCTCTTTCATTCATCATTTTCGCTATCGCTTTTGGACTATTCATCCAAGCAGCTGCTACAGAATCTATTGTATGGTTTCTTTTCGCCTCATTCATCTGTGGTGCCGCCAATGCAGTACTCCAAGCTTCAGTAAATCCATATGTAACTATTCTTGGACCTATAGAGTCTGCCGCAAAACGTATTTCCATCATGGGTATTTGCAACAAACTGGCTTGGCCTGCTACTACTCTTTTTATTACCTTAGTAATCGGCAAAACCATAGACCAATTAAAATGGAGGATTTGTTCCAGCCATTTGGTATCATTATCGGTATTTTCGTTGTATTAGGCATTATCGCCTTAATGGCTCCGTTGCCTGAAGTAAAAGCTGCCGGAGAGGATGCCACCACAGATGCGGAAGAAGCGGTTGCCTGTCCTTATGCAGAAGGTAAAACTTCTATCATGCAATTTCCTCACTTGCTATTAGGAGTAATTGCTCTTTTCCTTTATGTAGGTGTGGAAACCATAGCCTTGGCAACTGCAACCGGATATGCCAAAGCATTGGAGCTGCCGGGTGACAATTACGGATTTATCCCTTCCATCGGTATGGTAGTAGGATACATTTGCGGCGCAACCTTAATCCCTAAATATCTGAGCCAGGCTACCGCAATGAAAATATGTGCCATCATAGCCATCATTGGTTCTGCACTAGTAGCGACCATGCCGGCTGAAATTTCAGTCTACTGCATATTCTTTATGGCATTAGGATGCTCATTAATGTGGCCCGCATTATGGCCTCTCGCAATGGCGGATCTCGGCAAATTCACCAAAGCCGGCTCTTCATTGCTAACCATGGCCATTGCCGGTGGAGCGGTTATGCCATGGGTGCGCGGTGTAGTTCAAGATGCAACTAGTTTCCAGACCTCCTATTGGATCTGTGTTCCCTGTTTCCTTTTCATTCTATATTATGGAATGATAGGATATAAAAATCAGAACAAAGAAATAATCCTTTTTTCACATTAAAAACGAACTGCCGGCAAAATCAAAAACAGATTTTATCATGATAGGCTCCAGCCGCCCCTCACAAAAGGGCGGCTTTTCTTTTGTCTTTAAAAAATATAATCCTACCTTTGCATAAATTATCAAATTTTGACAATCAACTCAGAAAAATAACTAACTTACAGTATAGCAAAATGAATAAGATTATTCAAAAGAACATTTTCTCGGAAAAAGGTCTTTAAAATTGGTTATAGAAGCACCTCTGATTGCTAAGTCGCGTAAGGCCGGACATTTCGTAATGTTCGTGTCGGTGAAAAAGGAGAACGTATGCCACTTACTATCGCCGGTGCCGATCCCGTAAAAGGTACCATCACACTAGTAGTACAGGAAGTTGGTCTTTCTTCTACACGACTTTGTGAATTGAACGAAGGAGATTATATTACAGATGTTGTTGGTCCGCTGGGTAAAGCCACCCACATTGAAAATTTCGGAACTGTAGTCTGTGCCGGAGGAGGAGTAGGCGTTGCTCCGATGCTTCCTATCGTACAGGCTTTGAAAGCTGCCGGCAACCGTGTAATTACCGTATTGGCCGGACGTACCAAAGAATTAATTATCCTTGAGAAAGAAATGCGTGAAAGTTCTGATGAAGTAATCATTATGACAGACGACGGCTCATACGGGCATAAAGGATTAGTGACTGAAGGTGTGGAGGAAGTAATCAAACGTGAAACAGTAAACAAATGTTTCGCCATCGGTCCTGCCATCATGATGAAATTCGTTTGCCTGCTGACTAAAATATGAAATTCCCACAGACGTTTCTCTGAACACCATTATGGTGGATGGAACCGGCATGTGTGGTGCCTGCCGTATCACTGTAGGAGGCAAAACACGTTTTGTTTGTGTTGACGGTCCGGAATTCGACGGCCATCAAGTAGATTTTGACGAAATGCTGAAACGCATGGGAGCTTTCAAAGATATTGAAAAAGAAGAAATTCACAAACTAGACACCGAAAAGCCGATGACTTGTGAAGCGACTAAAGAACTGGACGGCCGGGATGCCGAATGGCGTGCAAGCTTACGTAAAGCCATGAAGCCTAAAGAACGAATGGCTATCCCTCGTGTAAAAATGAACGAATTGGATGCAGAATACCGTTCACATAGCCGTAAGGAAGAAGTCAATCTAGGCTTGAGCGAAGAGCAAGCTGTAACGGAAGCAAAACGTTGTTTGGACTGCCCCAACCCTACTTGTATGAGCGGATGCCCCGTAGGAATCAATATCCCGAGATTCATCAAAAATATCGAACGCGGTGAATTCCTTGAAGCTGCCAAAACTTTAAAAGAAACCAGTGCATTACCTGCTGTCTGCGGGCGTGTATGTCCTCAAGAAAAACAGTGTGAATCACAATGCACTCATCTGAAAGCCGGACACGAAGCCGTTGCCATAGGCTATTTGGAACGTTTTGCTGCTGATTACGAACGTGAAAGCGGTCAAATATCCGTACCGGAAGTAGCGGAAAAGAACAATATAAAAGTAGCTGTTATCGGTTCAGGTCCTGCCGGACTCTCATTTGCCGGAGATATGGCTAAACAGGGATACGATGTCACTGTATTCGAAGCTTTACATGAAATAGGGGGCGTATTAAAATATGGTATCCCCGAATTCCGCCTACCAAATAAGATTGTAGATGTAGAAATTGACAATTTATCCAAGATGGGTGTCAAATTCATGAAGGACTGCATCGTAGGAAAGACAATCAGTGTGGAAGACTTGGAAGCAGAAGATTTCAAAGGTATATTTGTAGCATCAGGTGCCGGGCTCCCCAACTTCATGAATATCCCGGGTGAAAATTCTATCAATATCATGTCTTCCAACGAATATCTGACCCGTGTAAATCTAATGGATGCAGCCAGCGAGGATTCGGATACTCCTGTAACATTCGGCAAACGCGTAGCAGTAATCGGCGGTGGTAACACAGCTATGGACTCTGTCCGCACAGCACGCCGCTTAGGAGCAGAACGCGCAATGATTATTTATCGCCGTTCGGAAGAAGAAATGCCTGCCCGTCTGGAGGAAGTGAAACATGCTAAAGAAGAAGGTGTGGAATTCCTGACTCTGCATAACCCCATAGAATATATTGCCGATGAAAAGGGGCGTGTGAAACAAGTCGTTTTACAGAAAATGGAATTAGGCGAACCAGATGCTTCCGGCCGTCGCAGTCCGATAGCTATTCCAGGAGCAACAGAAACCATTGACATCGATATGGCAATAGTCAGCGTAGGCGTCTCCCCTAACCCGATTGTTCCCAGTTCCATCCCGGGATTGGAATTGGGACGCAAAGGAACAATTGCCGTAAATGAAAATATGCAATCGTCAATCCCGACTATTTATGCCGGTGGCGATATTGTGCGTGGTGGAGCTACAGTTATCCTTGCAATGGGTGACGGACGTAAAGCAGCTGCTTCCATGCATGCACAACTCTCCTCCAAATAAATATTATCATTTTCACTAATTTAGCCCGTTATTAAAAATTAACGGGCTATTTTTATTCTATACCGAAAATAAATCACACAGATAGAATGGACCCCATAAATCCATATAGACCTATATCGCCTATCTGACCAATGTACTGACATCAATTGAAATACATACCATGAATATGAACTCTGTCACTATATCTGGAGATAAAATACAAAACTTTATTACCAAATATTGAGGTAACTATCTAAATGTCTATATGAAGTGTGCTCCATAACAACAAAAGAGGTGTAAACGAATCCTTTTATTAACCAAATAAAATTTAAAATATTCACATTATAAACAATTAATAACTCAAATTTAACCAGCATTAAACTCACTCCAGATTACTTTTGTTACCAATTATAATCATAAAGAAAAACGAATGACCCAGAGGGTAAATTTTAGCATATTATTCTGCACTATCAGTATACTGACAGCACAAGCACAATGGAACAAACAGGACTCGATTCGTTTACAGGAGCTATTGAATGGAGATGGAGAACTAAAAATTAACACAGAAGCCGTAAAAGTCTATCCATTTCGACTTTAAATCGGACAAAGACAATATAAAAGGTACTCCATTCATGTCCGAAGACAAACCGTGGATGAAGTTTCTGAAAGACTTGCCTAAAAACTTCGGCGACACAACCAAATGGGTACGCCCTAACTTTGTGCGTCTTACTCCCTACACTCCTTACACCACATGGCATGAAGATCCGGTTAATGATCCCATTTTCTTGAAAAGAAAAGACTCTCTGACAATGTCATGGAAACTAAATATCAAACTGATTCCCGGTTTGCGAAACGGCTATGTAATATTACCTGCCGGCATGGATCAAACGGTAACTCCCAGTAATAACCCATTAATAGGAGGACTGGATGCCGACAATTTTCTGTATGAATCTTTAACCAAACGAGGACGTGCCATCCGACGTAATCGTAATCGTGCCAAAGGTTGGAAAATCTATCAAAGTTACGTACCAACCCGACAGGATTCTATCTTGTTTCCTAGAATCAGCAAAGTATCTGAACAAGATTCATTGCCCAAACAAGACACTTTGCTTATCAAAAAGGATTCAGCAACTATTAACCAAAACTCATTACTTCTTAAAGACAAAATAAACGGCAAGGACCAGACAAAGAAAAGCCGCTAAATGATTCCACTTCAGTTCTGTTTTAAATGCCCAAACAGAAAATAATGTAAATACAGCCAATGTGATAACTTCTTGAATCACCTTGAGTTGCATAATATCAAACGGTCCTCCACTATCTTTAAACCCAAGACGATTGGCAGGAACCTGAAGACAATATTCAAAAAAAGCAATTGCCCAACTAAATGCAATCACACCAATCAACGGAAGGGCTGCAAACCAACTAAACTCTTGTCGCATTTTTAAATGACCATACCAAGCAAACGTCATAAAGACATTTGAAAAAATCAGCAATATTACTGAATAAATACCATGAGACAACATATATTTTAATCTATTTTTATCCGGAAACAATCTGCCTATAATATCCATTACGCTTTTAACAATTGCATATCAACAAGCATTTTTGGAGTGCAAAGATAATGGAAATAATCGAATTAAGAATAATACAATGAGTTATTGCCGTAACAAACATGTTTTATTTCCAATGAACAAAAAAGCAACCAACTCCACTCTTTCAATCTGCTATTTGTTAAGAAAAAAGTTTGTTTGCTAAACCATGTTATAACAAGCGTTTTTTATTTCTAAAATTTGGAACTATCTCAAGAATACGTACCTTTGCATTGTGTTTTTCATAGTATTAGATTTAAGGTTAACAAAAGATTGGCTGTCTGGGAAGATAGCCTTTTTTATTTTCTCCTTGCCTAGTCCCCCAAATAGTGTTACAGCTAAAAATGCAACAAAATGAAAAAGGCAGAAACAAAGAAGAATCACTTGTAAAAATAGGGGGAGTATAACAGGACAATGTTTTTCCCACATCAGAAAACATGTTTTTTACACGTACGCCCCATATAGTTATACGTACGTACAAACTCATGCGGACGTATATGAAATCTTATATGTCCAGAATAAAATTCCACATCAAAGATAAGGACGTTTTTTAAAAAGATCAAGAGCTTTTCAAAAAAGATAAACCGCCTTTTAAAAAAAAGAAAAGGAAGCTTTTTTAAAAACGTCTTGATCTTTTTTACCGTTGCCAAGACTTTGTAAGCCATTATTCTATGGAAGTACAAACCCCTTATGCACACTTCTTGCGAGAAAAAGCCTGAAAACACCCTACTTCCTATCAAGCCTGGAATAGCCTATAAAAATAGATATAACTGAGGACAAGCATGTTACACGAAAATATGTTTCAGAACGTTATGAGAGCATAAGTGAGAACAAATATTTTTACCATCTGCATATAAGTTGTTTATAATTAGCCTGTTATACATGCAGTGATGGCATAAGGACATAAACACCCGAACTTCCTAATAAGTACGTCAAGAACATTTCCGGAAGTTATCAGAGAACAAAACGATCCTTTAAGAACCAAAATCCTCCCCACAATTTTGCAAATAAACCTCAAACAGACCGAAAGAATTGCTTTTTAAAAAACTTATTTTCAATTGAAAGGACAGAGGAGCACTCTTTACAAGGCAAAGTTGTTTAAAAAGAAAGATAAAGAGTTGCTCGCAAATCAGGTTTTTCTAGCTTGCTCAAGAACTTTCTATTTATCATAAACTTCAAACTTTATTAAATCATTAAACCATTTCTACCCAATATTTGTCATTTAGTAAACAATAAATAGATTAGATTATGGAAAAAAATTATTGAGAGAAATGTCCCTATCGCAGAAGAGAATGTAACATTGTCAGGACAACCGGCAACGAATATGTTCGAAGACTGGGGTGAGGACATAACTGAAACAGATCTTTTGCATGAAGAAAAAGATAAAGGATTCTCCCCAAAAAGAATCCCCAAAAACTGATGAAAGAAATGGATCAAATAGTGCAGGATGACATTAAAAAACATTCATTAATAACCATTCATCCAAATCCCCTTTATTATTTTACATTTGTCCTAGACTTGTATACGAAAATCACTTGACGAAAAGAGTATAAGGACAACTGAATACAAATAAATTGGAAACAGCTGCCATAAAAAACAGTTGTTTCCAATTTCAATTATGAACAAAATCTCTATGACGACAAATTAATTAAGATAACAACACAAGTCTTGATGCCATCCTATTGGAGCGTTATTCACCTCAGTAGGGGTGAAATGATTTATCGCAATCACATTCCTCACCCCACGTACTATATCTTTTGTAAACAACGCTGCAAGTCCTAATCCCATTCCCCATACTAACACAATAAAAAACTTTCTCATATCCTAATATATTTTAAATGGTTATTCTTATGATAAAGAGAAAACAATTCCTATGCCAAAACCAGACTGGTATTGATTATCAATCAAATACATTAAGAACAAACTATTTTCAAAGAAAAAGGTCCACATTTTCATTGTAGAATATTTCTACACTTTCCCCAACAAATCAGACATGTGCATCACCTTGTATCCGGCACAACAAACAACAGGAAGGATACCTTTGTAACATTCTTCCCCATCTAAATACATTGATAATATTGATAGTTGGTTAGCTGCACACAAGTACAAACAACTAACTATAAGCAGTCTCGTTATAATCCCCCAACAACAAAACAGCCATATCAACTATAAATCGTGTTCATTCATCCCAGGCAACAGTTCTTCCTGAATATTTGTCATGCTTCTCCACAAACTATACCGTGCTTCAGGATTCATTTTTTCTAGAGAATATAAAACATCTTTCATATTTGAACGATTCGACAAACTTTCATAAGGACAATTTTTGATCTGTTTACGAAAACCGAGGATACGTGCCATTTCAATTAAATCCGCTTCATGTACCAAGCACATAGGACGAATAATTGTCATCTCAAATTTACGCATCACTAATTTAGGAGGCATCGTACTGAACGCTCCCTGAAAAGTATATTCATCAACAAAGTTTCCAAGATATCATCCATATGATGTCCTAAAGCAATCTTATTGCACCCTTGCTCCTTTGCCACCGTGAACAAAGCTTTTCTCCGATTCCAAGAACAAAGGAAACAGGGAGACTTCCGAGTATCGGTACTCAGATCAAAAAAAGTTTCATAATGCACAAACGGCACCCCTAAATCCTCTGAGTAGCCTTTCAGATATTCCAAATCAGATTGATAAGGAATATTTGTCATGCCTACATGCACAGCTATCACTGCAAATTTCGGTTTCAAAATACGTGAACGCCTTGCCAATAACTCCAATAGAGCCAAAGAATCCTTTCCACCAGAAAGAGCTATCAAAATTTTATCACCATCCTCAATCAAGCGATACTTTACCACCCCCTTGTTAAAGCGTTGCTCCAACCTTCGCATTATTTTCTCGTCTTCCGTAAATTGTGCCATACATCTTCTTTAAAAATAGGGCACAAAAGTACATGAAAAGAATGATTTATGGAAGATTTAACAAAATAGAATTATTAAAGCATGAGAATTCCAATTAATCTTTGTATTTTTGAATCTAAATAATACGGATTATAAACTAACTATGTACAAAAAATATATCATTGGTTTATTTACTTTATGCTGCGCAGGCAACACTGCGGCACAAAGCTTGGCACAAGCCAAACAACTTTTCCTGAACGGAGAATTTGAACAAGCCAAACCAGCTTTCCAAAAGCTGGTAAAGCAAGCCCCTTCTAATGCCAATTATAATTATTGGTATGGCGCATGTTGTTATGAAACAGGAGAAAAAAAGAAGCACAGCCCTACCTTGAAAAAAGCGCCGCCCGCAAAGTCATTGACGCATACCGCTATTTAGGGAAACTATATTATGATATCTATCGGTTTGACGATGCCGTAGATAACTACGAACAACACATAGAATGGTTGGAAAAGAAAAAACGCCCTACCGAAATGGCTGAAGCAGAGCTGGAACAAATAAAGCAAGCAGCCCGTATGATAAAAGGAGTGGAAAACATTACTGTAATAGATAGTTTTGTAGTCGATAAAAATGATTTTCTGAAAGCATATAAAATCAGTAGAGAATCGGGAGCACTCTATCACGATCCTACCATATCCGGGACTGTCTATCAAACCGAAATGGGCAATAAAGTACTTTACGGGAACAAAAGCACAGACGGCAAAATGCAACTCTACTCCCGTATCCGTCTGTTGGACGGCTGGAGCGAGCCCGAACCCCTCATGTCCCTTAATGAACAGGGAAATGTAAACTATCCCTTCTTAATGTCAGATGGCATTACCTTGTATTATGCATCGGATGGAGAAGGCTCTTTGGGGGGTACGATATTTTTGTAACTCGCTATGATTCGGAAAATGGCAATTATCTTCGTCCCGCTAATATAGGAATGCCATTTAACTCTCCCGCCAATGACTATATGTATGCCATTGATGAATTCAACAATATTGGCTGGTTTGCTTCAGACCGCTATCAGCCTGATAACAAAGTCTGTATCTATGTGTTTGTACCGAACTCTTCAAAAGAAGTATACAATTACGAAAGTACAGACGAACAGATCATTATAAATGCAGCCAGCCTACATTCTATCCGTACCACCTGGAAAGATGAAGAGAAAGTACGAACCGGCAAGCAACGCCTAGCGGCAATAATGTATGCCAAAGAATCCGGAGAACAACAAAAAGACTTCACCTTGATAATAGATGACTCTGCTGTTTACCACACATTGAACGACTTCCGCTCTGCCGAAGCACGTAAACTTTATCAGCAAAGAATACAAAAGCAGAAGGATTATGACAACCTGAAGAAAAATCTGGATGACAAACGCGAACAATATGCCCAAGGGAACAGTGCACGAAAGAAGAATTTGACACCCGCCATTTTGGAATTGGAAAAACGTACTGAACAACTTCTGAAAGAAATGGCCCAACTGGATATCAGCGTCCGCAACGAAGAAATAAAGAAGTTGAAACACTAATACAAAGATATTTATGGAAGTATTTATTATCATAGCGCTCATCTTGGCAGGAGTACTTCTCTTTATTGTAGAGGTTTTCCTTATTCCCGGCATCAGTATAGCCGGAATAGCATCGGCCATCTGCCTGCTATATGCCAACTATTACGCTTTCGACACATTAGGACCGATAGCAGGATTCATTACTTTGATAGCATCCGTCCTAAGTTGCATAGCCATTATCATCTGGTTTATGCACTCAAAAACCATGGACAAGCTTTCTTTGAAGAAAACACTGGATTATAAAATCGATCCCCTAAAAGGAACCCATATCCGCATCGGAGACAAAGGCATAGCAATAACCCGCCTTGCACTGATAGGCAATGCAAACTTTAATGGACACATCATCGAAGTGCGCTCTGCCGATGGCTTGATTGATGAGAATACCCCCATTTATGTAGAAAGAATGGTTGAAGGAACGGTGATTGTACGCAAATTCAACCTATGATAGAAAAATGACTTACAAATACGATTTTATCAAATTTCTTGATTGACATTCTCATTCAAGTATATTTTAGACAATAGTGAAAACAGCAGAGATTCGATGTGGAGCTGTTCAAATATAAATATTTACTTTTAAACAATTGATTATTATGATCGAACCCAACTATCTTCCTTTCATCCTTATAGGAGGTGGAATTATTTTCGTGGTACTATTCTTTCATTATGTACCATTTTTCCTCTGGCTGTCTGCCAAAGTTTCGGGAGTACGCATTTCATTGGTGCAATTATTCTTAATGCGCATCCGTAATGTTCCTCCTTATGTCATTGTCCCAGCAATGATTGAAGCACATAAAGCTGGCTTAAGTAACATAACCCGAGATGAATTGGAAGCTCATTATATGGCAGGCGGGCATGTAGAAAAAGTAGTACACGCACTAGTATCCGCATCCAAAGCCAACATCGAACTGTCTTTCCAAATGGCAACTGGTATTGACCTAGCCGGCCGTGACGTATTCGAAGCCGTGCAAATGTCAGTAAACCCTAAGGTTATTGACACTCCTCCCGTTACTGCTGTAGCCAAAGACGGCATACAGCTTATAGCTAAAGCTCGTGTCACTGTACGCGCCAATATCCGCCAATTAGTAGGAGGTGCCGGAGAAGACACGATTCTAGCACGTGTTGGTGAAGGTATCGTGTCCTCTATCGGATCGTCCGAAAATCACAAATCCGTATTGGAAAATCCTGATTCTATCTCTAAATTAGTACTCCGCAAGGGCTTAGATGCCGGTACGGCCTTCGAAATCCTGTCTATTGATATAGCTGATATTGATATAGGCAGAAATATTGGAGCTGCTTTACAAATAGACCAGGCCAATGCCGACAAGAATATTGCACAAGCCAAAGCAGAAGAACGCCGTGCGATGGCCGTCGCTTTGGAACAGGAAATGAAAGCCAAAGCAGAAGAGGCCCGTGCGAATGTAATTCAGGCAGAGGCCGAAGTGCCCAAGGCCATGGCGGAAGCATTTCGTAGTGGCAACCTAGGCATTATGGACTATTACCGCATGAAGAATATACAAGCAGATACCTCCATGCGTGAAAATATTGCAAAACCCGAAACAACTTTCGGTAATGAACCATTAAGCAAATAAAACTAGTATTCAACGATTAATGTATTTTTCTTGGATGCGAATGAAACTGTTTTTCTCTTTATCATGCTAATATCAATGAAAGTTTATAAATCCGTGGCATCTACATCTAAGAAATAATCTGTTTGTATACCCATTAAAAAGACAAGAAATATAACATCAATTATACAGACCATTAACCACAAAAAAAAGATTATGAAAAAATATTATGCAGAATCTGAGTTGATTATCAATCCCGACGGCTCTATTTTTCACCTTCATATCAAACCGGAACAGCTGGCAAATAAAATAATTCTAGTAGGTGACCCTGGGCGTGTAGCATTAGTAGCTTCTCATTTCGAAACTAAAGAATGTGAAATAGAAAGCCGTGAATTCAAGACCATTACCGGTACTTATAAAGGGAAACGTCTCACCGTAGTTTCCACCGGTATAGGTTGTGACAATATAGACATTGTGATGAATGAATTAGATGCTTTGGCCAATATTAATTTCAATACCCGTTATGAAAAAGACCACTTACGCCAATTGGAATTAGTACGTATCGGTACATGTGGCGGATTACAGCCTTATACTCCCGTTGGCACCTATATTTGTTCTGAAAAGTCTATCGGTTTTGATGGACTACTCAATTTCTACGCCGGACGCAATGAGGTTTGCGATCTGAAATTCGAACAAGCTTTTATAAATTACATGGGTTGGGAAGGTAATGTATGCATCGCCCACCCATACGTCATTGATGCCGACCGGGAATTAATAGACCGCATCGCGCAAAATGATATGGTCCGTGGCATAACTATCGCCGCAGGAGGTTTCTTTGGCCCGCAAGGACGAGAACTCCGTATTCCACTGGCCGATCCTGAACAGAATGAAAAGATTGAGAAATTTGAATACAATGACTATCGCATCACTAACTTTGAAATGGAAAGTTCCGCCCTTGCCGGATTAGCACGCCTGATGGGACACAAAGCCATGACTGTATGTATGGTAATTGCCAACCGACTAATAAAGGAAGCCAATACCGGCTATAAAAACTCTATTGATGGTTTGATAGAAAAAGTCTTGGAAAGAATATAATTCCCAATTTAGTTGTCTATATAATATGGATAAAATTCACCGGATCATCTATCAATACTTATTCTTATTATCATCCAGAAGAAGATTGGCATAAACAGATTTTTTACAGAATAAGCCAACTCTTTTTACCTAACAGGGGACATCGCTTCATAGAAGACCATTTTTTGTAAAAAAACAACAAGATGTCCCCTCATAAAACAATAAAATATGGAAACCAGTTTCAAACAAACAACTAGTAATAAAGTAGAACGTTACCGTCTTTTCCTCCCTCAGTTTGAACTTTTAATATCAGATGAAAAGAAGAAATAAGTGTTTTGGCCAATACTGCCGCTGCTCTTCGGGAAGCCTTCGGCTTTTTTTGGGTAGGTTTCTATCTGGTTAAAGACGGCCAACTTATTTTAGGACCTTTTCAGGGAAGCACCGCCTGTTATCGCATCCATAAAGGAAAGGGAGTATGTGGAACCTCATGGTCAGAAGCTCGAACCTTGATAGTGCCCAATGTAGAACAATTCCCCGGACATATAGCCTGCAGTTCTCTTTCCCGCTCCGAAATTGTTGTTCCTATTCTTGCTAATGGACAAGTAAAGGGAGTATTGGATATTGACAGTAATCTATTAAACTCTTTTGATGAGACAGACCGCCGTTATTTAGAAGAAGTAACAGCCATCGTAGCTAAAACATTATATTATTAACCAAATGAAAATGATAAACCAAGATACAATCTGCGCCATTGCCACCGCCCAGGGAGGAGCCATCGGAATAATTCGTGTATCTGGCCCAAAAGCGATTGAAATAACGTCACGCATATTTACACCCGCCACAGGCAAGCCACTGACAGAACGAGCACCATATACTCTTACTTTCGGAAAGATTTGTTCCCCAAAGCGAAAAATTAATAATACACTTTTCCAAAAAACGAGTGAAATTCCGCAAGAAAAAAGTGAAACGTTACAAAAAAAGAATCAATTATACCTTCTGCAGAAGAAGTAATAGACGAAGTTTTAATTCTTTGTTCCGTGCCCTCATTCTTATACCGGTGAAGACAGTACGGAAATCATGTGTCATGGTTCATCCTATATCCTGCAGCAAGTTATACAACTCCTGATCTATAATGGATGTCGTGCCGCTCTACCAGGTGAATACACCCAACGTGCTTTTCTAAACGGAAAAATGGACTTGAGCCAAGCCGAAGCTGTGGCCGATCTGATAGCCTCATCGTCTGCCGCCACCCATCGCCTAGCCATGAGCCAAATGCGTGGAGGATTCAGTAAAGAACTTTCTAACCTGCGTAACCAATTGCTTCATTTCACTTCGTTAATGGAATTAGAACTGGATTTCAGTGATCATGAAGAACTAGAATTCGCCAATCGTGACGAACTGAGCAGTCTAGCTACCCATATCGAACAAGTTATTGCCCAGCTAGCTCATTCTTTCAGTGTAGGAAACGCAATCAAGAATGGCATTCCTGTAGCAATTATCGGAGAGACGAATGCTGGAAAATCCACCTTACTGAATGCGTTGCTGAATGAGGAAAAAGCCATTGTCAGTGATATCCATGGAACGACCCGTGACGTAATAGAGGATACGATCAATTTACAAGGTGTCACATTCCGATTTATTGATACAGCTGGAATCCGCCAAACGAACGATACAATAGAAAATCTAGGGATAGAACGTACTTTCCAAAAGATGGACCAAGCATATGTCATTTTATGGATGATAGACTCTACAGATGCCCAAAGACGGTTCGAAGAATTAAAAGCCGAAATTCTTCCACACTGCGAAGGGAAAAAGATGATTATTTTATTTAATAAGTCAGATCTGTTACTAGCAATACAAAAAGAAGAGTTGTCAGCTATATTTGCTGACATGAAAAGTGGAAAAACTATTTATCTCAGCAAAGAAAAGGGAAAATATAACGATCCTGGAAAAAAAAGTTAGTACAGGCAGCCGCCTTACCAGAAATCAACCAAAACGATATTATCATTACAAATGTACGCCATTACGAAGCATTAACACGAGCATTGGATTCTATTCATAGAGTACAGGAAGGATTGCAATTGGGATTATCAGGAGATTTGGTAAGTGAGGATTTAAGACAATGTATCCACGAACTAAGTGAGATTGTTGCAGAAGGAGGTATAACCTCGGAAGAAACATTGCAAAATATATTTCAAAACTTTTGCATCGGCAAATAACCGAATGAAAAGAAAAGCCAAGAAAGAGCAAATATAAATCCGTAAAACGCATTATATCAGCTATTTTTAAGAGAAATTCATTTTCTCTTTTTCTTCGTGTTTTCTGTGCATTTACATATTTTTCGTTATTTTTGTCCCCAGATTGTCCCCCGGAGGGACAGCGAGGGACAAAAAACTGTCCCCCGAAAAGGAGGGACAAACAGCAAGAAGTATTTAATAAATTATAGAAAACAGATATGGCAAAGCAGACTATAACGCAAAAAGAACCCGTGAAACTTCGGGAAAAGAAGTTATCGAACGGCAACATAAGTTTGTTTCTCGACATCTACCGGAATGGTAAACGCCACAAGGAATACTTAAAACTGTACCTGATAGATGCGAAAACGCCCATAGAGAAAGAACAGAATCGTCAGACATTGGCTACTGCACAAGCGATAAAATCCAAACGTCTGATTGAGATACAGAACGGGGAATACTCGTTCACCCATCAGTTCAAGGAGAATACTCCCTTCTTGGAGTATTACCGCAATATGGTGGAAGAGCGTCGCAAGAATCCGGATTCAAAAGGTAACTGGGGCAACTGGAGAAGCTGTCTTCGTTATCTCGAAGTCTACTGTGACGACAAAAACCACATTCCGTGACGTTACGCCGGAGTTTATCATGGGATTCAAGGAGTTCTTGGAGAATGTGGAAAAGGATACGCACAAACGTGTCGGACCACGCAGGGAGAGGGACACGTTTCAGGGACTGTCGCAAAACTCCAAAGTGTCCTACTTCAATAAACTGCGGGCCTGTATCAATCAGGCTTTCGATGAACGGATCATTCCTATCAATCCGCTCCGTGGCATAGAAGGGTTCAAGGCCGCAGAAGTAAAACGGGATTACCTGACACTGGAGGAAGTCAGGCTGTTGGCCGCTACTCCTTGCCGTTATCCTATCCTGAAACGCGCGTTCCTCTTCTCATGCCTTACCGGGCTTCGTAAAAGCGACATTCAGAAACTCACGTGGAGCGAAGTGCAAAAGTTCGGTGAGTACACGCGAATCGTGTTCAAGCAGAAGAAAACCGGCGGGCAGGAATATCTCGACATTACTCCGCAGGCAGAGAAATATCTCGGAGAGAGAGGCAACCCTGACGATTTCGTATTTGTGGGATTTACATACGGTTCGTGGACTTCTCTCGAATTGCAGCGTTGGAGTCTGACAGCGGGACTGAAGAAGAACCTGACTTTCCATTGCGGAAGACATAGCGTATTTTCTTTCTCGCTAAAATTCAAGCACTTGCAAAATATTTCAGCTTAATAGGTAACGATTTAGAAACCAGCAAAATTCTGTATTTCACCTCGTTTTGCAGTAATTCAAAAGAACGCTTTATCTATTGGCAAAGGTAACAAAATTTATTTGATTAACAGTTTGTATTTGTGAGTTATTTCTCTGCTAAATTATAAAAAATATATAGAATCAATTGCCACCAGTAGTTTTCATAGGTTTCATTAATCACTATAATTTTGACAAAGTACAGAAACGATAATTTAATCGTATACTCAAAAAGGCAGTTCATCATCTATTATTGTTGGCGGCTCTTGCCGATTACGCACCGCTTTCATAAGACGAGAAATTAGCGAATCAGATTCTTTCCCATGATACTTGCGCATATAATCTTCTATTAAAACCTTTTGAGCAGCAGAAGAAAAATTACGGCGATGGGTATCATCCACTTCCGAATGACATTTGATACACAGGCATTCAAGATTACCTTCTCGATTATCTGTTTTCACACCGTTCTTATGGTGTGTTTGCATATAAAAATGGTCGAAACCGTCCTCAACATGGGTTCCACAGCGTTCACAAGTAAAACTCTTTTTGGTGCGATAGTTGAGAGATATTTCTTCCCAATTTTTAACATAACCAAAAATATCTACATCGTACTCAGCAGGTTCTTCTACATCCCCTGCTTCTTTTAGAATTTCTACAAAATCGGTGGAATCATTCACTCGCATTGCTTCTTCATCCATCAACAAACGCTTGCAGTAACCACATAGTTCCATTCCCTCAACTTCCACTTCTTTATGAGCATTTCGAGAATACACTTTTATTGGTTCTGCATTGGCAAAACGGTAAGCTTCCCGTCCAAAGTTTTCGATAGCTGTGCATTTACAAACGTGAAACTTAGGTTGGCTGACATGTCCCTGCCATTCAAAATAGAAACGAGCCTTATACATAAAACCACGGCGTTTAACTCCTTCATCATCAATATAAAAAATTCCACCATCTTCAAAG
>ENA-OQOA01000461-OQOA01000461.1-human-gut-metagenome-genome-assembly--contig:-NODE-461-length-17851-cov-2.786109_pt1 | contig 17851 bp, 17 predicted proteins | sample MGYA00242633_ERZ504888 | MGnify/ENA primary metagenome ERZ504888 (study PRJEB26092, sample SAMD00036372) | human gut metagenome | host: Homo sapiens | study: EMG produced TPA metagenomics assembly of... | reverse complement strand
ACATCTGAACCTGTTGAATCAGTATGGTGTTGTTACATCTGAACTTGTTGAGTCTGATGGTGTTGTTACATTTTCTGTATTACCCTTATCAGTATCATCCTTACCTGGCTTTTCTGGTTTTACATCTGAACCTGTTGAATCAGATGGTGTTGTTACATCTGAGCTTGTTGAGTCTGATCCTGTTAAATCAGATGGTGTTGTTACATCAGTTTGTGTAGAATCACTTGCAGTTACATAATTGTTCACATAATCAGAAAATGTTGCTGCTGCAACTCCTGATACCTGAACAGCTAGTAATGAAGCAACTGTAACAGTTAATGCAAGCTTTTTAGTAAAAAACTTTCTCATTCTTATAGTACCTCTCTTCTATTGTTTTTACAATAAAAGTCATCACAAAGTAAATTAATCCCCCTCATTTGTATGCATCACATTCTCCAAGTAAATCCAGTGGATATAACACTTAATGCTAACTTTATTGCTCTAAACATTTTACCCCCCCCGGTATATTTTTGGCAATAGTTTAGCATGTATTTTTTATAAACATTTTCAGTTTCAAACAGCTTTTATAAATATTTACTTGTAATCATCCATAGCCTTTTTTAATGCTTCATCAAGGGTATGCCATCCAAGAACAGCACATTTTACTCTTGCAGGCATATGCGATATATCTTTAAGTGCTGATGCTTCATCAAGCTCATCTATCTCTTCATCAGTTGCCTCTCCCTTTATCATCTTAAGAAAAAGATTTCCAAGCTTTAATGCTTCATCCTTGCTCTTTCCTATAATCATGCCAAGCATAATGTCTGCTGAAGCCTGCGATATAGCACATCCATCTCCCACAAAGGCTCCATCCTCTATTATGCCATTCTCCACTTTTAACTTAAGCCATATATCATCACCACAGTTAGGATTAACTCCTTCCAGTACTATATTAGCATCTGGAAGATCATGCTTGAACTCTGGTCTTATATTATGCTCTGTCAGAATCTCGTTATAAAAGCCTCTATTCATCATAACCCATTCTCCTTCTTACATTAATAGCACTCTTAACAAATGCACGTACTTCATCCTCTGTATTGTAGAACATAAAGCTTGCTCTTGTAGCATTATATACCTTCAAATGTGTAAGAAGCGGCTGTGCGCAATGATGTCCTGCCCTTACATCTATTCCATCCGAAGATAATATTTCACTGACATCATGAGGATGCACATTATCTATAGTAAATGCTACTATACCTGTATGGTTATCAGGATTCTCAGAACCAATAACATGAATATGTTCATATTCTTTAAGTCCTTCCATAGCTATACGCGTAAGTGTTTTTTCTCTTTCTTCAATATAATCAAAGCCAACTTCATTAATATACCTGATTGCTGCAGCAAGTCCAGCTGCACCTGCTGCATTTACTGTACCAGCTTCAAACTTATGTGGAAGTTGTGCATACACAGCGCCTTCTCTTGTAACAGAATCTATCATTTCTCCACCAGTCATGAAAGGTTCCATCTTCTCTAAAAGCTCCTGCTTTCCATAAAGAACACCTATTCCCATAGGTCCCATAAGCTTATGACCTGAAAATGCAAGAAAATCCGCATCCATATCCTTAACATCAATCTTCATATGAGGTGCACTCTGTGCTGCATCAACAACCATAATAGCACCTGCTGCATGCGCCATAGTGGCGATTTTTTTACAGGATTAACACAGCCAAGTACATTTGACACATGACCAACCGCTACTATTTTAGTATGCTCATTAATACCTGCTGCCAATGTTTCATCTGAAAGTGTTCCATCTTTTTCACATTTCAAGATACACAAGCTTTGCTCCTGTCATTCTCGCTGCCATCTGCCATGGAAGCATATTGCTATGATGCTCCATAATAGAAACTGCTATCTCATCTCCGGCTTTAAGGTTATTTAGAGCGTAACTATATGCAACAAGATTAATACCTTCCGTTGTATTTCTTGTAAATATTATCTCCTTTGTAGAACCTGCATTAATAAACTCCCTTACAGTTTCTCTTGCATCTTCATATTCTTTTGTTGCAGCTATACTAAGAGGATAAAAGCCTCTTAATGGATTAGCATTATTTTTTCGTAAAACTCAGCTTCTGCTTTAATCACGCATTCAGGTTTCTGTGACGTAGCAGCATTATCTATATATATTCTGTCATTATTTTTTATAAGTGGAAAATCATCCCTGTAATTGCGACTCATATTTATCTCCATTCTATAATCTTTGGACGGCATTTTCACCAAGCACCTTGCAAAGCTGTTCATTAGCAAGCTTCTCAGTTTTTTCATCTTCTATCTTTCTTGCTACGACTTCCAGTCTTCCCTTAGTCATAATATCTTCTGCCGCCTCTGAATCTATACCTCTTGCTGCAAAATAGAATAAGGTTTGTGGATCAAGCTCACCAATAGTTGCACCATGTGAGCCATTGACATCCTCCTCTGCGCAAAGAATAACAGGAATAGTCTTATTTACAACATCTTCACCCAGCAATAACACATTTTCAGTTTCAGCACCTGTAGAACCAGACGAACCATTCTTAAAGTCAATAGTTCCCTTAAATACCTTTTTAGCAGCATCCTTTAGTGCTCCATCAACGCTTATCCCGCAGTTTGTCTTCTTACCAATGTGGTTAACTATAAGATTTATGTCAATATTCTGTTTAGCCAACGCCAAAATATCCTATATCACACATAAAATCCGACTTATTTCCATTAAGATCTGTTCTTATGCCATCATAAAGACTGCCTTCTCCAAGAAACAGCTGTACAAGCTTAAAACCTGCTTCATCTGCACACCTGCTTCCAACATCGCAAAGCACATCCTGCTCCTTTGGCTGTAAGAACACCTGTACAAGCTTTACATGACTGTTTTTCCAGCATCTATAAGAGTTCTGAATGCTGTATTACCAGCCACTTCCTCTGAGCCTGTAAATGTTTCTATTATTGTAAATGTTACATTATCCTCTACATTAACAACAAGCTTTCCTGCCTGATTCACTTTGTTTTCTACAGCAACAGAATCATCTATATTAAGATATATCACTTTATTATCCGCTTTCTTATCTGCATTTATCATTAAAGATGTGATATTTTCATCTGCAAATAAAACATCAGCGGCATCTGTAGCGCCTGTTTTTACTGCTGCACTGATATCTGCATAATCATTACTCTGTGCATCATAAAATGCATCGGCATATCCATCTGTTTCAATATTACATGGAACAGTCTTACTATCCCATGCCACCCTTGTATCATTCAGATTAAGCCAGTACCATGTCTTAGATGGAAGCGCATTTATCTTTAATTCACTAATATTACTCATCTTACTCTCCATTCCTGTGTATATCCGGATATCACACATATTTATATATCAATTAACCGATACTCCCCTTCATCTCAAGTCTTATAAGATTGTTCATCTCAATAGCATACTCAAGAGGAAGTTCCTTAGATACATTATCAGCAAAGCCACTTACGATGCATGCCCTTGCATCCTCCTCTGTCATACCACGTGACATTAGGTAGAATACAGCCTCATCACTTATACTCCCTATCTGTGCCTCATGACCTACATTTGCTTTTCTTGTTCTGATATCCATAGCTGGTATAGTATCTGAACGTGATATCGAATCAAGCATAAGTGACTGACATGAAACTGCTGCTTTAGCATTTTCTGCCTGCTTGTTTACAACTACCGATGATCTGAAGGTACTTATACCGCCATCCTTTGATATAGATTTTGTATTGATATAAGAACTTGTGTTCTTAGCCGCATGAACCACCTTTGCACCCGTATCAAGATTCTGCCCCTTACCTGCAAATGTTATTCCTGTGAATTCCATTCTTGAGCCTTCTCCCTTAAGAATACTCATAGGATAAAGATAAGAAACATGTGAACCAAATGATCCAGATACCCACTCTATTGTTCCACCTTCTTCTACAACAGCTCTCTTAGTGTTAAGGTTATACATATTCTTAGACCAGTTCTCTATAGTTGAATATCTAAGCTTTGCATTCCTGCCTACAAACAATTCAACACATCCTGCATGCAGATTAGCAACATTATACTTAGGTGCTGAACAGCCTTCAATAAAGTGAAGATTGGCACCCTCATCTACTATAATAAGCGTGTGCTCAAACTGGCCAGCACCTGGTGCATTAAGTCTGAAATATGACTGAAGTGGAATTTCAACTGATACTCCCTTTGGAACATATACAAACGAACCGCCTGACCATACAGCACCATGTAGTGCAGCAAATTTATGGTCAGCTGGCTTAACAAGCTTCATAAAATGTGTTCTTACCATATCTGCATATTCACCCTTAAGTGCACTTTCCATATCTGTGTATACAACACCAAGCTTTGCAACATCTTCCCTTACATTGTGGTATACAAGCTCTGAGTCATACTGTGCCCCGACACCGGCAAGTGACTTTCTTTCAGCCTGTGGAATACCAAGTCTTTCAAATGTATTCTTTATATCATCAGGTACATCTGACCATTTTGTCTTCATATCCGTATTAGGTCTTACATACGTAACAATGTTATCCATATTAAGGCCTTCTATTGATGGACCCCAGTCTGGCACCTTCATATTGTTATATATCTGTAAAGATTCAAGACGGAAATTCTGCATCCATGCTGGATCATTCTTTTCCTTTGAAAGCTTTTCAACTATCTCTGGTGTAAGACCTGCATTGATTCGGTATGCATCCTTTTCCTCATCCTTGAAATCATATATATTCCTTTCTATGTCCTGAACATATGTTTTCTCTTTCATAGTTTTAAGGAACTCCTCTCTTTTTCTTTAACATTTCATATATATCCATCTGCAGTTAAACAACTACAACTGCACGCGCTGCGTATTAGTTTTCGTACTCTGCGAAACCTTCTGTGTTAATCTTGTCAACTAATGAAGCATCGCCTGTGTTAATTATCTTACCTTCTATCATAACGTGTGTATAATCAACCGATAAAGATTCAAGAATCTTAGTACTGTGTGTGATGATAAGAAGACTTCCGTCACATCTCTTCTGGTATTCCTCGATACCCGCTGAAACTGTTCTTACAGCATCTACATCAAGTCCTGAGTCTGTTTCATCAAGAATTGCAAGCGATGGCTTTAACATAAGAAGCTGTAATATTTCAGCCTTCTTCTTCTCACCACCTGAGAAACCAACATTAAGGTCTCTTTCTGCATAAGACTTATCCATATTAAGAAGCTCCATAGTCTTTTCAAGTTCTTTCTTAAATTCCATAAAACGTGTTCTCTTACCAGTCTTTAATTCAAGTGCATTTCTTATAAATGAACTTAAAGTTACGCCTGGAACCTCAAGAGGATTCTGGAAAGATAAGAATATTCCATCTTTAGAACGTTCATTAACAGCTTCGTTAGTTATATTCTTTCCATCAAACCATATCTCACCTTTTTTTACTGTATATCTTGGATTACCCATAATTGCATACCCAAGTGTTGATTTACCTGTTCCGTTAGGACCCATAAGTACATGGGTTTCTCCCTTTCCAACAGAAAGATTAACTCCATGAAGAATCTCCTTATCCTCTACATCTACATATAAATCTTTTATATTTAATAAATTCTTGTCTGACATAATATAGTTTCCTTTCTTATCTTAACCATTCATGTTTTACTTATAATATTTACAACCTGCTAATTATTTGCTTACAGACTCTGTAACATCATTTTGTTCCCTGATGGCAGCCTTTGCTACATCTTCAAGTGTCATATTGTCAAAATAATCATTAATCAGCTTAGCAAGTCCTTCCCATATAGGAAGTGTGTAACATGCACTTGAACGTTCACATGTATTCTGTTCATCCTTAAGACAGGCAACTGGTGCAAGCGACCCCTCAGTAAGATTAAGTATTTCACTTATCGAATACTCTGAAGGATTCCTTGTAAGCCTGTAGCCACCGCCATGTCCACTTGCTGCTTCTATAAGATGAGCTTTAGATAACATTCTGGTGATTGTTTCAAGATACTTCTGCGACAAATCCTCCTTCTGTGATATTTCTTTAAGAGGAATATAATCATCGCTGTGATTAACCGCCAGATATACCATAACTCTCAAGGCATATCTGCCTTTAGAAGAAATAACCATAACTAAATATTCCTTTCTACATATAGTAACTTTTACTTAAGACTAATAATTACATACACTCCTTAATATTAAACTGAACAGATATAATGTAAATTATTCTCAATAAAGCGTAACAAAATAATATACCTATTCGCCTACTATGTCAATAGGTGATTATCTATTGATACTTTTTAGGTTTACCTGGCAATCACGAGCAAATTATCATAAATAATACAAAAATGGATGAAAGCGAATCCGTCAGAAAAACCCGTTATCATCCATTTATTTTTATTATATTATGCTTCTCATATATATTATATTTCGTTGTGTTTTATATTCTTTCGTAACACAACCGCTCTAATATAGCTTTCTTAGTTCTTCATCGCTTATTTTGCCATCAAGAAAATCTTCCCAGAAGCTTTTAGAGCTTGTAAACTTTAAATCAGAATTTTTGTCAAAGCTGTTTAGAAAATCTGTAATCTTTTCATAATCACCCTTATGTTTATAACTCATTCTCCAAAGCTCTGTTTTTACGCCATCCTTAAACTGTGTACATGTTATGCCATCCTCTGTAAACACTGTAACTGTCCATGTCGTCTTAGCATCGCCAATATCCTCAGCAGAAGCACATTCTGTTACTCCATCCGTACTGCTTACACCTGTACTTGTGCTTCCTGTTAATGCAAGTTCCTGTTCTTTAGTAAGCTCTTTACGTGTCATTTCGTTATCATTTAAGGTTTCTATAATATCCTTAGCAGTTTCTTCAAACTTTTCTTTATTTTCCTTGCTCACTTCATTTTCATACTCGACAGCCTCTTTGAATTCATCAATAAATTTGTCAACATGTTCTATGAGTTTATCCCATTCCTTATTGCTCATATCCCTTATGTTTGTTGAAGAAGCTTCCTTTGACTTATCTGCAGCAACATTCTCTTCTGCTCCATCTTCATCAAAAGTTATCACCGGCATATTGCCAGCCTTTGCCATGTTTTTGTCAAAAGTCTTATTATCTGCTGTGTTCACAGCAGCCTTACCGCCCATATAATAGTTATATTCATATCCTGTGTTTACTTTCATCCTTATCCTTTCTGCGGTCACTCTGTCATTCACAACCGCACTGCTTTCCTATAGCGGTCCAAGCAGTTATTTAGTACTAAATATGCAAAAAGGCACTTTATTTCGAATCAATCCGTTGAAATAAAGTGCCCTCCTGGCAATATGTATATCGTCATATAATGATAAAAGCTTAAGTAAAATACCATATCTCCTGTGATTTTTATAGGATTTTTTATCTGACCAAAGCTATCACATTTTCTGTATTATCCGTAAAAGGAAACATATCAAAAGGCTTACATCCCTTAACCTTATAGCCACCCTTTAAAAGCACCTCAACATCTCTTCTTTGTGTATCTGGATTGCACGAAACATACACAACCCTGTCTGGCTTTATCTTAAGAATAGCATTAAGGAACTCCTCACTGCTGCCACTTCTTGGCGGATCCATTATAACAACATCAGCCTTTTTCTTTGCAGCATATTCTACCAGGAATTCACCCGCATCAGCATTTACAAACCTTATATTCTTAATATTATTTATCTTAGCGTTTTCCTCTGCATCCTTGACTGCCTCTTTATTAAGCTCAACACCTATAACCTGTCCAGCCTTTCCTGAGGCGGCTATTCCTATAGTTCCTATCCCACAGTAAGCATCTATTACAGTGTCTTTTTTCGTAATTTCTGCCATATTAATCGCAGCCTTATAAAGCTTTTCTGTCTGCTGGTGATTAATCTGATAGAATGACGATGGGCTTATTCTGAATCTGTAACCACATAACACATCCTCTATGTAGCCTTTACCTGTAAGTACAATATTTCTTTGTCCAAGCACCATGCTTGTATTGTATGCATTTACATTCTGGACGATTGTATTAATCTCTGGATGTTTTTCCTTAAGCACTTTTAAAAAATGTGTTTTAGAGGGAAATGCAACCTCACTTGTGACAAGTACAAGCATAATCTCCTTTGTCGAAAAACCTTTTCTTAAAAGTATATGTCTTATAAACCCAGTACCCTTATCCTCATTGTATGGCTTATACTTAAACGACTTAAAAAGTTCCTTTAACGTAGCTATTATCCTGCTGCACTGGCTGTCCTCCAGCAGACACTCTGACACTGGCACAATAACGTGGCTATTCTGCTCATAAGTTCCTGTTATTATATTGCCGTTTTTATCCTCACCTACAACTGCATGCACCTTATTACGGTAATGCACAGGTCTGTACATCCCTGTTATCTCATCTACAGGACAGACTCCCTTAAACAGCTTATCTATATAATTCTGCTTTACTTTTAATTCATTATCATACTTCATACCTGCATATGCACAGCTTCCACACTTAGCCGCACTTTCGCAGTTAATAACACGTTTCTTCTCATCATATGAATTAGCCATATCTATTTTCCTTCCTGACATTGCTTTTCTGTAATCTTCCTGACATTACTCCACAAGCTTTTATATAACCTATATACAATTATAGCTGCCCTTTCGAGCAGCTACAAGTCACAATATTAAATTTCTTATCTGATATTACAGCCATAAGTATTATGCAATACTCTTACATAACCTCACTGTCATCACCATTACCAACAATCTTTACCTTACCTTCGTAAAGCTCTTCTACAGCGATTGAAAGTGGCTTCATATTATCTGCATTATCGATAAGTGGTGTACCAATCTGAAGCTTTCTTGCTTCTTCTGGTGTTAAAAGTGGCTTTGGCTCACCCTTTTTGCCATCCTTATCCTTTTCCTTAGGAGCATTTTCAGCTTCAATACGTGCTTTTCTGACCTTCTCTTCTATAGATCTTGCATCAATTATTTCTTTAGCTCTGGCTGCTGTAGCCTTTACTATTGAGTAACGGCTCTGTACTAATGGCTGCTCGCCCTCTTCTACCTCACTGTTAACAACTGCCATTAATTCTGAATATGATGGATGTATCATTATTATTCTCCTTTCGAATAAGCCTTAAGCTCTTCTTTTATATTATTAATTAAATTGATGTTATTAGCTGCCTTTCTCTTCTCACTCTTAACTATAGAATCTATAGTTTCAACACAGGCATCAACATCATCATTGATAACTATATAGTTATAATTCTCTACCCCCTGTGCCTCTTCACTTGCTCTTGAAAGTCTTGCCCTGATAGTAGCTTCATCTTCTGTTCCACGACCCACAAGCCTTCTTTCAAGTTCCTTTGCACTAGGTGGCATAATGAATAAAAGTACTGCATCCGGGAACATGCTCTTTATGTTAAGCGCCCCCTGTATCTCTATCTCAAGTATAACATTCTTTCCTTCTTTAAGCTGTTCTTCTACATATGCCTTAGGTGTTCCATAATAATTGTCCACATACCTTGCATATTCTATAAGTTCAGATGCTTCTATCATCTTTTCAAACTCTTCTTTTGATTTAAAGAAGTACTCTCTTCCGTCCTGCTCGCCCTCTCTTGGCGATCTTGTCGTTGCTGAAATCGATAAAGCATAATCGTTATGCTGTTCTAAAAGTCTCTTAACAACTGTTCCTTTACCAGCACCTGAGAATCCTGATATCACAAGCAGTAATCCTTTATCTTTCATCTCTAATCTCCTATCTGTGATCCACTTTATAAGCCAATCAATATATTGATTCAACGCACATACATGCCTGAACCAAATATAAATATATACACTTACGCAAAAGTGTACAAGTTATTATACAGAAATCTTTCATTTCATGCAAGTATTTTAAAATATTTTTATTAATAATATTTACTAAATAGTAACTACTCAATATTCTGTATCTGTTCCCTGACTTTTTCAATCTCTGTTTTAAGATCAATAGCTGCATTAGATATCTCTATGTCATTGGCCTTAGACAGTGTTGTATTAGCCTCCCTGTTCATCTCCTGTGCTATAAAGTCTAACTTTCGTCCTATTCCACCATCCTCTGACAGGCATTGTCTTGCATGTGCAATATGACTTCTTAATCTTACTGTTTCCTCGTCAACGCATATCTTATCTGCATACAATATAACCTCAGCTGCGATCCTGTTTTCATCTATACTTGTATCAGCCAGCACCTCTGCCATCTTTGTTTCAAGCTTCTTTCTGTATTCACTTACTATCTGAGGACTTCTTTCTTCTATAAAGCCAACCAGCTCTTCCATGTGATCAAGCTTATGTAAAAGATCATTCTTTAAATTCTCACCCTCTGTTATTCTTGTTTTAACAAATCCCTCACAGGCTTCTTTAACCGCATCCTGTATGAAATTCCAAAGTTCTTCTTCATCTTCTTTGGCTTCCTCCATAGTTATAACCTCTGGATATCTTGAGAGTGCTCCCACTGTGATATCATTCCTGATAGCAAACTCTTCCTCCATCTGCCTGAATATATCCATATATTCTTTAGCAACTGCTGCATTATACTTAATATTGACATTGTTTTCTGAACTGTCTTCATAAGTTATAAATACATCAATCTTACCTCTCGAAGCATATTTTTTTATAACATCCCTTATTCTTGCCTCAAACACATTCAGCTTCTTAGGCATCTTTATACTTGCTTCTAAAAATCTGTGATTCACAGACTTCATCTCAACCATTATTTTACGGTTACCACTGGCAATCTCACTTCTGCCAAAACCAGTCATGCTTTTTATCATTATGATTCCCTCACTTATGTTTTATAGCTTATTATACCAATTTTACATATTCTAAACAAGTAACCTTATCATGTATTTTACATTTCCCAATCATTTTTCAGACATCATAAAAACAACCGGATCTGCAGTATGCTTATATATCACCCCTGTTGTATGCCTATATATCAAACTCGACAGCTTCCTATAAACATGGTATTATAAGCATATGATCAACAACAGTAAAACAAACAATATCATTATATTGATTTATAAATCATAGAAACGGAGCAATTATGGCATTTGACGGAATCACTATATCCAATATAGTACATGACTTAAACAATACAATACTCGGAGGCAGACTTTACAAAATAGCACAACCTGAAAGTGATGAACTTCTTCTTACAATAAAGACAGGCCAAGGACAGTTCAGGGTAGTTTTATCTTCAAATGCATCACTGCCGCTTGCATATATAACAGATGACAACAAGCCTAGTCCTGCAACTGCACCGAATTTTGTTATGCTTCTAAGAAAGCATATAAATAACGGAAGAATAATCTCCATAACACAGCCCTCTTTTGAAAGAATAATAGACATTGAGATTGAACATCTGGATGAATTAGGCGACCTTTGCAGACGTCATCTCATCACAGAATTCATGGGCAAGCACAGTAACATCATATTATGTGATGATAAAAACAATATTCTTGACAGTATCAAGCATGTATCTGCACAGATTAGTTCTGTTCGTGAAGTACTTCCTGGAAGGACTTATTTCATACCAAATACTGCTGGCAAGCATAATCCTATGGATACCGATTACGAACGTTTTAGTACATCAGTACTCATCTGTCCTAAACCTCTTTCAAAAGCATTATGTCAGACATATACAGGTATAAGCACATGTATTGCAGAAGAAATATGCTTCCGGGCTCATATAGACAGCAGTAAACCTGCAAATTGTCTTGATATTGATGAAAGCAAACGTATTTACAATGCATTTGACAATATTATGAATGATGTTAAAGAAGGCCATTATGCACCTAACATTGTATATGACAACGGAAATCCTGCTGATTTCGCGGCTGTCAGACTTACTATGTATGATAACAATACACCTTTTGATTCAATAAGCAAATGTCTTATTGCATATTATCATGAAAAGGATGTCCGCACACGTATACATCAGAAATCAACAGATATAAGACGTATAGTTACTACTCATCTTGAGCGCTCTTACAAAAAACTTGACATACAGGAAAAGCAGCTCAAAGATACTGAAAAACGTGATAAATTCCGCATATATGGTGAACTTATAAACACCTACGGATATGGCATAACACCTGGTGCAAAACAGTTTAATGCACTTAACTACTACACCAATGAAGAAATAACCATTCCTCTTGATGAAACACTGACACCTATTGAAAACGCTAATAAGTACTTTGCAAAATATAATAAGCTGAAAAGGACTTACGAAGCCGGAACACGACTTATTGCTGAGATTAAAGATGAAATCATGTATCTTGAATCAATCATAAATAGCTATAGACATAGCAACAACTGAAAACGACCTTAATAACATCAAGGATGAACTTGCAGTAACTGGTTATATCAAAAGAAGTGGAAAGTCAAAAAGCAAAGGAAATACACACAACAAACCTATGCATTATGTATCCTCAGATGGCTTTGACATATATGTTGGAAAAAATAATATCCAGAATGATGAACTCACCTTCAAATTCGCCACTGGTGGTGACTGGTGGTTTCATGCAAAGCAGATGCCCGGTTCCCATGTTATAGTCAAAACAGAAGGAAAAGAATTGCCAGATAAGACCTTTGAAGAAGCTGCTGCCCTTGCTGCATACTATTCAAAGGGACGTGATCTTGAAAAGGTAGAGGTTGACTATGTATTAAAAAAAGAGGTTAAAAAACCTGCCGGCGCTAAACCAGGCTTTGTTGTTTACTATACGAACTATTCACTTATAGCCATTGCAGATATATCAGGTATCAGACTTATATCTGGCTAATACAGCATCTTAAAAATCAGGAGTTAAGTGTAATACGCAATAACATTTTACGTATTATACTTAACTCCTGATTTAGTCATCCTATAGCTTATGCCCTTTAACCCTGGACATAACAGCCAATACTATTACACTTACAATATCTGCCACGACACACGCAGCATACATAATAGAAAACGTTCCTTTTATCTTATAAAACAGAGTAATCATTATTATTCCAGCTGCACATGACATAAGGATAACTATACCTGCCACTCTTATATCAAGTCTGTCATTAACAGTAAGAACGATAAGTACAAATACAAAAATCACCGATACAACATACCTTATCAGGTACCACGTAAATGCTGCCTCTGTCATATCACATATTGTATTATCAATCGTAAGATATCCAAACAACGCCGGTGGATTCATCCAGTATATGAATGAAGCTATTATAACTATAACTGATGGCACCGCTATTTCAATCATCATCCTGCTTTTCATGCTTAATGTATTTATAGACTTTAGCAAAATCGCAACACATGTAACTATAGTAAACAATATAAGCCATGACCAGGAAAAGAAGAATTTGCTTCCTATATAATAATCATTAATATACGCCGCCACTGTTCTTAAATTTTCATCCATTGATGCAGTCACAAGCCTTGATATTACAAGATTTCTTATAATCTCAAGAACAATAAACCCGCTAAGTGCAGGAAATATATATATAACCGCATTGTTAGTCATATTTTTTTCATTATATATCTTAATATGATTAATTGTACTGCTCTTTACCATTGCAAGCCCAAGCAAAGAAAGAATAATAATCAGAATATACGCTATAGGTATTCTGCTCATAAGATGTATCTTTTCTATCTGGCCAATCTCTGACTTATCCATGTAAAAGCTGTTCACAAATCTGATGATTTTATCTGAGCCTTCACCTATCTTTGCAATCAAAAGATATATGCCGGTTATAAGTGAACATATATTAGCCGCTACTGCAATCTTTCCTGCCATACTTACTTTTTTATACACAGCTACAGATGCAGCTGCCAACAAAAGAATTGTGACTGGGAATATTATTTTATATATATTCCCAAGTCCTGCATAGTAATAATAATTATATATTGATGTATCAAGTGATTGTCCAGCATATACATTACTATTCATTTTATTAAGGATATTCTGAAATACATGTTCTCTTTGCAAATACCAGCAAAAGTATAAGATTCAGAACCATAATTCCAATAAGACTCATAAGCCTTATAAAGGTAATTTCACTTTTTTTCATGCCTATCCTCGTTCTTTTAATATCAGGAAGCAGCTAAGTTTTCACTGGCTGCCTCCAAAAATAACATACTATTCTTACGCTTGTACCTTTATGAAAGACTTCTTACCCTTCTTAACAACAACACCATCACCGGCAAAAACTTCCTTATCAAACTTTGCAGCGATATCAGATACTTTCTCACCTGCAACAGAAGCACCCCCCTGTGCAACAACTCTTCTTGCCTCTGACTTAGTAGCTGCAAGACCAGCTGCATGAATTAAGGATACAATGTCAATGCTGCCATCTGTAAATGCATCTGCTTCAAGCTTAACTACTGCCATATTAGCAGCATCACCTGATGTAAATATAGCCTTAGCTGTTTCTTCTGCCTTCTTAGCTTCTTCCTCACCATGAACCATCTTTGTAAGCTCATATGCAAGTATTTCCTTAGCCTTATTAAGCTGTGCACCTTCCCACTTATCCATCTCATCAATCTGCTCAAGTGGTAAGAATGTAAGCATACGGATACACTTTAATACATCTGCATCTGCTACATTTCTCCAGTACTGATAAAACTCATATGGTGAAGTCTTTGCTGGATCAAGCCATACAGCACCGCTTACTGTCTTGCCCATCTTCTTACCCTCTGAGTTAAGAAGAAGTGTAATAGTCATAGCAGAAGCATCCTTGCCAAGCTTTCTTCTTATAAGCTCTGTACCACCGAGCATGTTGCTCCACTGGTCATCTCCACCAAACTGAAGATTACATCCATATTTCTGGTATAACATATAGAAATCATAGCTCTGCATGATCATATAGTTAAACTCAAGGAATGTAAGACCTCTTTCCATTCTCTGCTTATAGCACTCTGCTCTTAACATATTGTTAACTGAGAAGCATGCACCTACTTCTCTTAAAAGGTCAACATAGTTAAGCTTTAAAAGCCAGTCTGCATTGTTTACAAACAATGCCTTGTCATCTGAAAAGTCAATAAACTTGCTCATCTGCTTCTTAAAGCACTCGCAGTTATGCTCAATCTGTTCTGGAGTAAGCATCTTTCTCATATCTGTCTTACCTGATGGGTCACCAATCATACCTGTTCCACCACCAACTAAGGCTATTGGCTTATTACCTGCCATCTGAAGTCTCTTCATAAAACAGAGTGCCATGAAGTGACCTACATGAAGGCTGTCTGCTGTTGGGTCAAATCCAATGTAGAATGTAGCCTTTCCATTATTAATAAGATTCTTGATCAACTCTTCATCTGTCACCTGTGCAATAAGTCCTCTTGCAACTAATTCATCATAAACTGTCATTTCTGCCATTTCTTTTCTCCTGTTCTTATTATGTTATTATTTGATATTTATGATACTACCATTAACCATCAAGCCATTAGTGCTTTAAGACAACAAAAAGGAGCATATCTTTCATCCGTGTTAAAGGACGAAAGCCTATGCTCCGTGTTACCACCTTTATTCATAAACAACTCACGCTGCCTACCTTAATGGGTCTGATGATCCTGATACTATAACGTGTATCACTACGTCGCCCCTACTAAACATTACATGCTTTTCAGTTTGCTGCTCCAGAATGTATTCAGAATAACCATCCACCACGCCTCTCATCAACCGGCTGTTTTCTGTTGCTTAATGTTATACCTACTTGTTTCCATCAATGCATTATATATAATTATGTGCTTATTAAAGCTTATACCATATACTTAGTAATTTTGCAAGTATTAATTTTACAACTCACATATATTACTCATATATTGCTTATATATTACTCACATATTTTCAGCTACATTAAGCTTCCTTTGATTGCATATATTGTTTTCTTTATGTTTACACATATTTTTATATATAACATATGCTATCATAAGTCCGATTATACTCCCTGCAGCATCTATAAGCACATCCCTTAAGCAGCCATATCTCCCCTGGCACAAACCTTTGATGAAACTCATCTGTAGCTGCAAATACTGTTGCTATAATCGCTGATATCACTGGAAGTCTGGTACCTTTTAAGCCGTCAACTATAAGTGCAAGCATGATAAGAACTGAAAGTACAGCATACTCTGTCATGTGAGCTGCTTTCCTTATTGGAAACTGTACAGACTCTATCATGCTATCCCTGTTGTTATCATTATAATCAACTAGCCCAGCCTTATCACATACTGTAAGTATTATATCTGCTGCCTTATAACTAAGTCCCGTAGATTCTTCACCATCCTGCTTTGAAAAGCCAAATATAAGCATTGCCATGATAATAGCAGGAATCCATATCAGTATCTTCTTTATATCCATATCCTTACTCCCTATATGTACAACCCCGTATCCACTTACAAACCTATGCTTTACACACCTATAAACATAACAAATTAATGCCAGAGCTAAATAACGATGATTCAACCCTGGCATCTATATTAACTATAATAATTCATATATACTAGATAGTAACAACTCTCATAGTATTAGTAAGCCCTCTCTTAGCAGAAGGATCTGATGATGTAGCAATACCAGCAGACACAATAACTGTATCGCCTTCTTCTACAAAACCAGCCTGCTCAGATACTACTAATGCATGCTCAATAATCTTATCAGTAGAAACCTCTGTTGCAGTCTTTAAAGGTCTTACTCCCCAATATATCTGCATTTTTCTAAGAACGTTATCATATGGTGAACAACCGATAATCTCAGCATTTGGCTTAAGCTTAGATGTAAGTCTTGCTGTAAAACCAGAAATAGTTGGGCATACAATAGCCTTAGCGTTAAGATTCTCTGCTGTCTGGACAGTAGCGTTACATACTGCACTTGATATGCTTCTCTTGCTATGAACCTTAGATATATCAGAAGCTCTGTCCTTGATATCCTTTTCTGTTCTTTCTGCAATCTTAGCCATCATCTTTAAGGCTTCAAGTGGATACTTACCATTAGCAGTCTCTCCTGAAAGCATAACTACGTCTGTACCATCATATATAGCATTAGCAACATCAGTAACCTCAGCTCTTGTAGGACGTGGATTTCTAATCATAGAATCAAGCATCTGTGTAGCTGTTATAACTGGCTTGTATGTTGCGTTACACTTCTTGATGATTTCCTTCTGGTAGTGTGGAACATCTTCTGCTGGAATCTCAACACCCATGTCACCTCTTGCGACCATGATACCATCAGCAACCTTAATTATCTCATCAAGATTCTCAATACCTTCAGCATTCTCAATCTTAGCGATAACAGGAATATCTGAACCATGCTCCCATAAAAGCTGCTTAATCTCCTGGATACAAGCTGCATTTCTTACAAATGAAGCTGCGATAAAATCAAATCCCTGCTCTATACCAAATATAATATCATCCTTATCTTTGTCTGTGATACCTGGAAGCTTAATGCTTACGTTAGGAACATTAACGCCCTTCTTAGAACCAAGCTCACCACCATTAATTACAGTACATATAATATCTGTACCATCAACAACTTCTTCTACTCTAAGTTCAATAAGACCATCATCAATAAGAATAGTATTACCATTCTCTACATCTGCTGGAAGTCCTGCATATGTAATCATGTCAATATTTTCATCACCTACAACATCTCTTGTTGTAAGAGTAAACTTCTGTCCTTCCTTAAGAGTAACCTTCTTATCATCCTTAAGTACGCCAGTTCTAATTTCTGGTCCCTTTGTATCAAGAAGTGTAGCTATAGGCTTGTTAATCTCTTCCCTTACACTCTTAACTAATGCAAAACGTCCAGCCTGTTCTTCATGATCTCCATG
>ENA-OQOA01000460-OQOA01000460.1-human-gut-metagenome-genome-assembly--contig:-NODE-460-length-17866-cov-2.772704_pt1 | contig 17866 bp, 20 predicted proteins | sample MGYA00242633_ERZ504888 | MGnify/ENA primary metagenome ERZ504888 (study PRJEB26092, sample SAMD00036372) | human gut metagenome | host: Homo sapiens | study: EMG produced TPA metagenomics assembly of... | reverse complement strand
ATGCTGCGTATTCACTTAATATGGAGAGGGGCATAAGCTGTCATTCCATGAGAAAAACATTCGGATATTATGCGTGGAAATGTGGGACACCACCCGCAATGCTCATGGAGATATATAATCATTCATCATATGAGATAACAAAAAGGTATCTTGGTATTAAGCAGGATGATAAAGATTCTGTGTTTCTTAAGGTTAATCTGTAAGGACAGGATTAATATATAAAACAACATAAACGATAAGCGTATTGATTTGCTATTTTAATGTTATAGAAAATTTATATAGAATTTTATTAAGAAACCTGCTAAAGTGTTGAGGGAATATGACGATATATTAATCGTAATTAAGAATATGAACTAATAAGAATTTATATTGGGATGCAACATTTTGAAACAAATTGTTGCATCCTTTTTGTATATTAGTATATGAAGTTAATGGGGATAATATGATGTGCAGAAGCTTTACAGAAAATCCCAAATCAGAAAATAACAGAAATTTTTTTCAATAAAATAACACCACCAGAATGCATCAAATCAAATGACTTAATCATTACATTCCGGTGGTGTATTATTTTTAATAATTAGTTATTGTTTTCTGTTGGCTTGTCAGCAATCTTAAGTATGATAGACTCAGCCCTGTTAGAAGATGATCTTTCGACGAACAGCCATACATTATCTATAGTAAGCTTATCGCCTGCTTTAGGTATGCGGTCAAGCTTTTCTGATACGAATCCGCCTAGTGAATCGTTATCCTCTGAATAAAGTCTGGTTCCTAGTTCATCATTTATATCATCAAGCTTACATGAGGCGTTTATACGGTAAGTGTTTTCACGGATCTTAGTCATGTCATCCTTTTCGTCAGTATCATATTCATCACGTATTTCACCAACGATTTCCTCTAACAGATCCTCAGTTGTTATCATGCCGGCTGTCTGACCATATTCATCCAGCACAATAGCTATGCTGTAACGCTTAAGCTGCATTTCTTTAAACAGCTCAGAAGTGTTCTTATGTTCATATGTAAAGAAAGGCTCACGCATAATCTTCCTTATATTAAATGAATCATCAACGTTAGTAACTATAAGATCTTTTATATTAAGTGTACCTATAACGTTGTCAGTATCATTTTCATATATAGGAATACGTGTATACATAGTACTCTTAAAAAGAGTGATGATGTCATCATATGATGAGTTAACATCAGCGACTGTCATATCTATACGAGGTATCATAACATCCTTTACCGAAGTATCACCAAAATCGAAAAGGTTGTCAATAATCTGTCGTTCGTCTTTTTCTATGATACCCTCTTCATGGCTTACCTTAACTATTGTACGAAGCTCTTCTTCTGTTATAGTGTTGGATTTATCTTTGGAGTTAGTTCCAAAGAGCTTTAATACTATGCCTGCAAGATGGTCAACTATAAAAATAACAGGTGTCAGTATAATCATAAGTCCATATATAACAGGCGCATATAATAATACAAGCTTAGTGTTAAACTTTGAAGCAAGATTCTTAGGGGTTATCTCTCCGAATATAAGAACGAACAGAGTAAGAACACCAGTTGCAATACCAGTAGCATAGCTGCCCCAGACATTAATAGTAAATGTTGTTGCAAGAGCAGAACATGATATGTTAACTATGTTGTTACCAATAAGTACAGCACTTAACATCTTGCTTGAATTGTCGATAATCTTAGCTACTAAAGCAGCATGTCTGTTACCTTCGTCCATAAGCGAGCGGATCTTTATACGGCTTACCGTCATAAATGCGGTTTCAGCAGATGAAAAGAAAGCTGAAAGAAATAATAAAATAATAATAGTTATAAGTTGAATATAACTGTCAGTGTCCAAGGAAATATTCCTCCAATCCTTAATAAAAATATAGTAAACACATTTAAGTGTTATATTTTAACATTTTACAGTATCAGTAAAGGACTGTCAAGTAGCAGTAGGCTCTGCATATAATCAGGCTTTAATGAAAAATTGGAATAAATGATAAGATAAATATAAGATAAAAGATAGAATACGAAAGAGATTTCCTACATATTTATATAGAGAACAAAGAATGTATGACTATTAAGTCAGAGGAATGTATGAAAAAGTTATCTATTATATTAAAAACGCTTATAGCAGGATATATTATAACAGTTCTAGCCCTGCTTGTGCTTGCTTTCTGCCTGTATAAGTTCAGGGTATCTGGTAATGTGATATCCATAGGGATTTATGTTACTTATGGTCTATCAGCTTTATGCGGAGGCTTTATTCTTGCCAGAGGTATTCAGCACAGCCGCCTTGTGTGGGGAGTATTGTATGGAATAATATATTTTCTTATATTATGTGTTGTTTCAATAATATTAAGCAGAGGAATATCATCAATAGATATGTCACAGATGGTTAAAGGCGCGATAGTATGCATACTTTGCGGTGCAATTGGAGGGATTGTATCTTAAATATGATTTTATAACGTGAATCTGAAATAAGAATCAGTAATAAGAATCAGTAATAGGATTCAGCAATAAGAATCAGGATATAAATTGAAGTATAGATTAAAATGAAAATCAGAATAAAAATTTAAATAAAAAAGGAAATAAGGTATCTGTGTTTAATACATTAAAAGTAGGCAGTTTTTGAATACATATTGAATACATAGGGAAAGAAGAGTTAATATGCCAATATATTCAAGTGAAGTAATAGAGGAAGTTGTATCGCGTAACGATATAGTAGATGTTATTTCAGGTTATATAAAGCTTAAGAAAAGTGGCAGTTCCTACGTAGGGCTATGTCCGTTTCATAACGAGAAGTCACCTTCTTTTTCTGTATCAGGAACAAAACAGATGTATCACTGTTTTGGATGCGGAGTCGGAGGCAATGTTATAACATTTGTTATGGAATATGAGAATTATACGTTTCCAGAGGCAGTAAAAATGCTGGCTGACAGGGCAGGTATAGCTCTGCCTGTGATGGAATATTCAGGTGAAGACAGACGAGAACGGGATATTAAAACAAAGCTGTTAGAGATTAACAAGATAGCAGCAACATTTTACTATCATCAGTTAAAATCACCAGCAGGACAGAGTGGGTTGGATTATCTGAAAAAAGACAGCTTTCAGACAAAACTATAAACACATTTGGCCTTGGATATGCGCCACAGCTTACAGGTGATTTATATAGAATGCTAAAGGAAAAGGGTATGATGATGAGCTCTTAAAAGAGTCAGGTCTGTTCACTTATGAAAAGGGAATAAGGGAAAAGTTCTGGAACAGGGTAATATTTCCAATCATGGATATTAACAATAAGGTTATAGGCTTCGGTGGCCGTGTTATGGGAGATGGAAAGCCAAAGTATCTGAATTCTCCGGAAACAAAGCTTTTTGATAAAAGTAAGAATCTTTATGGACTTAATGTTGCAAGAAGTTCAAGAAAGAATAATCTTATAAATATGGTGAAGGCTATATGGATGTTATATCTATGCATCAGGCAGGCTTTAATCAGGCGGTAGCATCGCTTGGTACAGCACTCACACCTGGACATGCCCGTCTTATGAAAAGATATACAGATAATGTTCTTATAACTTATGATAGCGATGAAGCAGGGGTAAAGGCAGCTTTAAGAGCCATACCTATATTAAAAGAAGCAGGACTATCTACTAAGGTTATTAATATGAGGCCATATAAGGATCCGGATGAGTTTATCAAGGCTTTTAGGAACTGAAGCATTTTCAGGAGCGTATAGATAAAGCAGAAAACAGCTTTATGTATGAAATCGGTATTATAGAGAAGAATTATAACAGAAGTGACCCGGAGAGTGAGACAGCATTTGAAAGAGAAGTTGCTAATAAGCTTGTACAGTTTAGTGAGAAACTTGAAAGAGATAACTATATGAAAGCTGTCTGCCGTCAGTTTATGATACCAGAGGATGGTATGCGTGAAATGGTTATAAGGATAGGAAGCCAGGGCGGAATAATACCAAGACAGACACAGCCTGTCAGGCGGATGGAACCGGCAAGAAAGAAAAGGAAGATGGAATAAGGCAGGCAGAGAAGATTCTGCTTACGTGGATGATTGAGGATGGTGATATATATGATAAAGTCAGTGAGTATATACAACCAGATGATTTTATAGATCCATTGTTTAAAGATGTTGCATCAAAGGTATATGAACAGTATGAAACAGGAAGTGTTAATCCGGCGGCTATTATTGGCTCATATAGCGATGGTGATATGCATAGTGAGATAGCGGCAATGTTCAGCGCCGAATTAAGCGAGTCGCTTAGTAAGTCAGAAAGAGAAAAAACACTTAATGATACAGTGCTAAGGGTTAAGAAGAGCAGCCTTGATTATAAGCTTGAACATGCAGCAGATGCAAAGACTATGCAGGATATCATAGGCAGACAGATGAAGTTAAATAATATTCACATTAGTTTATAATACATGCGAAAGGTGGACCATTGTAATGGCAGTAAAGAAGGAAAACTTAAACGAGGAAGAATTAAAGGAAACTAAGAAGACAACTAAAAAGAAAGCTGATGAAGCTGTGGCAGCAAAGAAGCCTAAGAAGTCAAAGAAGGAGGAAGCTGCACAGCCAGAGCTTTCAGAAGAAGAACAGGCAAGAATTATACAGGAAAAATTCATGGAAAAGTGCAGGGGGATTCTTGCTATAGCTAGAAAGAAAAAGAATGTCCTTGATTATAAGGAGATTATGGATTATTTCCAGGATACAGATTTTGAAGCTGATAAGATGGAAAAGGTATTCGAGTTTCTTGAAGGCTGCAATATAGATGTCAAGATGAATGATGATGATGGAGATGTAGAAGATGATATTATTCTTTCGGATGAAGATGATATTGATATAGAAAAGATAGATCTTTCTGTACCAGATGGAATTGGACTTGAAGATCCTGTAAGAATGTATCTGAAGGAAATAGGTAAGGTGCCTCTTCTTAGTGCAGAAGAAGAAATAGAATATGCACAGAGAATGGAAGAGGGTGACGAGGAAGCCAAGAAGAGACTAGCGGAAGCCAACTTACGTCTTGTTGTAAGTATTGCAAAGCGTTATGTCGGAAGAGGCATGCAGTTCCTTGATCTTATCCAGGAGGGTAACTTAGGTCTTATCAAAGCTGTTGAAAAGTTTGATTATCGTAAAGGATATAAGTTCTCAACATATGCAACATGGTGGATAAGACAGGCTATTACAAGAGCTATAGCTGATCAGGCACGTACTATCCGTATACCTGTTCATATGGTAGAAACTATTAACAAGCTTGTAAGAGTACAAAGACAGCTTTTACAGGAGTTAGGAAGAGAACCATCTCCAGAAGAAATAGCAGAGACTATGGATATTCCGGTTGAAAGAGTTAGAGAAATCCAGAAGATATCACAGGAGCCTGTATCTCTTGAAACACCTATAGGTGAAGAGGAAGACAGCCATCTTGGGGACTTTATACAGGATGATAATGTTCCGGTTCCAGCAGAAGCCGCAGCTTCAACACTTCTTAAGGAACAGCTTGTAGAGGTGCTTGGAACACTTACAGACAGAGAACAGAAAGTATTAAGACTTCGTTTTGGCATGGACGATGGAAGAGCAAGAACTCTTGAAGAAGTTGGTAAGGAATTCAATGTTACAAGAGAGCGTATAAGACAGATTGAAGCCAAGGCGTTAAGAAAGTTAAGACACCCAAGCAGAAGCCGCAAGCTTAAGGATTATCTTGACTAATCAATATCCAGAAATATATTTAAGGATAGAATTCAATAATAAAAACATGAATATAGATTTCTATTTATGATTATGTCGGGATAAAGGATGATTTATATAGTATAATAAATCAACAGGAAAAATGTATGAACAATATTATTAATATATCAGAAAGACTGAAATGTGTTGCCAGTCTTGTTAATAAAGGTGCAAGGGTGGCTGACATTGGCACGGATCACGCATATCTTCCTATATATCTTGTTCAGAACGGGATAAGTAATAAAGTATATGCGTGTGATGTAAGAAAAGAACCACTGAGGCGTGCAAAGCTTCACATTGATGAATATGGTCTTTCAGATAAGATAACTACAAAGCTTTGTGATGGGCTCAAAGGGATTAATAAAGGTGATGTTGATACAGTAACGATATGTGGCATGGGTGGAAAGCTCATGAAGAATATATTAAAAGCAGGTATAGACAAGCTGGGGGATAATACACAGCTTGTCTTATCTGCACAGTCAGAACTAAAGGATTTTAGAAAATACCTTCTGGAAACAGGCATAGATATTAAGTCAGAACATATGCTTTTAGAAGATGGAAAATATTATTTTATATTTGACTGTGTATACAACACACAAGATGAATATTATCTAAATGTAACTAATATTCAACAAAATAACATTTATGAAAATGCAGCTGTTGCAAGCGATATTCATAACAATGATAGTCATAAGGAAGATTATGACAAGGAAGATAATGATAAGAAAAATGATGATAAGAAAAAGATAACAGCCTACGCAGAGGAAGAATTAAGATATGGAAGATATCTTTTGGATAATAAGTCAGAGGTGCTTTATGAATATCTTAATAAGGAACTGACAAGCTGTAACAATATTAGAAATAGTCTTATTAATAACAAGGAACAGTCAATATCGATAAAGAGCAGAATACATGCTATAGATGATGATATTGCTGTTATTAACAAGGCTTTAGGAAGATGGAAGGGGTAATAATAATGCTTTTATCACAGATGGCAGCAGATGCTGCAAAGGATTACAAGTATGATATTATTCTTGCCAATGTAAATGGCAGGCTTACAGAGATATCAGATATGGATATAACTGATGAAAAAGTGGAATTCATTACAGTAGGAGAGGCAGTGGGAAATGAGGCATATAAAAGAAGTGTTCTTCTTTTAATGCTAAATGCAATACATAAGCTTGATACAGGTAATAAGATTAAAAGAGTTTCAGTTGAATTCTCGCTTAGTAAAGGTCTTTATTGTGATATAAAAGGAGATTTTGTAATCACACAAGAATTTCTTAATGATGTGAAAGAACTTATGAGAGCCGATGTCAAGAAAAATCTGCCTATTAAGAAGCAGGGAATGAAGACATCAGAGGCTATTAAGCTGTTCAAGAAGTTCGGAATGGAAGATAAGACACAGTTATTCAAATATAGAATTAGTTCTTATGTTAATGTATACAGCATAGAGGGTTATTACGATTACTTCTATGGTTATATGGCAGCTAATACAGGAATATTAAAGACATTTGACATATTCCAGTATGACAAGGGGTTTGTTCTCCAGTTACCAACTAAAGAGAATCCTGAAATGGTGCCGGAATTTGCACCACAGGCTAAGCTTTTTAATGTACTTATGGAAAGAAGCGAGTGGGCAGATATGCTTGGTGTTGATACAGTTGCATCATTGAATAAGCATATAATAAGCGGGGATATTAATTCACTTATTCTTGTTCAGGAAGCATTACAGGAGCAGAAGATTGTTGAGATTGTTAATCAGATAAAAGAAAGGGAAGGCGTTAAATTTATTATGATAGCCGGACCATCATCATCTGGCAAGACAACATTTTCACACAGATTGTCAATACAGCTTCGTGCAAGTGGATTTAAGCCACACGCAATTGGTGTTGATAATTATTTCGTTGAGAGGGAGCAGACACCTGTTGATGAAAATGGAGAGTACAATTTTGAGGATATTCATGCGATAGACATAAAGCTTTTAATGACCATATGAATGCATTACTAAGGGGAGAAAAGGTTGAGATACCTCAGTTTAATTTCCTTACAGGTAAAAAAGAGTATAATGGTGAATATATACAGCTTGGCGATGAAGATATTCTTGTGATTGAAGGCATACATTGCCTTAATGATGAGTTATCTTACGCACTTCCAGTTGAAAGTAAGTTTAAAATCTATATAAGTGCACTTACACAGCTTAATGTTGACGAGCATAACAGAGTGGCAACGACTGACGGTCGTCTTGTAAGACGTATGGCGAGGGATTACAGGACGAGAGGTGCTTCTGCTAAAAAAACACTTTCTATGTGGGAGTCAGTAAGAAAAGGTGAGGAAAAGAATATCTTTCCTTATCAGGAGGAAGCTGATGTTATGTTTAACTCAGCACTTGCGTATGAGCTGTGTGTTTTAAAGCCGATAGTAGAGCCGCTGCTATTCTCAATAACAGAGGATGACCCGGAATATCAGGAGGCAAAGAGACTGTTAAAGTTCTTAGCGTACTTCCTTCCTTGTCAGTCAGGCAATGTTCCGATAAATTCTATAATGAGAGAATTTATTGGTGGAGGATGCTTCAGAGTATAATAAAAATAAATGCTTAAGTTATTACTAGAATAATACTCGGTCACAACCGATTCGGTTGCGACCGAGTATTATTTTTGAATAAATTAACGGCAAAAACTATATAAATTGATATATAGCTGTATATACTATTTTTTAAATGAATTCTTATATTCCCTTGACATTTCAAAAAGTTCATTAACATATCCTGGGGTTTTATTATCAATATTTTTCTTGATTTCACTTAATATGTCTATATAGTCACCAAGCAGTACGCTTATATCTTGTGAGTTAGAAGCACATATCTGGTCCCACATTTCAGGAGATGAAGCAGCTACCCTTGTCATATCGCGAAAGCTTCCAGCTGCTAATTGCTGCATATGCTTGTCGTCATCGTCCTGTTCAGATACGAGCTTTACAAGTGCTGTTGATATAAGATGTGGAAGGTGGCTTATGGCAGCTACACTTTTATCGTGGATTGTATAGTCCATGATAATCGGATTAGCTTTCATATCACACACAAGTGCTTTGAAGCGTTCAAGCTGTTCTTTAGTAGTTTTTGATGTTGGTGTGATAACATAGCGGGCATTTTTCATTATTGCGGAAGATGAGTTGGCATAACCTGTGAGCTCTGAACCAGCCATAGGATGACCACCAATAAAAACATCTTCCATATCAAGCTCTTTAACAGTGTTATGTATTGAAGTTTTGACACTTCCAACATCTGTTATAATGCAACTTTTTTTAACAATGCTTTTTAACTGTTTAAGGTAATCATTCATAGTTATAACAGGCGTACATAGTATTATAAAATCACAATCAGATAATCTGTTATCAACAGAGTCAAGAACTTCATCTACAACTCCATCTTTTTTAGCTTCATATACAGGTTCAAGCCTTCTGCTTGTAGCTATAATAGTATAATTGCTGCCTGATTCCTTAAGTGAATGTGCTATAGAGCCTGCAATAAGACCGAAGCCTATAAAACCAACTTTGCAATCCATAATATATTTAACCTCGTTTCTTTGTTTCGTTTAATTCAGTAAAATAAATGTTTTTGAAATATTTTTAATGAGTTTAACACTTTAAAGCGGTAATGTAAAGGGATACGACTTATAAAATACTTTATTTTATAGATGTCAATATATTGCGTGATATATAAAATATTCTATTTGTTGACAATGTGTTGCTACTGTGTTATAAATATATTATCAATATGCATAACGATAATAATTTAGAAGGAGAACAGCATATATGCGATAGTATAATAAGTGAACGATTCATTAAATAAAGACACGAATACTGACAGTTATAGAGCAGTTAATGACAATTCTTATGCCTATGATTTTTTATCGGCAGTCCACAATAATCCCAATCTTGCATTACAGTATGATAAATTTAAAAGAAGCAGCTTTTTTAATAAGGTTTGGGCTGATAGATTTAATGATTATATCAGCAAAAAAAGACGCTTCCATTGTTGTATGATCCATTTTTAAAAAGCTTTTCAATGGAGATGAACACAGAGAGAGACTATCAAGACTTGTGAGCAGCATCATAGGACAAAAAGTTACGGTTATTGATATACTACCATCTGAAAGTTCATGTTTTGAAGATTCATTTATAATAATGGATATGATAGTACGGCTGTCGGATGGAAGTATTGCCAATATTGAAGTTCAGAAAATAGCAGCATTATTTCCAGGGGAAAGACTTAGCTGCTACTCGGCAGATGCAATTATGAGACAATATCACAGACTATCATCTTCATCAGCGTTAGCACAATATAATAGTAGTATACATGATAATACAATGAATGAGAATGTTCAGACGATAGAACATAAGACATTTTCTTACAAGGATATGAAAAATGTGCATACTATTGTATTGTTTGAAAACAGCAATTCTAATCTTATAAGTCCAATAGATTCCAGGTTATATTTTCATGTTGGAACAACACGTTTCAATACTCAGATAGATTTCCCATTATTACAGCACTTTCATATGATTAGTCTTGACACATTTAGAAAATACAGATATTCTGATATTATAAAAGGAAACGTTAATATTACGAAATATGATTATGATGAGAGCATGTATGATACACCATTGACTTCTGATATGCTTCGTGATAGACTGGCATATCTTTCACTTTTTGTGACAGAATCAGTGGAAGATGCATTAGCTATCCAGAAAATATTTCCAGAATTATCGCAGATATTTGATGAGATGAACGAATATCTTGCAAAACCAGAGGAGGTGCTAAGTATGTTTTCAGAGGCATTGAGAATACTTAATCACAATACGGCAGTACTTATGGTGGATGAATATAGAAAAAAATATCAGGAGATGGAAAATAATCTGAAGAAGGAAATTCAGGAAAAACAAAAGATACTAGACAGCCAGAAGGAACAGTTAGACAGCCAGAAGGAGCAGTTAGACAGCCAGAAGGAACAGCTAGATATTCAGAAGGAACAGTTTAGTGTAAAAAAGGAACAATATGAAGAACAACATTTAAAAGATTTAGAAAGAATAGCTGAACTTGAAGCAATGCTAAAGGAAAAGTAAAGAAATAGATTAAGCTCAAGCAATGTATTGCTTTAATAAAGGTGAGATACAGATTAAAGCTGAGAATTAAGTAAGCGGATAGATATGTACAGTTAATGATGACTTTACATACTATCCGCTTATATTGTGTAGGATTGTGGCATAATTATATGTAGTTAAGTTTGGCAGGTGTTAAATAAAGTGGTCAGTTATTGACAAATCCTTTCATTGTGATAATATTTGAAAAGTGAGTAAATATGTGATTGAAAGCACCGGAAGAGCATAGCCGGTGCAGGAATGAGGTTTTAAGATGGCTAATACAACAACTTATAATCCCAAGTCTATCGAGCCAAAGTGGCAGAAGTATTGGGCAGAACATGAAACATTTAAAACAGATGTATGGGACTTTTCAAAGCCAAAGTACTATGCGCTTGATATGTTCCCTTATCCATCAGGAGTAGGTCTTCATGCAGGTCATCCAGAGGGATATACAGCTACAGATATCACTTCACGTATGAAGAGAATGCAGGGATATAATGTACTTCATCCAATGGGATATGATTCATTTGGACTTCCAGCTGAACAGTATGCTGTTAAGACAGGTAACAATCCTAACGGATTTACACAAAAAAATATAGAAACATTCACTAAGCAGCTTAAGGAGCTTGGTTTTGATTATGACTGGAGCAAGACTTTAGCAACAAGTGATCCTAAGTTCTATAAGTGGACACAGTGGATATTCAAACAGTTATATCTTGATGGCTATGCTAAATATATAGATATGCCTGTTAACTGGTGTGAGGAACTTGGTACAGTTCTTTCTAATGATGAAGTTATTGACGGTAAGTCAGAGCGTGGTGGATATCCTGTTGTAAGAAAGAATATGAAGCAGTGGGTTATCGATCAGGTAGCATTTGCAGACAAGTTACTTGAAGGACTTGAACATATCGACTGGCCAGAGTCTACTAAGGAAATGCAGAGACACTGGATAGGCAAGTCAGAAGGTGTTGAGGTTGACTTTAAGATTGACGGTGGTGGAGATTTCTCTATCTTTACTACTTGTATTGAAACTATATATGGTATTACATTTATGGTACTTGCACCAGATGGAGATATCGTTAAAGAGCTTATGCCAAGAATCCAGAATAAGGAAGAGGTAGAAGCTTATATAGCAGAGACTATTAAGAAGAATGATATGGATAGAACAGAGCTTAACAAGACTAAGTCAGGCTGTGTTCTTGAGGGAATCTACGCTGTTAATCCTGTTAATGGTAAGAAGGTTCCTGTATACATTGGTGATTTCGTTCTTGCTAACTATGGTACAGGTGCTGTTATGGCTGTTCCAAGCCACGATCAGAGAGATTTTGAGTATTCAGAAGCACATAATATTCCTAGAATACAGGTTATTGATGGTGCTGATGTATCAGAAAAGGCTTTTGAGAAGTACGATTATCTTGGCAAGGGCTGCAAGCTTATCAATTCAGAGGAATTCACAGGTCTTACAGTAGAAGAGGCTAAGGAAGCTATTACCCAGAAGCTTGAAAAGATGGGAGTAGCAAGAGAAAGGCTAACTATCACTTCAGAGAGTGGATATTTGCAAGACAGAGATACTGGGGTGAGCCAGTGCCTATCGTATATCTTGAGGATGGACAGATTCATGTCCTTGATGACGACGAACTTCCACTTATCTTACCAGAGCTTGAAGACTACAAAGGTAAGAATGGACAGGCACCTCTTGAAAATGCTACAGAATGGAAGAAGTATGAGCATAACGGACTTAAGGGTAAGAGGGAAACTTCAACAATGCCTGGTTCAGCAGGTTCAAGCTGGTATTATATGAGATATATTGATCCAGATAATGATAAGGAGCTGTGTGCTCCAGAGCTGCTTAAGCATTGGCTTCCAGTTGACCTTTATATCGGTGGACCAGAGCATGCAGTTGGACATCTTATGTATTCAAGAATCTGGAACAGATATCTTTATGACAAGGGTATTTCACCAGTTGCTGAGCCATTCCAGAAGTTAGTCCACCAGGGTATGATTCTTGGTTCTAATGGTATCAAGATGGGTAAGAGATTCCCAGAATACGTTATCAACCCAAGTGATATCATAAGAGAATATGGTGCTGATACTTTAAGACTTTACGAAATGTTCATGGGACCTCTTGAGGCTTCTAAGCCATGGAGCCAGCAGGGTGTTGAAGGTGCAAGAAGATTCATAGGCAAGGTATGGAACTTCTTTACAACTGAAGGTAATGTTGTTGATGAGGATGTTAAGGAACTTGAAAAGGTATATAACCAGACAGTTAAGAAGGTTACAGATGACTTTGAAAAACTTGGCTTTAACACAGCTATCAGCCAGATGATGATATTTATGAATGCCGCAACTAAGCTTGGCAGATGCTCAAAGGAATATGCAGAAGGCTTTATTAAGATGTTTTCATGTATATGTCCACACGTTGGTGAAGAGATGTGGAATGTATTAGGACATGATAATACAATAGCATATGAAAGCTGGCCAGCATATGATGAAGAGGCCTGCAAGGAGGATACTGTAGAGATAGGCGTGCAGGTTAATGGTAAGGTTAAGGGAACTATTTCTATTGCAGTTGATGAAACTAAGGATTCAGTCCTTGAAAAGGCTAAAAAGGCAGTAGAAGGCAAGATTACAGGTAATATAATTAAGGAAATCTATGTACCTGGTAAGATTGTTAATATTGTTGCAAAATAAAAGCTATATTGCAGGTTTTGCATATATTCACATAACAAGGATTTAACTATAAACATGGCCCTAATTGTAAAATGTCAATTAGGGTCATATTCACATGTAAGCTAATCAATCATTCTGGTATATTTCCACCTGGAACTATCTGCTTATATATCATTTCACAATCCTGCTTTGTAAATTGTATACCAGCCTGTTTTGCCTTCTGGCTTAATGCGAACACAAGTGGAAGCAGTTCTTCCTTACTTTTTCCTTTGGATAGTGTCTTGAATTCATTTAATAGCAGCTGCTTTCTAAAATCAGTTTCTGACATAACTATATTCTTACCTCTGTCAATATGTTTACATATATAGATATGAAGTGTATAGAACAAATATACATATTTGTTAGCAGTTTAACAGCCAGATTCATCATCTGGATTCATTCTGGCTTACATTAAAGTCGAGAGAATCAAGTTGTTTTATATATTCGTTATACAGATCTTTCTGGTTGGAATTCATAATATTTCCAAGCATGTCAGAAGTATTTATGGAACTGTTACTTTTATAGTTATTGTTTCCATCGTTATTATTTTTATCGTTATGAATTTCATCGTTATTGCTAGAAGAATTATTGCTGGAAGAGTTATTAAATATATCCATCATATTAAACATATCAGACATTTTGTTTAAGTTTCTGTATGTATTAATCATATTTACTATATTTCCAGAACAATAAGTTTTTACTGTATTTATAAGCTGTTCGTTTCCAAGTATTTCGCTTATGGGAGTGTTGAAGTTTATACCACTGCTGTTACAGCAGGATTTAAATATGTTACAGTTGACGGGTGAACTATAGAAACGTATCGTGTTTTTAAGTTCACTGGTACGGATAAGAGTGGAAATACTGCGTTGCATATTGTATTCCATAAAGGGAAGAATAGCTTTAAGAAGCTGGATATAATCAGGCTGGGTTATCATATCAAATTCTGTCATGGGAATCGACTTAGACATAATATACAGTAGTCCTATATTGATTTATATAAATATATTCAGAAAAACTAAGCATATGACATCAATAGATTAAATATAAGCAGTTTTAAGGCAGCTGCAGACAATAAAAAGCAGCCATATTGCTTTACACCTGTAGATAATGTGAATAATACGTGCTTATAAATCAATGGCAGAATACGAAGCAGGTGTAAGTAATATGGCTGTAATAAAACATTACATCAGTAGATAAGAATTATTCAGGCAAATGCAGTCTAGCAGCCACAGCCGTTATTGCATCCGCAGCCACCATTGCAGCCACATCCACCAAAGCCTAATGCATTGCCGCAGTCACGCAGCTCCACATAAGAGAAGAAGGCAGATAAGCCAGATGCAGTTATGTTTCCACAGCCGCCACATCCACCGCAGCCGTTATTGCATCCGCAGCCATTGTTATCAAAAAGAAGTAAGAGAATAATAAGCCAGATGCAGTTGTTTCCACCACAACCACAATCTCCACATCCGTTGCATCCTCCGCAGTTTGTTGCTGCTAAATCACTCATAAAAAATCCTCCGATTAAAACATTTACAATACAATAATATGAATGCAGGCTTGTTAGTGTTACTTATTTTTTTTGAAATATTGCAATATTTATAAAATTATTATATCATCAAGGGGTATGTGTGTTCAGACTATACAGATACATAGATAGGAGCGTAAGGATATGAAAGTATCAGTTATTATTCCTTCACTGAATCCGGATGACAAGCTGGTTACAGTAGTGGATTCACTTGTAAAGAAGGGATTCAAGGATATAATATTAGTTAATGACGGAAGTGACAAGAGTCATATGTGGCCTTTTGAAAAAGTGGGTACGTATGATGAATGCACAATTCTTACTCATGAAGTTAATAGAGGAAAAGGAAGAGCTTTAAAAACTGCCTTTGAATATTGTATAAAAAACAGGGAAGGTTATATTGGAGTAGTTACAGTAGATGGTGATAACCAGCATCAGGCTGACGATATAATGAACTGTTGTGAAGCTATGGCCTCGCAGGATAAGGTTGTACTTGGAGTAAGAACATTTGATGGAGATGATGTTCCTTTTAAAAGCCGGTTTGGCAATAACCTTACAAGCTTTGTGTTTAAAGCTATATGTGGACTGGCTATATCGGATACACAGACAGGATTAAGAGCCATACCTTATAAGTTTCTACAGACCTTTTGTGATATTGAAGGGGAACGTTTTGAATATGAAACAAGAATGCTTCTGGAGTTTAAGAGGTCATCGATACCTTATATGGAGGTGCCCATTAAGACTGTTTACATAGAAGAAAATGCATCTACGCATTTCAATCCAGTTAAGGATTCAATAAAAATATATAAGGTCATATTCAGATATACTTTTTCGGCAACAGCGTTAAAGTATGTGCTAAGCTCACTTGCATCGTGGGTTATAGATAATTTAATATTTAATTTACTTGATATTTTTCTTGTTATGTTTACAATATCATTAAGGCTGTTGTTCAGCACAGTTGCGGCAAGAATAATATCATCTGTATTTAATTTTACAATGAACAGGAAACATGTATTTAAGTCAGATAAAGATGTTAAGGCAGCAGCAGTAAGATATTATATACTGTGGTTCTGCCAAATGGCAGTATCATATCTTCTCGTCTTTTGTTTACTAAAATGCTTATGCTTGGTACTACAGCAGTAGGTATAACCAAGATAATTGTAGACGTTGTTTTGTTCGTTGTGAGCTACAATATACAGAAAAGATGGGTATTTAAATAAATTTTATTAGAATGAGGAAAATGATGAAAAAGAATGTATTAAAATGGTTAGGCCGGGTTGGTGCCACTTTGCTTACGACAATAGTGATTCTTGTTGTCGGTCTGTATGGTGTTATGGCTATGCTTGCATGGGGACCATCAAAGGTTGCAAAGAAACAGTTTATTATGTCACTACAGGAGACAGGAGAGCTTGGTTTTATGGCTAACTGGTTCTGCTCACAGGAAGAAATCGACAAGATAAAAGAAGAGAATTCGGTTAAAGATACAACAGATATAACAGATTCAAGCCTTGTTGTAATAGGCAATTCTGAAACAAGTGATGAAGAGGATCTTTATGTGGTTGATATAAAGGCAGAAGCTTACAGTGGAAAACTTATGGTTATAAAGGATCCATCAAGACTTTTTGTTGGTACTGTTCCAGAGTTTAAGCTTGAAAAGGGCTGGACAGTTTCAGAGATAGCACAAAGATATGATGCAGTTGCAGGTATCAATGGTGGAGAGTTCGTAGATTCAACACCACAGACAGCGATGCCTATAGGACTTGTTATGGTTGATGGCAATGTCTTAAAAGGAACTGCCGGTGAAATGTATCATGTTACTGGAATAACGTTTGATAACAAGCTTGTTATGGGTAATATGACAGCTGCAAAGGCACAGGAGCTTGGAATAAGAGATTGTGTCAATGTAAGTAGTGATATAGGTCCATTTCTGATTATCAATGGAGAAGCACAGGATGTTGATGGCGTTGGTGGTGGACTTAATCCGCGAACAGCTATAGGACAGAGAGCTGATGGTGCCATCCTTCTTCTTGTTGTTGATGGAAGACAGGTTACAAGCCTTGGGGCTTCATTCTCTGATCTCCAGGATATAATGCTTCAATATGGGGCGTAAATGCATCTGCTATGGATGGAGGAACATCAACACAGATGTATTATAATGGTGAGGTTATCAATAAGCCATATTCACCAACAGGTCCAAGAACACTTCCAACAGCGTTTTTGATTAAGTAAATGTGATAATGGAATGGAGAATATATGTCAGATATGAATAACAACGTTAAAAGATAATAAGAAGAATCTTTTTTAAAAGACTTTCTTCATTTAAGAAATTCCTGATAATATATGCATCTGCATTGATAGTTATAATAGCTGCTGCATTAGTGATTTTACATGGTTTTCTTAAGGATTATGAGTCAGGACGTCCGGCTAATACGATGGATACGCTTGTTGCCCATATTGAAAAGGGAAATGTCGGAGAGTGGATTAAGAAAAGTGGATTACTCGGTGAATTTGAAACAGAAAGTATAGTATCAGATTATTTTAGAGATACATTTGAAGGAAAACAGATAAGCTATAAGAAAAAAGGCTGGAGAGTATTCAGAAAGCACACCTGTGTATGTTTTGTATGCAGATGATGATAAATAGCAAGTGTGAGTCTTGATGAAAGCAGGAAAAATGCACATAAGTTCACAGAATGGAAGCTTTACTTCCATCAACTTTAATATTAATGCACAGGACAAGAGCCATGCGGTTAAAGTTACAGTTAACC
>ENA-OQOA01000457-OQOA01000457.1-human-gut-metagenome-genome-assembly--contig:-NODE-457-length-17944-cov-3.941629_pt1 | contig 17944 bp, 22 predicted proteins | sample MGYA00242633_ERZ504888 | MGnify/ENA primary metagenome ERZ504888 (study PRJEB26092, sample SAMD00036372) | human gut metagenome | host: Homo sapiens | study: EMG produced TPA metagenomics assembly of... | reverse complement strand
AGAGCAGATCAGCTTGTTTCAAATATGAAGAACTTTGTCAAGGAAAATGAGCTTTCTGATTCAGCAGATACTAAAAATGAAATTTCTGATAGTAAGCAGAGTGTAAGTGATGATAAATTGATTTGTCCTAAATGTAGATTTATATTGAATATTAAACAGTAGATATTTATATGCTTCATATGAATTTCGGAGCAGAAAGTAAAATAACTCATGATGAACAAAAACAAAACCTTGGAATATTACAACAAAAATGCAAATAATTTTGCAAAAACAACGATAGATGTAAACTTTTACGAGACACAGAAGCATTTTCAAGAACTGTTGCCGGAGCACGGATATATATTGGATTTTGGCTGTGGTTCAGGAAGAGATACAAAATATTTTTTGGAGCAGGGCTTTTATGTAGATGCCACAGATGGTTCAAAGGAAATGTGTCATATCGCAAGCAATTATACAGGAATACAAGTCAGAAGGCTGCTATTTGAAGAGCTTGATGAGAACAAAAAATATGATGGCATATGGGCTTGTGCATCTATTCTCCATTTGCCGAAAAAACAACTGCGTGAAGTTTTGAAAAATATGTATGCAGCATTGAAATCGAAAGGATGGATTTATACCTCTTTCAAATACGGAGAATTTGAAGGCGAACGAAACGGAAGATATTTTACCGATTTTACGACAGATACATTTAAAGATTTCATACATGACATGCATGGCCTTAAAATAGAAGAACAATGGATTACAGGAGATGTCCGACCGGGAAGAAGGTGAGGAAAAATAGGCTGAATTTACTTCTGCAGAAAAAGTAAACATCGGGTATGAAAACGAATATTCCACAGATGCAATGACCGGCGGACCGGATAAAAGAAGACAGCTATATTATCAGCTGATCCGGAGTATGAAAAAAGCGGAAAGCGTTGATATCATTGTTTCTTTTCTTATGGAATCCGGAGTGAGAATGCTGCTGAAAGAACTGGAACATACTTTAAAACGTAGAGCCAAAATCCGAATCCTGACAGGAAACTACCTTGGAATTACACAGCCATCAGCACTATATCTGATTAAAAGAAAACTTGGTGACAGAGTTGATCTTAGATTTTATTGCGAAAAAGGACGTTCTTTTCATCCAAAGTCTTACATTTTCCATTATACAGATTACAGTGAACTTTACATCGGCTCTTCCAATATTTCCAGAAGTGCGCTGACCTCAGGAATAGAATGGAATTATCGGTTCAGCAGTCAGAAGACCCGGAAAACTACAAAGAGTTCTTTCGTACATTTGAAGATTTATTTGTGAATCATTCCATTATCATTGATGACAAAGAATTAAAACGTTACTCCCAGAACTGGCATCGTCCGGCGGTGGCAAAAGACCTTGACAGATATGACTTTACGGAGTCGGAAACAAATGATACGAAAATAAAACCTTTATATGAACCAAGAGGAGCACAGATCGAGGCATTGTGCGCATTGGAAGATACAAGAGCAGAAGGAGCACAGAAAGCACTAATTCAGGCTGCAACGGGCATCGGGAAAACATTTTTGGCTGCTTTTGATTCAAAAAAATATGAGAAAGTGTTGTTTGTTGCACATAGGGAAGAGATTCTGAAGCAGGCAGCAGTTTCTTTTCAGAATGTAAGGAATTCCAAAGACTATGGATTTTTTATGGGAGCTGAGAAGTGCACAGATAAACCGCTTATATTTGCCTCGGTAGCAAGCCTTGGGAAACCGGAATATTTAAATGAAAAATATTTCGCTCCAGATTACTTCGATTACGTGGTGATTGATGAATTTCATCATGCAGTCAATGACCAATATCGAAGAATTGTAGAATATTTCAGACCGCAGTTTCTCCTTGGACTGACGGCAACGCCTGAGAGAATGGACGGCAAAAATATATATGAAATCTGCGATTATAATGTGCCGTATGAGATTTCGCTGAAAGATGGAATCAATAAGGGAATGCTGGTTCCGTTTCATTACTATGGAATTTATGATGAGACTGACTACACAAAGCTACATATAGTTAAGGGAAAATATGCAGAAGAAGAACTGAACAGAACTTATATCGGGAATGCTTATAGGCATGAGTTGATTTACAAATATTACTGTAAAATATGGCTCCAGGCAGGCATTAGGATTCTGCTGTTCCAGAAAACATGCAGAAGAAATGGCAAAAGAATTCGGTAAAAGAGGAATTCCGTCGGCAGCAGTTTATAGTAATGCAGATGGAGAGTTTTCCATGGACAGAGCAGAAGCGATTGAGAAACTGAAAAATGGAGAAATCAAAGTTATCTTTTCAGTGGATATGTTCAACGAAGGTGTAGATATTCCATCAGTCGATATGGTAATGTTCCTGCGTCCGACAGAATCTCCGGTTGTCTTTCTGCAGCAGCTTGGAAGGGGATTGCGCAGAAGTAAGGGAAAAGAATATCTCAATGTTCTGGACTTTATCGGCAATTATGAAAAAGCGGGAAGAGTCAGGTATTTGCTGATAGGGAAAAATAAAACAGGAAAAGAAACATATTATCCGGCAGATAAGGCAGATTATCCAGATGAATGCTTCGTTGATTTTGATATGAGATTGATTGATCTGTTTGCAGAAATGGACAAGAAACAACTGACAATCAAAGAACAAATCAGAAACGAGTATTTCCGGATCAAAGAATTGCTTGGCAAACAACCAACCAGAATGGATTTGTTTACTTATATGGATGATGATGTGTATCAGATGGCGGTCACACATTCGAATGAGAATCCGTTTAAAAAGTATTTGAATTATCTGGAAGAATTGGATGAACTCACAGATGAGCAGAAAAGATGTTGCCAGGGAATCGGAAAAGACTTTATAAATCTGCTGGAAAACACCAACATGAGTAAGGTGTATAAAATGCCGGTACTGATGGCTTTTTATAACCATGGGAATGTGAGAATGGAAGTGTCAGAGGCAGAACTTCTGGCAAGCTGGAAAGAATTCTTCTCTACAGGAACAAACTGGAAGGATTTGGAGAAAGAGATTACATATGAGGAATATCGCAAGATTTCGGACAAGAACCACATCCAAAAGATAATGAAAATGCCGGTACACTTTCTATTAAAATCTGGGGAAGAATTCTTTGTGAAAAAGGATGGCGTGGCGTTGGCATTGAGGGATGAAATGGAAGAAATTGTGAAGGAGCCAGTGCTGGCGGAGCAGATGAAGGATGTTATTGAGTATAGGGCGATGGACTATTATCGGAGACGGTATAAAGAGAAGATAAAAGCACTTTTATAGTGATGGAGAAGATGTGTATGGAATCAGAAAATTATGTGTTATGTACTGAGGGTCTGACCATCTAACTATTGCTATCATCTCATCCGAAAAGATGGATGCAAAGGATGCGATAAACCTTTACAAGAGCAGGGATGTATCGGAAAAAGTATTCCGGGCAGATAAATTTTATCTTGGAAACCATTGTCTGAGAGTGGCATCAGAAGAGGCGGAATCAAATAAGATATTCATTGGTTTTCTTGCACTGATCATCCGGTGCAGGATATATACAGCTTTAAAGGAGAAGGCAAAAGAACTGGCAAAAACCGAATTATCTTACAGTTTCGGCAGCAATCAGGGAACTGGAAAAGATCGAGATGACACGCCAACTGGATAAGGTGTACCGGCTTGATCATGCAGTAACCAAAACACAGAAAGTGATCTTAAGTGCTTTTGGCATGGATTGGAATCATGTGAAATACCGTGCAGAAAATATCAGCAAAATCTTGAAGGGAGTACAGTGATGGCAAGAAACATGAACAGGGAAACACTTGAACAGAAAATAGCAAAAACAGAGAAGGCAATCAGCCGGAACCGTGAACAGTATGACCGCCTGACAGCGGAACTGGAAGACCTGCATAAAAGAAAAAGCGATTTTGAATGAAGAAATTTTAAAAGCTATTGCAGGAAGCGAAAAAAGTTATGAGGAGATCCTCAGTTTTATACAAGGAAAAACGGATACCGACAGTAGAGAGGAAGAATGACATGGAAAAACAGGAGCAGGAAGAAAGGAAACATATAGAAGCTCTGGACAGAAAAATAGAAAGACTTCAGGAAAAAGTAATTAAAAAGCATAAGGAATACAGTGTTCTTGCTGAGGAGCTTTCCACATTGCTGGATGAACGACATCCGGAACGGAAAATCGAGAGGGCAAAACAGGCGTTGTATGATGCATACGTGGAAAGCGAGCGTTCATTGGATGAAATCATTGACTTGATTCGGAATGCCGATGAATGGATATAGGCTGGATTTAGTTGTAAAATTTCTGGAAGTTCACAAAGAGAGATGTTGACGATTACGATACCAAAAATGAAACGATTAAGAATGTTCATGTTGAAACGATGGAACATATTGTTCTTTACGATGACAGGGGAACCCAAAATCCTATAAACTATCTTAAAAAAGTATAAAATTAAAAATGATTTATTCACTGCACAAGCTGTGTGGTAGTCATCTAAGTCAACAGCCTTGACATAAAAGGAGTCAGACTTCGATAAAATAAGTTCTGTACATAAATATTGTGAGAAGGGAGGTCGCGAGGTATTACTGCGCATTGCATATGTGTGCAAACGAAACTCGCAGAATAGTTTATGAAAATATCGGATTATCCCAAATTTGGAAAAGTGCTCTTTCTCAAGGGAGACCTATTACATTCCTTTGTGGTGCAGGTTTGTCTGTTTCACTTGGTGATCATGCAAAAGGGTGGGTTGGTTGGCTTAAGGAAGGCAAAGCTTGTCTTTCTGATGTCGAAGCGGAGGAATTGGATAGAAGATTCGGTTCTTATAGTGCATCCGAACTGATTGACGCAGCAAGCTTTTTGATAGAAGCATTGAGAAAAAATGGAAACTATACGGCTTATATGGACTCTACAATTGGCAGTCTCAGAGTACAGAATAAAAAGTTGGCGAATGCCCTTGCTTTATTTGTGCGCTGCGGGGATTATTTTGCGACAACGAACTATGATAAGCTTCTGGAGGAAGTTACCGGTCTGGGTTATTATACATATAATATGCCGGGAAAAAATAGTTCAGATGTTGAGCGGGCAGGCAGAAATGAGTGTAATTCACCTTCATGGTATTTATGATGCTGCCACAAATATGGACGATATAGTTGCTGATCAAAAACAGTACGAAGATGTCTTGGCGAATCAGGGCGCACAGGTTTATCCAGAACCTTATCAGTACGTGCACATTGGTTATACTTGGCTGTGGAACAACCGTGGATGATCCAAATCTGAAGGGGTTTATGTCATTTGCTTCGAAGCAGCTTCACTTAAATATTCCATATTTTTATCTGCATAAAGCAGGAGATGATTTGTCAGATTTAGGACCTAATGTGATACCGGTTTGCTATGGAATGGAATACAGTGATTTATCTAATGCCGTTGAAGACATGGCAAATTATCGGATTCGCACACGGTATAGAGATTCAGGAATTATTAGAGTAAACCCATATGTAAAAACCAGAAAGTCATTTACAGCATCATATCGTCTGCATTATTTAAATGAGTTCTGCAAATTTGTAGGAAGAGAAAAAGAACTGGTTGAGTTAAATAATTTTTGTTCAGCAGATAAAGAAGTGCTGTGGTGGTCGCTAGTAGGAAAGGGAGGCATTGGGAAGAGTCGGTTAGTATATCAATGGCTCAAGCAGCTTTCCAATAATTGGTTTGGCTTTTTTGCCAAGACGGATGTTGACGTTGAAAGATACAGAGAATTTAAACCATTTTCTGATACGGTCATTGTAATTGATTATGTGTTAGGCAATGAAGATAAGTGTGCTACTATTGTGACTACGTTGTTCGAGCGCTTTGAATACAGTAGATTTAAACTCCGTCTTCTTTTGTTGACAGAAGATATCAGAATAATGAAAACAACTGGTATGACCGAATTGTTGGAAAAAATGGATATGCAAAATGAGGCTTTGGTTTCAGGAGTGTTCGTATAACAATAAAACTACCCTTTCGCCTTTAGTCATTTCTGAACTTTCAGAAGAGGAAGAATTAGAATTTATAAAATGTGTATCTTGAGGCATATTTAAATAATGTGGCAGATGATGACACAAAAGTAAAATACTACCTCTGTACTGCCGGATACTGCGGATCAAATATATAGCAATTTTAAGACTGCGTTGAAAGAAGAGTGTGATAGACCACTGTTTGTAGCTGTATACACTGAACTGTGGATTTATAAGGATGGATGCATCAGTGTCACCAGCCTTGATGAGATGTTGGCGGCTTTCTTAAAGAGAGAAGAGGACAGGTGGCTGTTGTGCCTCGATAATCATTCAAACTTGCTGATGGATTATGTTAAATTGCTTGCATTAGCTTCAGCATCGGTTTTAGTATGCCTGGATGATGACCAAGGAATTTATCAACAGGCGGCACAAAATCTTCAGCAGTATATCAATGCAAGTCAACGTCCCGGAAAGAAGCAGACGGATTTTTCGGATTTGTTTGTTTATCAGGAATATGCGCATGATTATGAAATGGATGAGGTTTCTACACTGGAGGAGATTCAGGAAGAAATACTAAGACGTGCTAATGATCCAAAATATTTAAGACTTGATGAAAAAGGATGCCCAAAGCTTCTTACTATAATCGACCCAGAGTACCCTGACATTATAAAAGAATTTCTTGTGGATTATTATATTCCGAAGTATGAGTGGATTGGATTTTCTCAAGCCGCAAGATTGGGAACAGTCACAGAGTTTGATATGTTCTTGCTGCACGCAATAGAAGATTTTCCAGACAAAAAATCATATATGGAAATGGAGTTCGCTCCGTTAGAGGATGAGCGTGACAGATTCGGACAATGGATTTTTGTTATTCTTGCAGCAAAGAACTTGAATAATTTTGAGCAAATTGCAGACAACCTGTGTGTATCTCAAGCGCCAGAGATTATTTGTGCCTATGAAATGGAGGTCTGGAAGGATATAGGCATCGTATTGACCGACAGAGGTGAACTGGATCGATTGTATACACTCGGATTGAGAAGTGCTGATTATATTACAGATAGACTGGACAATGATGTGGTATGTGAATGTATAGAAGAGGTGTGGGATGCATTTTTTATTGGTGTTCATAATGCAGAATTAACACAACAGACTGCCAATTTAATGGATAAGTATAATCAAATTGCTGATAAAATTGCAGAAAATGGTTATATTGCAACTTGGTGTACAGAAAATTATGCTAGGTTAATGCTGCTTTGGCTGCGTAGAAATGATTATCATTCCGCAGCTAATTGTTGGAAACAGATGATGAAGTTTCAGCAGAGGTTTGCTGATGATGAAGATATTCTGAAAGCTATAGCAGGGGCAGCGGATGCCTTGTATGATATTTATAGAGAGAATCAAGTTCCGGGAAGAAGACGCAAATTACTGAAAGATATGGAGCGAATTTTTGACGAAACACATAATGCTGATGTGGCGAATGCACTTGCAATTCTTGAGGCAAATGAACACACTATTTATGATCCTCCTGCCGTATTTGATTCTAACAAATCAGAGATTCTTCTTTCGACGGAAAACAAACTGAAAGAGATTTACGAAGCTTTTCCGAACGAGGGGAAAGTTGTGCTTGGTTATTCGTATCTGGTTTCGTGGAATTATGTTACTTGGCTTGATTTTCCGAGACCGATCGATGAAGAATTAATCCCTTTGTTCAAAAAGTGGATAAGAAAGTTTCCGGAAAATAAACTTGAATTGATGGAGTATTACTCTTTCATATTGTTTGAGAAATGGCTTTATATGGACAGCCTTGATAATATAAGCGAGGCAAACAAAATATATTATGAGATAAAAGCAATTGCCGATGAATTGTTAAAAGATTATGCGGATAATCAGGTGACTCAAATGTTGTCCATGGGGATTGTGAGAAAATTGTAGTTTGAAGATCACAATGCCTGTGGAAATAAAGAAGATATAAAATTTATAAAAAAGTATAAACTATCGGGGTCTGACCACCTAATCAAAATGAACACAAATCGAGCAAATCGAGCGAATTGCACGAAATCATGTTAGAAATGTTGTTGTAGTGATTACCTTAGAAATATGATAAAATGAAAAGGTACTGGTTATTGAGGCTTAACAATCAGATTTAATAATTCTGATATAGTGACTGGAAGTAGTGGATATAATGCATGGTGGAGCAAGGAGTATGAGAGGAGAGAAGCATGTGACTTATACACAAAGTTTTGAGAAAGTAATATTATCTCATTTAAAGCAAATTACTGGTGAATACGTAGATCTGAATTCAGGTGCTATACATAGAGAATATGGAGGATATCCCGGGAAAAAGCATCATATGCCTCAGTGTTGTCAGGCAATGTATAACATAATGAACAATGATGATAGTATTATAAGTTCGCCACCTCAAGGAAAAGGCGCGTCTTTGATAATACGTTATTATAAGAAAAATCATATGGATTAAGCTGCAGATACAGTGCAAGTGCTTAAATCTGGAGTAGAGTGTATTGGTGTAATTGACTACTGTGAGAAATATCAAAAATTGTCAGGGGTTCTGCTTATCTATTCAGTATTTTGCCGGATTCAAGAATACAGAAAATGTTAATGATATTTTCCATATATACGGTGGAAGGTGGGAAAGCATGTGTATACTGAGGGCCTGACCATCTAACTAACCGATAAATAAAATAATGAATTAGTAAAAAGTTGATGAAAAGTCTATAAATGTAATGTGACATTGGAGTTTAGCGCAATAGAGTTCGAATATTGTGGATCGCTTGAATTGTTGGAAGAATTCTTTCATAAATATATTAATATTAGAAGTTGTCAGTTATTAAGGATTAATCCTGAAACGAAGAAGTGGAATTGCTCTATGGCAACAAGGGCGAATCGCAGGGAAACTAGGTATTTGCCGATTTGCTGCCTCATCTGCTCAGGATAATAGAAAATGCCGGAATGCTGATCATTGATGAATTTGGCAATAGTCTTCATAATAAATTGGCTGAAAAAATTATTGAATTCTTTATGGAGAATGTTGCTTTACGCTAAAATGGTTTCATGCTATCATTATTTTAGTTGAAAATTTTGATGGCATGAAGCTATTTTTGATTGGAGGCATGGAAGATTTGAACTTTAATTATTGCTATAAAATTATTTATGAATCAGGGGAAACTTATGACAGACGAAGAAATGAGCTGTCAGTAGAAATTTCAAAAGAAGACTATAAGAAAATTATAACAGGAGTATTACAGGAAAGATCGATTGATCAGATTGAATAACTGCGCGTCGCATTCTCGTTACTTCCAGTGATGAGTTAGACGCGCAAATTTTTTTACAAAACAACAGAACAAATGTTTACATAAACCAATACATATGGTATAATATTTATATGGAAAAAGATATATTTAATATAGATAAAAACAAACTTTCATATGGTAGGGGATATGTCTATTCCTTGCAGTATCATCTTGTCTGGTGTACAAAATACAGAAAAAAAGGTTTTAAAAAACGGAATCGATACAGAATGCAAAGAAATGTTACAGAATCTTGCAGAAGAATATAAATTTCAGATTCTGGCAATGGAGGTGATGCCGGATCATATCCATCTGCTTGTGGACTGTAAACCTCAGTTTTATATTTCAGATATGATCAAGATCATGAAAGGAAATCTTGCACGCCAGATGTTTCTTGCGTATCCGGAGTTAAAAAAGGAACTGTGGGGTGGGCATCTGTGGAATCCGTCTTACTGTGCCATAACGGTCAGTGACAGGAGCAGAGACCAGGTGCTTGCCTACATCGAAGGACAAAAGGAAAAGAAAGAAAAAGCCTGACAGAGAAATGATTTGTTGGAGGAAAAGAGATGCAGACCGTATCCAGCTATGGCGTAGAATTACGAAAACAGAATATCCCGGTCCGCCAGACACTGGAAATCTACCGTTCTGCGGTCAGTTACCTGACAGAAATATATGAGCAGGTGTGGGAGAAACTGGCAGAGATCCCTGATGCAAAAAGGCGGTTTAATGCCGCAGAGCATCTGGTGCATACTACAAAAAAGAATCCTGCACGCTTTGATTTTGATCTTCGCTTTCCGAAGATGCCGTCCTACCTGAGGCGAGCCGCAATCCAGCATGCATTGGGAAGTGTATCTTCTTACGAAACACGGATGGATCTGTGGGAAAAGTCAGGAGAAAAAGCAGGGAAACCCAGACTGGCGTATGAGAATCATGCCATGCCTGTTTTTTATCGTGATGTCATGTACAGAGAGGAAAAAGAAGGAAAAGACGAAGCATACCTGAAACTGTATGATGGTCATGACTGGAAATGGTTTTGTGTGCGTTTAAATCACACAGATATGGAATATCTGCGCAGGAACTGGTGGGGAAAAAGGCATCAGCCCCGACACTGGAGAAAAGGCACCATAAATATTTCCTGCGTTTTTCTTATACGGAAGAAGTGACACTTACGAAGACACCGGTAAAAGAACAGATCATCTGTAGTGTGGACTTGGGAATCAATACCGATGCGGTCTGTACCATTATGCGGGCAGACGGAACTGTCCTGGGGAGAAAATTTATCAATCATCCCAGTGAAAAAGACCGGATGTACCGCACACTGGGCCGAATCCGAAGATTCCAGAGGGAACACAGCTCTGCGCAGTCACGGGGAAGATGGGCATATACGAAACGCCTGAACATAGAGCTGGGAAGAAAAATTGCAGGAGCGATCGTAAAAAATGCAGAAGAGAACCATGCAGATGTGATCGTATTCGAGTATCTGGAAATGCAGGGAAAGATATCCGGAAAGAAAAAACAGAAACTGCATCTGTGGAGAAAACGGGATATCCAGAAACGCTGTGAGCATCAGGCACACAGAAAAGGAATGCGGGTATCCAGAGTCTGCGCATGGAATACGAGCAGGCTTGCATACGATGGCTCCGGAAGTGTGTCCCGTGACCCGAAAAATCACAGTCTTTGTGTATTCCAGACAGGAAAAAGATATAACTGTGACCTGTCGGCATCGTATAATATCGGAGCAAGATATTTTATCAGAGAACTTTTAAAACCCCTTCCGGTAACGGAAAGGTCTTTGCTGGAGGCAAAAGTCCCTTCGGTAAAGCGTAGAACCTCATGTGTTTATGCAGATCTGAAAGAACTTCATTTACAAATGGAAATCTTAAAGGCAGCATAAATGCAGGCAGATATACAGCGGACTACCTGCAATGTGGGAACCTGCCATATCTGGCATGGAAAAATGCGCATAACTGCGCTGACCTAAGTTACAGGCGTATCCGCCGATATTTAGTCTGACGCCTAAAGCGTCTGGAAGCACGCGACTTCAGTCGTGTGAGGATAAAGTTTTTAATTCACGGGATTTCGGATGTAATTGATAAAATGACGGAAAATGTTGAATTTTGCGGATCGTTTTATGAATAAAAATGGTTCATTAAGAAAAACACCATTAAAGAAAAAAGAGCTATTTCAAAACTTGAATTTTTTATTCCAGAATATGAGTATCGGCGATTAAAAAAGATGAAGGATCCAATAGAGACATTGGAACGCCCAGTGGAACATATGACTGTTTATCGGAATGATGGTTCCAGTGTGACTTTGACAGCGGAGAATGGACGTGTGAGTATTGTTGACTCCAGGGAGAAGAATGTAAGGCATATTATTGAGGCAGATTATTTTGTTTCGAAAATTTTGTAATAATTTATTATAAATACCATTGATGGTGTCCGTATGTATGCCAACGGATATTTAAAGATATTTGATGTGGATAGTAAACTATTAGACGAAAGAAAAAATGAAAGGACATAAAAAATATATGATTAGTTTTTATAAGAGTATTGTTGACCAGGACAGGGCTTCGATTGTTATATGCAACCTTAAGCATGAGATTATCTACATGAATCCGGCAGCTGTTAACAGCTATGCGAAGCGAGGCGGTGATAAACTTATTGGAAGAAGCCTGTTAGATTGTCATAATCAGGAATCCAGGGATAAAATACAGAAGGTAGTGGACTGGTTTGCGGCAGATGAGAGCCATAACCTTGTCTATACTTTCCATAATGAGAAGCAAAATAAAGATGTTTATATGGTGGCACTCAGAGAAGAGGGAAGACTGATAGGATATTATGAAAAACATGAATATCGAAACGCAGAAACTATGAAACAATATGATTTGTGGTGATGTTATGGCACAGGACGAATGGTGCAGGCAGTTATTCAAGAATGAGGAAATACGACAGAAACTCACCCGTGTGGTAAGAAGAAAAAATGGAATGAGGTAAGTAACAATATGGAATCAAAACAGAAAAGAACAGCTCTTGTCACTGGCGGAAGTTCCGGAATCGGACGATGTACTGTAGCAGCATTGAGTAAGGCTGGCTATATAGTCTATGAGTTCAGTCGCCGGGATGTTCCGGTAGAAGGCGTGAAGCATATGTGCGTAGATGTGACAGATGAGGCTTCCGTGCAGGAAGCCGTTGGGCAGATCCTTTTGGAAAGAGGAAGTATCGAGATTCTTGTAAACTGCGCAGGTTTTGGTATTTCCGGGGCGGTGGAATTTACAGAGTTAAAACAGGCGAAAGCACAATTTGATGTAAATTTTTCGGAACTGTCAATGTAAGCAGAGCTGTTCTTCCTTCTATGCGCAGACAGCACAGAGGGCATATTGTCAATATCAGTTCTGTGGCAGCGGTGGCACACATTCCGTTTCAGGCGTTTTATTCAGCCAGTAAAGCAGCAGTGTCTTCTTATTCCTGCGCGCTTGATAATGAAGTAAGTCCTTATGGTGTCAGGGTAACAGCAGTAGAACTTGGAGATATTCATACCGGTTTTACCCAGGCCAGACAAAAGATAGTTTTGGTGATGATGAATACGGTGCCGATTTCACACGGTGTCAGTCAGATGGAGAAAGATGAACTAAGTGGGATGTCGCCGGAGATTATTGGTACATATATTGCGCGAATTGCACAGAAAAAGAACTGCGCACCAATTTTGTGTGGCGGGTGTGAAGTATAAGATTCTGAGATTCTTATGTAAAATTCTGCCGTGTACATTACGGGGAAAGATTGTTGGTTCTATTTACGCAAAATAATTGAGATTATTTTATAGAATTCCGATATAGCCCGGGTGTCTGGATATATAACAGTTTTTTTCAGCTTTACGTTAAAATAGTTTCATGCTATCATTATTTTATTAAAAATTTTGATAACGTGAAGCTGTTTTTTGATTGTGGGGTGTAAGGAATGGGTAGATTTGTAAATCCTGATAACAGTGCATTTCAGGTGGCACTGAATTCTCCGATATATGTGGATAAAACCGGATTGTTGGAATATACAAACAGCGTACTTAATACAACAGAAGCTTATATCTGTAACTGCAGACCACGCAGGTTTGGAAAATCATATGCTGCAAATATGCTGGCCGCTTATTATAGTAAAGGCTGTAATTCCGAAGAAATGTTTTCAGGGCTGGATATAAGCAGGGAATCCGATTTTAAGACGCATCTTAATAAGTATGATGTGATTCATCTTGATATTCAGTGGTTTCTGGCAAATTGTGATAATGTGGATAATGTTGTAGCGTTTATTACGAAATCCGTACAGGCTGAATTGAGAGAGATTTACCCTGGTGTTCTGCCTGAAGAAGAGATAAGTTTGTCGGAAAGTCTTTCGCGTATTAAAAATATTGTTGGACAGAAATTTATTATAATTATTGATGAGTGGGATGTTCTGATCAGAGATGAAGCGGCAAATAAAAAAGTACAGGAAAAGTACATTAATTTTTTGCGGGCGATGTTCAAGGGAACGGAACCGACAAAATATATTCAGTTGGTGTATCTTACAGGTATTTTGCCGATAAAGAAAGAAAAAACGCAGTCTGCATTAAATAATTTTGATGAGTTTACAATGCTTGATGCAGGAGTGATGGCGCCATATATTGGATTTACAGAAGCTGAAGTGAAGGATCTTTGCGAAAGATATCACAGAGATTTTGAGAAAGTAAAATATTGGTATGATGGTTATTTGCTGGAGGACTATCAGGTATATAATCCTAAAGCAGTAGTAAGTGTTTGTGTGCGGGGCAGGTTTAGAAGTTACTGGTCTGAGACTGCTTCTTATGAAGCAATTGTTCCTTTTATCAATATGAATTATGATGGTTTGAAAAACGCTATAATTGAAATACTTTCCGGTGCTTCGATTAAAGTGAATACAGCTGCTTTCAAAAATGATACGGTGAATATACAAAGCAAAGATGATGTACTTACGTATTTGATCCATCTTGGTTATTTGGGATATAACCAGAATAGAAGAACTGCATTTGTTCCAAATGAAGAAATCCGGCAGGAATTGACAATGGCGGTTGAAAGCAGAAAATGGAATGAGATGATTACTTTTCAGCAGGAATCAGAACATTTACTGGAGGCTACGCTGGACATGGATGAAGAAGCAGTTGAAGAGGGAATTGAGAAAATCCATACAGAGTATGTTTCGAATATTCAGTATAATAATGAGAATTCTTTGAGCAGTGTACTTGCAATTGCATATCTGAGTTCAATGGAATATTATTTTAAACCAGTTCGTGAACTGCCGACAGGACGTGGGTTTGCAGACTTTGTATTTATTCCAAAACCAGAATACGTTTCCAGTTATCCGGCGCTTGTCGTAGAACTTAAATGGAATAAGAATGTCAAGACAGCATTACAGCAGATTAAGGAAAAACAATATCCGGATTCAGTTCTGGATTATACCGGAGATATTTTGCTGGTTGAGATAAACTATGACAAGAAGACAAAAGAACATCAGTGTCTGATTGAAAAGTATGAGAAATTATAAAAGTATTGATAAAACGGAAACCATTTTCTATTGAGAGGTGACAGATAATATGGAACTAAAGGAGAAAACTCCACATACGATATTAAATGAAATAATTGAAGCGGCAAAAGAATGCGGACAGGTTATGCTTCAGGCGGACAGGGCGAATTTTGGCATTAAGGATAAGGCAGGAAAAGCAAATTTTGTTACGAAGTATGATTGCAAAATTCAGGAAATGCTAGAAAAAAAGTTGTCTGAGATTCTTCCGGAAGCGGAGTTTTGGGGGGAAGAAGAGGATTGCCAGATTAACAGAAATGCAGAATATATTTTTGTGGTGGATCCGATTGATGGAACTACCAATTTTATTAAAGATTATCATATGAGCTGTGTATCTATTGGATTGATTCGAAATGGAAAGAGATATATGGGAGTCGTGCATAATCCGTATCTTAATGAAACTTTCTATGCGATTTCCGGTGAGGGTGCATATATGAATGGAAATGCGATTCATGTATCGAAGGATGATCTGGCAAACAGCATTGTTTTGTTTGGTTCATCACCGTATAATACGGAGCTTGCGAAGGCATCCTTTGAATTAGCTTACGAATATTTTCAAAAATGCCTTGATATCCGACGAAGCGGATCTGCAGCACTTGATTTATGTGCCATAGCATCAGGAAGAGCGGAAATTTATTTCGAGCTTATTTTATCTCCATGGGATTTTGCGGCAGGTGCACTTATTGTTGAAGAAGCAGGCGGAATTGTGACGACTGTTGAAGGAGAAGAACTTCCATGCTTGGAAAAGAGTTCGATTCTTGCAAGAAATAAGTAGTAGTTCTGAAATCTGGAGGTGCACGGTGAAAAAGTTAACAACAGGGAAAATATGGCAGTTTGCAGCCGGACAGTTTGGATGGGCGATGTTGTCCGGGATTATTTCTAACTGGCTTGTATATTTTTATCAGCCGGATAAGACAGCCATCAGTCAGGGACAGACAGTGTTCATTCCACAGGGGCTGGTGGTCTTTGGCATATTTACTATTATTGGCGGAATTACAGCTTTCGGAAGGATTTTTGATGCTTTTACAGATCCAATGATCGCCTCTTTATCTGACAGATGTACGTCAAAGAATGGGCGAAGAATTCCGTTCCTGAAATGGGCATCTTTACCGCTGGCGCTTTCTACAGTACTGGTTTTCTGGTCACCGGTTAATAAAAACAGCTGGATCAATGGAGTGTTTTTGCTGATTATGATTCTGGCGTACTATCTTTCCATTACTGCGTACTGTACACCATATAATGCGCTGATTCCGGAACTTGGACATACCCAGCAGGAAAGACTTAATATTTCCACAGTCATTTCCTTTACATTTATTGCCGGAACTGCAGTGGCGTATCTGGCACCTACGATATGGGGGATGTTTATTCCTGCTTTTGGCAGAGTTGGTGCTATCCGTATGACCTTTACTTTGATGGCGGCTATAGCGTTTATCTGTATGCTTGTGCCGGTATTTTGTATCCGTGAAAAAGACTATGTAGATACGGTTCCTGCAAAAGAGTCAGCTTTTGGATCTCTTGCAGCTACTTTTAAGAATGGAGAATTTCGCAAGTTTGTGGCATCTGATATTTTCTACTGGATTGCACTTACCATGTTTCAGACAGGTCTTCCATTTTTTGTCACCAGTCTTTTGAAACTTCCGGAAACAATGACAACTTTGTATTTTGTGGGAATGACAGCGTTGTCTCTTGTATTTTATATTCCGGTAAATAAGCTTACTCCTAAACTTGGAAAGAAAAAGATGATCTTGTTTGCATTTGCAGTATTTAGCCTTGCTTATTTTTATACCGGATTTATGGGAAAAATGAGTTTTATTCCGGCATCGGTGCAGGGACTGATCCTGACAGTCGTGGCGGCTCTTCCTATGGCGATTTTCGGAATTCTTCCGCAGGCTGTTGTGGCAGATATTTCGCAGAGCGACTCGATTACATCAGGAAGCAATCGTGAAGGAATGTTTTATGCGGCGAGAACATTTGCGTTTAAACTTGGGCAGAGTATTTCTATGTTGATATTTACAGCAGTCTCGACGATAGGGGCAGCAGAGGGAACTGGTTATAGAGTTGCTGCTTTTGGGGCAGCAGTATTCTGTTGTATAGGCGGAATTATACTGGTATTTTATAATGAGAAAAAGATTAATGGGATTATTAACAGGCACCAGTGAAGATTATAATACAGGTATGTATCGAATGGTGAAAAGCAGATAGCAACAGAATTATGAAAAAGCAACAGGAGTACATATAATGGAAATAATACATGAGAATGAATATTTGTATAAAATGAATGATGAAATAGAACCATATCTTGCAACGCACCGTCAGGAGGGGTACATTTCTGGTGCAGAGGATCATCTGCATCGAAAAGACACGGGGATAGTGGGGAAAATTCATGTACAGCGCTACCTGGCAGAGAAGCCGAAAGGCGTGATTATAATCAGTCATGGCTTTACAGAAGCAGCGCCGAAATATGAAGAGATGATTTATTATTTTCTGAAGGCTGGATATCATGTGTATATGCCGGAACATATGGGACATGGACAAAGTTATTGCCTGACAGCAGATCCATCTCTTGTACATATAGATACCTGGAAGCGATATGTGAGAGATTTTTTGAAAATATGCCATGTAATTAAAAAACATATCCTGAACTGCCGTTAGTTCTTTTTGCACATTCTATGGGTGGGGCGATTGGCACAATTGCAGCTGCATGGGAGCCGCAACTGTTTCAGAAGATTATATTGAATTCTCCTATGCTCCGCCCGCTCACCGGAAATGTTCCCTGGCCATTGGTGATTGCTATTGCACAGACGAAGTGCCTTTTGGGAAGGGAGGAAGACTATGTGGCTGGTCAGAAGCCTTATGATGGTAGTGAGACTTTCGAAACCAGTGGATGTACTTCCAGACCAAGATTCGAAAAATATAATGAGATGCGTAAAGAGAATAAAAAATTCCAGGTTAGTGCAGCTTCTTATGGGTGGCTTCTGGCGTCTGTAAAAATGAGTTGGTACATAAAATATTGTGGATGGAAGAAACTGACAGCACCTGTTTTGCTATTTCAGGCAGAAAGAGATGATTTTGTA
>ENA-OQOA01000456-OQOA01000456.1-human-gut-metagenome-genome-assembly--contig:-NODE-456-length-17948-cov-5.677179_pt1 | contig 17948 bp, 17 predicted proteins | sample MGYA00242633_ERZ504888 | MGnify/ENA primary metagenome ERZ504888 (study PRJEB26092, sample SAMD00036372) | human gut metagenome | host: Homo sapiens | study: EMG produced TPA metagenomics assembly of... | reverse complement strand
TCACATCATCGGGGTATATTCTGAATTTATATGCTTTGTTTGCCATGTTTGGTCACTTCCTTTTTCGATCCGTTTGTCCCTGACTTTTCAATGATTTTTTGATTACTTCCATCGGGGCACCGCCCGTTGTGAGCAGGCAAAAACTCTGGCTCCAGAAATGTTCTTTCCATAATTTTTGCTTTATCTGTGGAAATTCTTTTTTCAGAAGTCTGCTGCTTGCACTTTTATATGCGTTTATGAACTTGCTTATTTCTGTATTTGGATGCGCCTTGAAAAGTATATGCACATGGTCTTTATCGTGATTCCATTCTTCAAGGGTGATATTGTAATTTGGAGCAATATACGCAAAGATCTCTTTTGCCCTGCCGGAAATTGCGTCATCAAAAACCTGTCTGCGGTACTTAACCACAAGAACAAGATGATAGTGCAGTAAAAACACTGAATGTGCATTATTATCCAAATCCATTGTATTTCGACCCCTTTCTGCCATTCGACTGATTCTATTATACCATGATTAGAACCCACTATCAAGAAGGTAACGGACGCAATTCATCTCCCACCTTAGAGGTCGGAGTCTTCTTGCTGAAAGAGGATAAAAGTCCGTTTTCTGCTGACTTTTCTTCTTATTATTAGTCAAGCGGATATTCGCAATCCGTTTCGCTACTTGCTCATAACCGAATAACTGCTTCGCAGCTTATCAGGAGTGACTTGTACCACTCCTGATACAAACAAGTCCCAACCCACTGCTTATTGCTCCACGCAATGGAAGCAGGGGACTTGCTTGATTCGATTAAATCACTTTCGTCGTCCACTCCGAGCAGTCCCATACGCTGGTTGCCAGGCCATCATAAAATTCCGGCTCATGGCAGACCATAAGAACAGTTCCTTTGTACTCTTTCAGTGCGTTTTTTAACTCCTCTTTTGCGTCTACATCGAGATGGTTGGTCGGCTCATCGAGGACAAGAAGATTGGTTTCGCGATTGATCAGTTTACAGAGGCGAACTTTTGCCTGTTCTCCTCCTGAGAGCACACGCACCAGGCTTTCAATGTGCTGTGTGGTAAGACCGCATTTGGCAAGCGCCGCACGGACTTCATACTGAGTATAGGATGGAAATTCTTCCCAGATTTCCTGGATACAGCTGTTGGTGTTTCCTTTTGGCATTTCCTGCTCGAAATATCCGATTTCCAGATAGTCGCCAAGCTCCACGTCTCCGCCAAGGGACGGGATCAAACCGAGGATACTCTTTAAGAGTGTTGTTTTTCCAATTCCGTTGGCACCGGTGAGCACGATCTTTTCGCCACGCTCGATCGCAAAGGTCAACGGTCTGGAGAGCGGTTCTTCATAGCCGATCACAAGTTCTTTTGCAGTCACAACGAAGCGGCCCGAAGTGCGCGCAGTGCGGAAATGAAATTCCGGCTTTGGTTTTCTTTCGCAAGCTCGATCACATCCATCTTATCCAGCTTCTTCTGCCGTGACATAGCCATGTTTCTGGTTGCCACACGGGCTTTGTTTCGTGCCACGAAATCCTTCAGCTCACTGATCTCCTGCTGCTGGCGGTTATAGGCAGCTTCCTTCTGCGCTTTTTTGACTGCATAAACCTCCTGGAAGTGGTCGTAATCACCAACATAACGATTCAGCTCTTTATTTTCCATATGATAGATCAGATTGACAACACTGTTCAGGAATGGAATATCGTGAGAGATCAGAATGAAGGCATTTTCATACTCTTCAAGGTATCGTTTCAGCCAGGTGATATGTTCCACATCCAGGTAGTTGGTCGGCTCATCCAAAAGAAGGATGTCCGGTTTTTCCAAAAGTAATTTTGCCAGAAGTACTTTCGTTCTCTGTCCGCCGGAAAGTTCGGTGACATCGCGTTCGAGACCGATCTCTTCAAGGCCAAGCGCGCGGCCAATCTCTTCTATTCTGGAATCCAAAATATAGAAGTCATGTGCATCCATCATTTCCTGGATCACACCAAGTTCCTCCATCATCTGATTCAGCTCGTCCTCGGAGGCATCGCCCATGGAATCGCAGATCGTGTTCATCCGCTCTTCCATCTCGTACAACCAGGAAAAAGCGCTTTTTAACACATCACGGATCGTCATACCTTTTTCCAGAACGGTATGCTGGTCCAGATAGCCGACACGGACGTTTTTGGCCCACTCAACCTTTCCCTCATCCGGCATCAGCTTTCCGGTGATGATGTTCATAAAGGTTGATTTTCCCTCGCCATTTGCGCCTACCAGACCGATGTGTTCCCCCTTTAACAGGCGGAACGATACATCTTCAAAAATCGCACGGTCGCCGAAGCCGTGGGACAGATGTTCTACATTTAAAATACTCATGCATAAATTCTCCTTCTTCTGTTGTATTGGAATTCTCCGATCTCCTGATCGTTTTCTTTTTCATATGTAACGATTCAGAGCCATGCAAAATGGAAGAAAATTGCGAATCATGCTTGCATGAATGAGCGGTTTTCTTCCTTTTCATATGGCGAGAAGCAACATCGAGATGCAGCGTAAGCGGAATCGAGATGGGGCTCTGAATAGTTACTTTCCTATTATAGTCTGAATCATTATATAGGGAAATTCCCTCTTTTGGCAAGCTTTTTCTATACCGTCCCAGGCTTTTACCCCATATCCGGAAAGTATCCTTTTCCGCAGCAAAAAAGAAGAACTCCTTCGGAAAAAGGTTCTCCTCTCAGAATTCTTCTTTCTGTTTTTTTGTTCCAAAACCATAACCGTTTCGGAATTTTAAGAACATTTCTTTTTTGTCCGTACACCCACTCCGAATACATTTCTTTTACGGATGGATACATATACTCCACAAGATACTGCGAGTTCTGCATTTCTTCACGTGTAGATTCGCCGGAAAGCACAAGTGCTGCAGAAATGCCCGCCATGTTGGCGCACGCAATGTCCGTATAGAGACGATCTCCCACAAGAACAGCCTCATCGCGCGTTCTGCCTGTCATATCAAGTGCCATCTCAACCATCCGTATGCCTGGTTTTCCGATATAAGTCGGCATACGCTGGATCGCATGACCGATCATCTCGCAGATGGAACCGCAATCCGGCACGTAGCCGAATTCAATCGGACAAACATAGTCCGGGTTCGTTGCAGCGTAATCGAGCTCCGGGCGCTCTGTCAACAGCCGACAGATATCCGTCAGTTTTTGATACGTCAGTTCATTGTCATAGCTTGCAAGCACACATGCAATTCCTTCTTTCTCCGGATCGTGGGTGGTACACACACCGAAGCTCTCCAATTCCCGGATCAGAGAGTCCGTTCCCAGCACATAGACGGGACGGGATCCATATTTCTGCTTCAGATAATGCGCTGTTGCAACAGAAGCCGTCAGAAAGTTCGCGCTTGTTGTCGGGATGCCCAGCTTTGCAAATTTTTTCCGGTAATCTGCTACGCTCATCGTCGTATTATTTGTGATAAACACATAATCTCCGCCGTACTCGGACAGTCCGTTTAAAAACCGGTCTGCTCCCGGAATCAGACGGTTCCCCACGCAGATGGTTCCGTCGATATCCAAAAGGAACAGCTTTTTTTCTCCAATCGGTATCACTTCGCGTTGCGGCAGGAAACGGCCACATCCGGATAATTAGTGATGACTGCGTCAACACCGGCCTCCATCAGACGCTCGATCTCCGCCTTATCATTGACCGTCCACACATGCACCGCAAGATCGCTTTCCACATACTGCTGAAGAAAGTCTGCCATCTGCACATGAAAGGTTGCCGGATGAAGAGCTCCTGTTCCGATTTTTTCGCATAATTCACGACATCATAAATAATATCTGCGTAGAGGATGCCGGTGCTGGCTTTCGGATCCAGTTCCAGAATTTTTGCAATGCTGTAATGGTTAAAGGAAGAATAAATCACGCGATCTTCCATCCCCATCTCTTTTGTCAGCTCGAGTACCTTTTTTTCCAGGTCTTTATACCAGAAAATACCGGTTTTCAGCTCTACATTGATCGTCATTCCCGTTGGTTTTAATGCTTCATATACTTCGCGAAGCGTCGGAATTTTTACATCCTGATACTCCGGATGTGTCTTATTAAAGTTCAGGATCTTTAATTCCGCAAGCGTATAATCTTTGACAAATCCGCTTCCGTCACTGACCCGGTCGATTTCCTCATCGTGGACAACAACCATCTCGCCATCTTTTGTCAGCTGTACATCCAGTTCCACACCGTCTGCTCCCTGCTCTGCTGCAAGAAGAAACGCTTCCAGTGTATTTTCCGGTGCATATGCACTGGCTCCTCTGTGTGCCCATACTTTTGTTTTCATCTCGTATCTGTCCTCCATTTTCCGTTCCCATTTCCAAATCTGCACTCTTTTCTATCTTTTGTCCCGACTGCAGCTTTTTTCCTTTTATCGTAAGCCTGAAAACAAGTGAAAAAAGCGGTGCTGATTTTTTTACATCTTCTGCGGGATTGCTATAGATTCGGAAGCGCGCCGGATTTTTGTCTCCGACGCATTTCCAGTCATATCTGAAAAATCATTTCCGTAACTCGGATCTTCCCCTTCATAGAAACCGTTCAAACACGCTTTGGGAACTCGTTTTTCTTCACTATAGGACGAAATCTTATTTTTGTAAAGCCTGTCTCTTATTCATTTACCAGATTATAGTCCTCGATGGAGCTGTTGATCTGGGAAGCCATTGATTCTACTGCTTTCTCCGGAGTCTCGTTTCCGTTGATCATATTCTCGATTTCTGTTTCCACAATCTGTCTTGCCTCCGGGAATACAGAGAGAAGTGCGCCGGCGTACTGCGGCTTGGAATCGTGCAGCTGGTCGATTGCGGTCTGGAACTGCGGATACTGTGCTACATTATCTTTAAAGGTCTGCTCCTCATCAGCAGCTGTTGTTACCGGGAAGTAACCCGTCTCGGCATTCCAGTATGCCTGAGATTCCGGGGAAATCAGGAATTTAATAAATTTCCAGGTAGCTGCTGCTTTCATATCATCGTTGTTGTTCAATGCCCAGAGAGAGGCTCCTCCGATGGAAACACCGCCCTCATCGCCGTCCTTGATTGTCGGGAAATATGCGGTTCCAACTTCGAAGCTTCCATTGACATCCTGTAAAATCTGCTTCAGAGATGCGGTAGAGCCAAGGGTGATCGCTGCTTTTCCGGAAGTAAAGTCTGTCGTTGCGGTATCACTTCCGGCACGGCCTACGTTTGGTGCAACGTCGGCATCGTTCAGGGCTTTCCACTCATTTAAGATGTTGAGCGCTCCGCCGTTGGAATCAAATTCAACTGCAGTAGCAGCGGCATCACGGCCATTTCCATTATCCGCATAGGAAAGTCCCTGTTTACAGAGCCACTGTTCGAAATACCATCCATAGATGGAGAGTGCCAGCGGTTCACCGGCTCCGCCCTTTGTTTTCAGATCATCACCGATAGCAAGAATTCCTTCCAGGCTTGTCGGAACCTCAGTGATCCCTGCTTTTTCAAACATATCTTTGTTGTAATACAGAATCGGTGTGGACGAATTGAATGGCATCGAGTACAGCTCATTGTTTACCGTATAATAAGCAGCGATATTCGGCTCGATCTGGGAAATGTCATAGCCATCTGCATTAATCAGCTCCTGCATCGGAATGACCCAGCCGGAATCAATCATAAAGCGTGTTCCGATATCATAAATCTGTACCAGGTCTGCTCCCATATTTCCGATCTGTGCACTTTTCAGTTTGTTAATCGTATCATCATATTCTCCCTGATAAACCGCCTCAACGGTAATGCCATCGGTATTCTCTTCATTGAATTTATTGACAAGATAATCCATTGCCTCGCCATTGACACCGCCCATGGAATGCCAGAAGGTAATCGTGGTTCCCTTCGTATCCTGGTTTAAATCCGGTGCTTCTGCGCCATCTGCCGTACTTCCTGCCTCTGTGCTGGCTGTGGTTTCATCTGTTGTCGCACTCTGTGCCTCACTCGTGTTTTTCCGCCTCCGCATCCGGTAAGCGCCATAGCTGCCATAGAAGCCGCAAGAATCGATGCAATCACTTTTTCTTCATTTTTTCTCCTCGTTTTTCATACAGTTTTCTATTCTTTTTTCTGTCACAGGAATCAGCCCTTGACTGCTCCTGAAAACATTCCTTTGATTAAGGCCTTCTGGCCTACGATAAAGATGGAAATGGATGGAATGATAATCATTACCACGCCCGCCAGCATCAGGGTAATCGACTGTGCATCGACGCTGTTCAGCATACTGATACCAATCTGTACGGTACGCTTGCTGTCCGAACCTGTAACCAGCAGCGGCCACATGTACATATTCCATGCATTGATAAAGGTGTAAAACCGCCATTGCTCCCATTGCTGACTTTGTCAGCGGCATCAGGATTTTTACGATAAACCGCAGATTCCCGCAGCCGTCCAGCTTCGCCGATTCATAAAGAGAAACCGGAAAAGTCATGTAGAACTGGCGGAACAGGAAAATTCCCATTGCAGAGGTAAGAGAAGGCAGAATCAGAACAATATAGGTATCGAGCAGTCCGAGACTTCCTACCGTCAGATAATTGGAAATAATGGTTGCCTCACCCGGCACCATCATGGTCGCCATGACCAGCATAAACAGAATATTTTCCCTTTGAAATCCAGGAAAGAGAAGGCAAATGCCGCAAGAGAACACGTTACAATCTGACCCAGCGTAATGCTGCCCGCAACCAAAAATGAGTTCAGGACAAAGCGTACCAGCGGAATTTTATGAAATGCTTCCACGAAATTTTCCAGCGTCGGATGTTTTGGCACGATGTTCATTGCCATTGTGTAAAGCTCGCCGGACGGCATAAACGCTACACTGATGGTATAAAGCAGCGGAAACAGCATAAACAGACAAACGATCAGGTTCATGGTAACCAACGCTGTTTTCTGAAGCATTTTCTTTCTTTTTGCTTTTGCATTCATTGCCAGATGCAGTGCCTGCAGCTCCTCTGCAGAATAAGTTTTTGGTCCGGCAATCGTAGTTGCTATTGTAGACATCAGTATTTTACTCCTCTCTTTTCCATGCGGAACATAACCAGGGTAAGCGCCATGACAATCAGAAACAAAACAACGGACTGTGCGGCTGCGCTTCCAAACCGGTAATTAAAAAACGCATCACGGTATATCGAATATACAATCAGGTTCGTGGATTCTCCCGGTCCTCCCTGTGTCAGGATTTTCACCTGTCCGAATGACTGGAATGCCTGAATAATGTTAACAACCAGTGTGTAAAACATGATTGGAGAAAGTCCCGGCAGTGTCAGCTTAAAAAATTTCTGTACTGCATTCGCGCCATCCACAGAAGCACGCTCATAAATCGAATCGTCGATGTTTCCAAGTCCCGCTGAAAAGTACAGGAAATTGATGCCACTGTTCAGCCATGCCGTGAGGACAGCCACACAGATCAGCGCATATTTCGGATCACTGACCCAGTTAATGCTCACATGCAGCAATTTGTTTACGATACCGATCGTGGGATTTAAAATAATCTTGAAAATCATGGCGCCTGAGCTCGATGCTACTGCCATTGGGAGTGCATAGGAAGTACTGAATACCCGGATTCCCGGGAAAGCCTTGCTGCAAAGAACTGCTCCCAGAAGGCCAAGCGCCATACTTCCGACTACAACAATCGCCACAAATTCCAGTGTAACCCAGAGACTGTTGTAAAAGGATGGATTCAATAATAAGCTTTTATAGTTATCCAGTCCCACATACAATTTCGCTTCTCCAAGCTTGTTTGTCTTATACAGGCTCAGATAAATGGTTTTAAAAAACGGATAAAACAGAAAGATGCTAAAGATCACCATACTCGGGATTAGATACATATAAACTTCTGCTTTTTTACACTTTTCGATTACTTTTTTCACTTCTTGCTCCTTCTTATGCTGTTGCACGTTCTTCTTTTTCAACCGGCAGAGATAAAATATTTTCTTCTGTAAACGGATCAAAGATCTGTGCTTTCTCCATATCTGCATACAATGTAATGCTTTCCTTTACAGTAACCGGCACCTCGGAAGGCACTCTTGCTGTAATCAGATTTTTTCCGGTATTCATATGCAGATACGCTTCTGCACCGATCATCTCCCGCAGGTCAACAAATGCCTTCAACTGATTCTCTTCGTAACAGATCCGATGTGCGGAAGCGGTTGTTTCGTCCTGTAAATCCTCCGGTCTCAGACCTAAGATCACCATTTTTCCGAGATAAGCGCGACGAAGCACCATTTCGTTCTCTCCTTTTGCACGAAGGGTAACTCCTCCGTCTGCCTCCAGATAAACCGCTCCGTTTCTTTCCATCACCATCGTTTCCATAAAATTCATACTCGGAGCTCCGATAAAACCAGCCACAAATTTGTTTGTCGGATGGCGGTAAATCCGCTCCGGTGTATCCGCCTGCTGCACAACACCGTCTTTCATAACAATAATTTTTGTACCAAGCGTCATCGCCTCCGTCTGATCATGGGTAACATAAATCACCGTCGTTTTCAGTTCCTTATGTAATTTTGCCAGCTCCACCCGCATCTGTGCCCGCAGCTTCGCATCCAGATTTGAAAGCGGCTCATCCATTAAAAAATGCTTTCGGCCGTCTCATAATTGCGCTTCCAATCGCAACTCTTTGTTTCTGACCACCGGAAAGTGCTGCCGGTCTCCGGTCAAGTAAATGCTCAATTCCAAGCATTTTAGCTGCCTCATGTACCTTTTTATCAACTTCATCCTTGGGCTGTTTCCGGATTTTCATAGAAAACGCCATGTTTTCATATACCGTCATATTCGGATAAAGCGCGTAGTTCTGAAATACCATCGAAAGATCGCGATCCTTTGCTTCTACATAATTACAAAGCTGTCCATCGATCCAGAGCTCCCCGCTCGTAATCTCCTCAAGACCGGCAATCATCCGAAGCGTCGTCGATTTTCCGCAGCCGGAAGGTCCAACAAAAATCATAAACTCCCGATCCGGTATTTCAAGCGAAAAATCCTGAACCGCATAATGTTCCTTATCATAAGATTTACAGACATTCTTCAACACAATATTTGACATTCGTTTTTCTTCCTCCTCGTCTTGTCGAGATTCATTATACCTTTCCTTCCGTAAAGCCCACTACCACCGCTTTGTAAAATATCCGTTAATAAAATAACCGGTTACTTTACAAAAAATGTCCACATTTTCCCTTATCTCCGTCTCCATCCCCTTCTTTTCCAGCCACTCTTCCAGATCACTCTTTGTAAAATCCCCGAAAATCACCCGCAAAACCAATTTTCAAAACAAATTCTGAATAGCCATTCCTTTTCCCAATACCCAACAGATTATTTTTGACACAAAAAAACGCCGCAACTCTCAAAGCTGCAGCTCTTTCTCATCACAACATACCATATTCTTCTTTCATGTCAACGCAGTGGGCGCTCCCGCTCCCACATCCGTGTCCGTCCTTCACACAGCCCCGTAACGCACACAAGGGTGATGCGCATTTGCAGGGAGCGTGTAATTCTTAGGTTCTGGCATTTTGCGTTATGCGCCAAAAATCAACTGTCTGAGCGACAGCGAGTTTTGATTTTTGGCGCATGGTTTTAGCAAAATGACAGAGCCTTAGAATTACTAGCTCCCGAAACCGCGCATCACCCTTGTGTGCGTTACGGGGCGTCCGTCCAAACCTATTCCACCGGTTCCGCCGGCACAAACACCCTGCTGTTTTCCTGTTCTTTTGGTTTTTCCGCTCTTTCCGTTGCCTCCCTGCAGAAATACTCCTGTGAATTCACCAGCGTCTTTCCGCGCTTATCCGGCTTTGTATACGTTCCGTCTGCCTGTAAAATACTGGCTTTCACATTATCCTTCATCTGGATATCAAGAATATGCATTACTTCTTTCTTGATCTGCTCATCCTCAACCGGGAACACAATCTCCACCCGTTTTTCCAGATTTCGCGGCATCCAGTCCGCGCTTCCCATAAACACCTCTTCATTTCCACCACTGTAGAAGTAGAAAATCCGCGCATGTTCCAGGAAATTGCCGACAATCGAGCGAACGGTAATATTCTCGCTGACACCCGGGATTCCAACCTTCAGACAACAGATTCCCCGGATAATCAGGTCAATCTTTACTCCGGCTGCCGAAGCACTGTAAAGCGCCGCAATAATATCGCGGTCGCATAACGAGTTCATCTTCGCAATAATATGCGCTTTCTGTCCCTTCTTCGCGTGTTCCTCCTCCATAGCAATCAGATGCAGGAATCTGTCTTTCATCCAGAGTGGCGCAACCACCAGTTTGTTCCAGTGATCCGGCTCCGAATAGCCCGAAAGCATGTTAAATACTGCTGTTGCATCCTCACCGATCTTTGCATTGCATGTCAACAGGCCACAGTCCGTATACAGCTTTGCCGTAGAATCGTTATAGTTTCCCGTGCCAAGATGTACATATCTGCGAATGCCTGTCTCCTCGCGCCGAACCACCAGTGTAATCTTACTGTGTGTTTTCAGTCCCAGAAGACCATAAATCACATGGCATCCCGCCTTTTCCAGCATCTTCGCCCAGACAATATTGTTTTCTTCGTCGAACCGTGCCTTTAATTCCACCAGTACGGAAACCTGTTTGCCATTTTCCGCCGCCTGAGCCAGTGCTGCAATAATCGGAGAATTGCCGCTCACACGGTACAGTGTCTGTTTGATCGCCAGTACATCCGGATCCTTTGCTGCCTGTTGTACAAATTGCACGACCGGATCAAACGTCATATAAGGATGATGCAGCAGGATGTCGCCTTTTCGGATGTTTGTAAAAATGTCATCCTCATTCATCAGCGCCGGAACTGCCGCCGGAATATATTTCGGAATTTTATACTCATCAAAGCCGTCGAGCCCATACATTTTCATTAAAAACGTCAAATCGAGCGGTCCCGGAATCCGGAACAGGTCGTCTTCATCGATGTCAAACTCTTTTTCCAGCATCTTCAGGAGCCGCTTATCCATCTTATCTTCCACTTCCAGACGGATCACTTCGCCCCACTGACGTTTTTTAAGCTGCTTCTGGATCTCTTTTAACAGGTCCGAAGCCTCATCCTCATCGATCGAAAGATCTGCATTTCGCATAACACGGTACGGATGCGCGCAGACCACATCGTAGCTTAAGAACAGCTTTCCAATGTTCCGCTCGATGATCTCCTCCAGAAGAATCACATACCGCTGTCCCGTCTTTTCATCCTGCGGAAGCAGAATAAAACGCGGCAGTACCGAAGGAACCTGAACCGTCGCAAATTCCAGTTCTTTCTCCTTTTCCTTCTCCTTGCCTTTCTTCTCTTTCTTATCCTCCGCACGGCTCAGAAGCGAATCCTCTTTCTTATGCACCAGTGCACCGATATTCAATGTTTTGTTCCGGATCAACGGGAACGGGCGGGCCGAATCCATGGCCATCGGGGTCAGAACCGGGTAAATGTTTTCCTCAAAATAGGAATCCACATACTCCGCCTGCTCCTTCGTCAGCTTCTCGTGCTCACTGATAATCGTAAGGCCAACGTGCTCCAGAGACGGAACCGCCGAGCGATTGTACGTATTGTACTGCAGCTGCACTAGCTCATGCGTCCGTTTGCTGATCTCGGTAAGCTGCTCCTTCGCATCCATGCCGGACAGATCCTTTTTCGTATAGTTTGCATGCACCTGGTCTTTTAGTGAAGCCACACGGACCATATAAAACTCATCCAGATTGGAGGAGGTAATGCTGATAAATTTCAGACGTTCAAACAGCGGAATACTCTTATCCCGCGCCTCGTTTAAAACACGCTCGTCGAAGCTGATCCAGCTCAATTCCCGGTTTCGAAAATATTCCGGTTTCTTATATGGTGTTACATCCATCTTGTTCGCCTCCTTACATCTGCCGTTTCATCTTAATAATCGGCTGTATGCTGAATACCTCATTGAAAAAATCTAATTTATCCTGGCACAGTCCCTGCTCCAGTGTGAAATCACGGTCAACCGTCAGAGACAAATGCAGTTCTCTCTCCTTTAAGACAGCGCGGATCGACTGGATTTTCTGCAGGTGACTCCGATCTAGTGCATTCGCCAGACGGACGATTGCTGTCAACTCCGATACGGTCAGATACTGTTCTGCACTAAGCGACGATTCCATCACCAGCTCATCGTAGGATGGAAGCACTGCCGTATTGTATTTTGCAATCAGTGCGACCATCTCCCGTTCAATATGGGACAGTCCGATGATTTCGTTTGACATGATAATATTATAGGAAGAATCCGCGACATTATTAAGGCTGATGTATTTTCCGACATCGTGCAGCATCACCGCCATCCGAAGCAGCAGCCGCTCGCGTTCTTTCATGCCGTGCATCTTTTTCGTCGCATCAAACATGGCAAGCGCCGTCATCTCCAGATTCTGGACGTGCGGCCGGTTTACTGCATACCGTTTTCCGATGTTTTTTGCCGCCATCAGAATATCATTTTCAAAGTTGTGGCTTCCTTTTTGCAGTTTCATCTGCTCCGCATATTCGTATGCGATGCCGCGCGTCATATGCACGCCCGGGATCCATACATGCTCTGCCTCCATCATGTCAATCAGACATTTGTAGATCACGGCGGACGGGTACATCAGCGAAGCATTCTCCAGCGGGATGCCAAGCTTGACAGCCAGCTCCATCGGTGACTGACGGATGATCTTTTCATACCAGGTGTTGAAATTCTCACGGGAAATGATTTTTGTCGTTTTCTCCTCGATATTCTGGTAGACACTGTCGGTGAAAACATCGCCGATCAGCATGATATTTTCGATTTTGCGGTCTTTCAGATACATCTTCTTGAAGCTCGACACTTCATTCCAGATCAGTTCCTCGACCATCTCCTCGTAGTGTTCCGTCTCGCTCTGGATTCCGGCGAGGCGCTCACGGACACGAAGACTACCCATACGGATATTCTGTGTCGTCACAAGGGCGTCCTTATCAAACAGGGAAATCTGAAAACTGCCGCCGTCGAGGTCGAGAATCGCAGTTCCCTTTTCAATGACCTTGTTGAAATTGTCCTCCATCGCCGCAAGCGCCTTGTAGCCAAGGAAACGTTGCTCCGAGTTAGAGAGAACCGTGACGGAAAGACCGGTCAGCTGACGGATTTTTCCAAGGACATAGAGGCTGTTCGCCGCCTCACTGATTGCGCTCGAAGCCATGGCGCGGTAAGCATCCACGCGGTAGCCCTCCATGATCCGCACGAAATCTGCGAGCACGCGGCAGAGCTCCTCTTCCATTTCCGGGCGGATTTTCCCCAGCGTGTACGTATCTTTTCCAAGCTCCATCCGATGGCAGATCTTATCCACGCTTCGGATACCCTGCTTTTTGGAGATCTCGAAAATCTCCAGAATGACGTCGTAGCTGCCGATATCAATGGCAGCAAATGTGGAATACTGCATATACGCTTCTCCTCTTTCTTTTTCAAAGGATATCCCAAAAATCCCGCTCCCAATACCAAGCGGACTTTTTGACCTTTTCTTTTTACTGTTTTCCGAGCAGATAATCGATAAACTGCTGTGCGGTACGGCCGGAAAGACCGCCGTGGGACAGTTCCCATTTATTTGCTTCTGCTAAAAGCTCTTCCTCGCTTAACTTCACGCCGTAGCGGTCTGCCAGAACGGAAACGATCTTCTGGAACTCTTTCTTATCCGGCGCACCGAAATAGATGCTGACACCGAAGCGGTATACCAGGGACAACTTCTCCTGTACCGTATCGGAGGTGTGCATATCCTGTCTCGTTCCCTCTTTGTCGCTGTAGTTCTCCTTGATCAGGTGGCGGCGGTTGGAGGTCGCATAGATGAGGATATTGTCCGGGCGTTTTTCCAGACCTCCCTCGATCACAGCTTTCAGGTATTTGTACTCGATCTCAAACTCCTCGAAAGAAAGATCGTCCATGTAGATAATGAATTTATAATTTCTGTTTTTGATCTGCGCAATCAGCTCGTTCAGATCCTGGAATTGATGCTTGTAAACCTCGATCATACGAAGTCCCTGATCGTAATACTCATTCAGGATACCTTTAATGCTGGAGGATTTTCCGGTTCCGGCATCACCAAAAAGCAGGCAGTTGTTGGCTTTTTTGCCCTCGACGAACGCTTTCGTGTTGTCGATCAGCTTCTGCTTTGGAATTTCGTAGCCGACAAGGTCGGAAAGGCGCACATCCGGGATGTTGGTGATCGGGATGATCTCAACATTTTCGCCAACGTGTGCGATGCGGAATGCTTTGTGCAGTCCCAGTTTTCCTACTCCAAAGTCTTTGTAGAACTGAATCATATCATCCATAAATTCGTCGACAGATTCTGCTTTTGCAAGACGGATGGCCAGTTCGCAGATGCGGTCGCGGACTTCTTTGTTGAACAGCTTGTTCGGGCTGTCGGTGTTCTCGTAATCGCTGATGACGGAAGCATCGCCGGATTCGAAAATTTCGTCGAAAACACAGATATCGAAATCGAACAGCTCTTTGAAACGGACAAAATCATGTTTTGCCATCTGGTTGATGCTTCCCTCGACTTTTCCGACAATCTCGCAGGAGGTAGAAAATGCATTTTCTTTGTTGACCAGAAGATATGTCAGATAATCGTGCCAGAGATTTCCGGAGAAGCCGTAGCGGTTTGCCATCTCGACAAGGCGGTTCAGTGCCTCATAAAACTGCGGCTCATATGCGCTCATATTCTCACGGAACCGGCGGTCCTTCAGGGAAATCTGAGCATTGACCAGTTTTTTGTAGGTCTCCACCAGTATCGTCATATCGCGCAGTACCTCCCCCTCTGCGAAATCGCGGTAGAGGATACATTCTTCTATTCTAATCATCTTTTGTCTCTTCCTTCCTGTCATTTTTCATTTTATTTATGCGAAAAGGCCGCTTGGTACGGCCCTCTCTTCTGGATTAATAATTTCCGAAAATCCGGAATTTCGCGGATTCTGCCTGCAATCCGCGCAGTGCGTTTTTGACTGCCGGATCGCTTAAGTTCCCCTCGAAATCCACGAAGAAACGGTACTCCCATTTCCGCTGCGGAATCGGGCGGGACTCGATTTTGGTCATGTTCAGATCGTTGTAAATAAAATGTGCCAGTGCGTTGTAAAGAGAACCGCTCTGATGCGGCAGTTCCATGCATACGCTGATTTTCTGTGCATCTTTTACAAAGCGTTTCTGCCCAGAAATGATAACAAAGCGTGTCGTATTTCCCTGGGCATCAAAAATACCTTCTTTTAAGATCTGCAGTCCGAAATGCTCTGCAGCGTACGGACTTCCGACGGCTGCCATCGTAAGATCACCGCTCTCGGATACTTCTTTTGCAGCGGCGGCTGTATTGAGACGCTCTTCCGTCTTCCAGTTTTCATTGGAATCCAGGAAACGGCGGCACTGCGCCAGCGCCTGCGGATGGGAAATCACGGTGCGGATCTCCTCAGCCTTTGCTCCCGGCAGTGCCATCAGCACATGCTCCACCGGCAATTCCTGCTCACCGACGATGTAGTGCGGATATTCCACCAGAAGATCATAAATATCGGATACAATGCCTGCTGTGGAGTTCTCGATCGGAAGCACGGCATAATCGGCTTCGCCCCTCGTAATCGCCTCCATCGCCTCTTTCCAGGTATCTACGTGAAAGCTTGTAATCGTATCATCGAAAAATTCTTTCATCGCACCGAAACTGTAGGCGCCCTCCACACCCTGGAAAACAACTCTTTTGCCGTGTGTCGGGAGGTGGTCAACCTGCGTGTAATCGGTCATCTCCTCGCCGCCGTTTTCTGTCAGCAGCTGATACTGACGCTTCCGGCTGATCGACATGATCTGCTGGAACAGCTCCTGGATGCCTTTTATATTGAATGCATTTGTTCCCTCGCCTGTCAGCTTTTCCAGCTTCTGGCGCTCACGTTCCGCATCAAAAACGGCTTTTCCTGTCTCTATCTTGTACTGCGCAACCTCCGCCGTCAGCGCCATCCGGTGCTGGAACAGGCGGACGATCTCGTCATCGGTGGCATCGATCTCGTCGCGGATTTTTCCTAAGTCTAGCATATCTGGTCCTCCTGATACTCTGCATTTGTTGCAGATATCAATATTTTACTCCATCTCCGTTTAATTTACAAGAAAAGATCTTCCGAAATTCGGCTTTTGTACAATCTTTTTCCTTTTTGACTGCTATTTCACTTTATTTTTTCACATTTCATATTACTCTGCTTTTCGACCTTTTTCCTGCCATTTTTTATCTTGCATTTATCCTGTTTTTGTGTTAAGGTGGAACACAGAAAAAATAAGTTACTGTTCACTCAGCAGGGAAACACCTGCTGTTTCGCTGCGTAAGAAAGTGATTCAGGCGTGAGCAGCCCTCCTTTTGCGAAGCAAAACTTTAAATGAGGGCTGCGAATGTTACCGTTCGCAGGGAACCTGTGAACGGTAACAAAAATAAGGATCTTCATAGGAGGTAATATATGCGACACTTAATGAGTCCCCTTGATTTCTCGGTCGAAGAACTGGATCAGTTAATGGATCTGGCGAACGATATTGAAAAGAACCCGGAGAAATATGCACATGCCTGCGATGGCAAAAGACTTGCTACTTTATTTTATGAACCAAGCACACGCACCCGTCTCAGCTTTGAGGCTGCCATGATGAATCTTGGCGGTACTGTTCTTGGTTTTTCTTCTGCCAATTCTTCTTCCGCTTCCAAAGGTGAAAGCGTAGCCGACACCATCCGCGTGGTATCCTGCTTTGCAAATATTTGTGCCATGCGTCATCCGAAAGAAGGCGCTCCGCTCGTTGCATCGATGTACTCCCGTATTCCTGTGATCAACGCAGGTGATGGCGGACATCAGCATCCGACGCAGACTCTTACCGATCTTCTCACCATCCGTTCTTTAAAGGGTCGCCTGAACAATCTTACCATCGGCTTCTGCGGTGATCTTAAATTCGGCAGAACGGTTCATTCCCTGATTGAAGCGCTGGTTCGTTATACCGGCATTAAAATTGTATTAATCTCCCCGGAGGAGCTTCGTCTCCCGGATTACATCCGTGATGATGTGCTGCGGGCGAACAATGTTCCGTTTGAGGAAGTTATTAAAATGGAAGATGTTCTCCCGAAGCTGGATGTTCTTTATATGACCCGTGTCCAGAAAGAACGTTTCTTCAACGAGGATGATTACATCCGCATGAAGGATTTCTATATTCTGGATCAGTCCAAAATGGATCTTGCTTCTCCGGAAATGCTGGTTCTGCATCCGCTGCCGCGTGTCAATGAGATCTCCGTTGACGTGGATAATGACCCGCGCGCTGCTTACTTTAAACAGGTTCAGTACGGTGTTTATGCACGTATGGCCCTGATTCTGACGCTGCTGAACATCAAAGTCGATTAAGAAAGGAGCATCTTTCGCTATGCTGAACGTAGGACGTATTGAAGAGGGCTTCGTGCTCGACCATATTAAAGCAGGAAAGGCTATGACCATTTACCATGATCTGGGACTGGACAAGCTGGACTGTACCGTAGCCATTATTAAAAATGCCAAAAGTGAAAAAATGGGAAAAAAGGACATTCTGAAAGTTGAGTGTTCGGTTGATAAGATGGATCTTGACATCTTAGGCTTTATCGATCACAATATCACTGTCAATGTCATTAAAGACGGCGAGATTACGGAGAAAAAGAACTTCATCTGCCGAAACAGGTGGTTGATGTGATTAAATGTAAAAACCCGCGCTGTATCACCTCTATTGAGCAGGGATTAAAACATGTCTTTATCCTGGCTGACCCGGAAAAAGAGGTTTACCGTTGCAAATACTGTGATGAGAAGTATACAGGAAACAGAAATAAATAAGAGCTGTACGGCAAAGTGATATGCTCCCTTCTAGGTAGACAAGTGAAATAATAAAAACTTGTCACTTAGGAGGGAGCATATTTTATGTCCAAAAGAAAAGTATCTGTTGAGGATAAGACATATGCTGTAAATCTATATCTGGA
>ENA-OQOA01000454-OQOA01000454.1-human-gut-metagenome-genome-assembly--contig:-NODE-454-length-18018-cov-4.303113_pt1 | contig 18018 bp, 19 predicted proteins | sample MGYA00242633_ERZ504888 | MGnify/ENA primary metagenome ERZ504888 (study PRJEB26092, sample SAMD00036372) | human gut metagenome | host: Homo sapiens | study: EMG produced TPA metagenomics assembly of... | reverse complement strand
GTCCATGACAATCCATACAGAGGATAAATTCCCGGATACATTCATTACATCTGGAATGGAAAAACCCAATATTAAGCTCAGCGAGAATTCTACAGTGAAATATGATTACATGGATGAAAAAAAGTAATCTGTGCAGCAGCGGGCCGCCGCAGAGCGCCAGCCCCTCCCGCAGGGCTTGCGCACAGGCATCCGGCGCGGCAAACGGCAGCAGACCCGCGGCCAGCACCATCAAAAAATACCCCACGCCCCCGGATTTTCTCTTTCTGAATCATACGCGCACCCTCCATTTCCATATATATGTGGTAATTGGCAGCGGTTTGCATGGCGGGAGGGAGCAGCGTGGGAAGGAAACGAAAGCAAACGCATTCCCTGCGCGGCTGGTTCCGGCGGATGTTCCGTCAGCCGCCCGGGGACTTCTACGGACGGGCTTCGGTCTACCTGAGCGGCAGAAGGATGGAGATCGAGCAGTTCCGGCGCATCCGCTCCTACGAAGAAGGCAAGCTCTGCCTCGAGCTGGGGCGCGGCACTCTGACGGTCTACGGCGACGATTTGAAGATAGAGACACTCTCCGCCCGGAGGCTCACCCTGCGGGGGCAGATCTTGCGGACCGATTTTTCAAAGGAATAGGAGCTTTCTACCATGGAATGGATTCAGCTCTGGGCGGGCATCACCTTTGCGGCGCAGAACGGCGATGCCGAAGGTCTGCTGACTGCTGCGGCCGCAGGCGGGCTGCACCTCTCCGACATCGTTCCCCGGCCCGGCGGGTTCTCGGCCCGGTGCGCCGCATGGCATTATCGGAAACTGGCCGCTCTGGCCCGCAGACGGCGGGTGCGGCTGCGCATCCAAAAACGGCAGGGTCTTTTCTTTTGCATCCGTCCCCTTCTCCGGCGGCGGGGGCTCTGGGCCGGATGCCTTGTCTTTCTCCCTCTGCTGCTCTGGCTGCAGGGCTTTGTCTGGTTCGTCGAACCGGTGGGCCTGACGCCCGGCCAGCAGGCGCGGGCCGCCGTCGTCCTGTGGGAGGCAGGGCTTTTCCCGGGAAATGCCGTCACACAGGAAAAGCTCGCCGCCGGAGAATACGCCCTGCTCCAGAGCGGTGAGTTTTCCTGGGCCAGCCTCAACTTTATGAAGGGAAAGCTGGTGGCGGAGGCGGCTGCGGCGAAACCGGTGCCGGACATCGCGGCCGGGACGCTCCACGGCCTCCGGGCCAGGGTGTCCGGCACGGTCGTTCGCACCAACCTCGTCAGCGGGACGATGCTCGTCGTCCCCGGCCAGGCTGTAGAAGCCGGTCAGGGCCTCATCGGAACAGCCCGCGCCGAACGGGACGGAACGCTCATCTTTCAGCCTGCGGCGGGCAGCGTCCGGGCGCAGTTCGAGTGGGAAAACGAGCAGGATATTGCTCTCCTGTTGCCCATCGAGCAGCTCACAGGGCAGCAGACCGTGCATCGGACGCTGTTCTGGGACGGCCATGCGATCGCTCTGCCCTCCCTGCATCCCGTCCCAAACTCGGCAGAGTCCGCTGCCGTCGTCCGGCACTACCAGCCAGAAGCCTTCGAGCTTCCCGTTCCCGCTTTTATCGAAGAAACGACATATTATTACAAGGTCTCCACTGATTTTGGAGCGGACCGAAGAGCAGGCTCTGGCTCTTTCCAGACTGCAAAGAAACAAGCTTTACAGCAAAATTGGCCTGATTTTGAGCTTTTGGCCCGCAAAGAGGACGTCTCTGTCGAAGAAAACACCCTTCACTACCGGGTCGTCTACACCATCACCGCCGACATCTGCAAATGAAAACGCCGCACAGCCCTGAGCACATCTGCTCCGGCCATGCGGCGATTTATGATGATGGATTTTTGTTACTTCTCTTCCGAGGTTGTCTCGGCCAGAAGCTCGTTCAGGTCGAACTCATACTTCGTGTGGCAGAAGTGGCAGACCACCTCACACTTCGGGTCTTCGTCCCGGAGCTTTACCAGCTCTTTGCGGCCAAGGCTGAGGAGCATATCCTTCGTGCGCTCCTTGCTGCAGTCGCACTGATACTTCACCTCGCGGGTATCGAGGACCTGCGGGTCGAAGCCCGCCATTGCCAGCTCCATCATATCCTGCGGGGTCTTCCCTGCCCGGAGCAGCTCGGTGACGGAAGGCATGGCGGCGATGTTCTGCTCCAGACGGGTGATCTCGGCATCGGTCGCGCCCGGCAGGAGCTGCAGCAGATAGCCGCCGGCGCAGGCGATGGACAGATCCTTGTCCACCAGAACGCCCAGCGCACACACGGTGGGGATCTGCTCGCTGTAGGCGTAGTAGCTGGTGATGTCCTCGGCGATCTCACCGGACACCAGCGGCACCTGACCCACCGTCGGCTCCTTCTGGAGCTTGTTGTCCCGGATGACGGTCAGAACGCCGTCTTTGCCGACTGCGCCGCCCACGTCCAGATGGCCGTTCTCCTTTGCGGGAAGCTCGACCAGCGGGTGGTCGATGCAGCCTTTGATGCTGCCGTGTGCGTCGGTGCAGGCGATGACGACGCCAGCCGGGCCGCCGCCGGACACGCGCAGGGTGATGGAGTCGCCATCATCCTTGAGCATCGCGCCCATCAGGGAGACGCCGGTGAGCAGACGGCCAAGGGCTGCGCTGCAGGTGGCGCTGGTGGTATGCAGCTTTTCTGCCGTGCGGACGATCTCCGTGGAGTCCACGCCGCAGAACACGACACCGCCGTTTTCAGAAATGCCGCGGATAAGATTCGACATATTATTGTTCCTCCAGTTGGGTATACTGTTTGACTGCGCAGAAGAAATAGCGCTCGCTCTCGTCGGTCAGAGGGCCAAAGCTCTCGCCGTCGCAGACACTTTCCAGCGCAAAGCCGTGCTTTTCCAGAGCGGCGCGGATGGTGTCGAGGTCGTAGGTGTACTCGTAGAACTGCTCGTGGAAGTGCTCTCCCGTCTCGCGGTAGTCGATGTCCACGCTGATCTCCACCCGGCGGTCGGCGGCGCTGTAATGGTTGCGCCAGACGCAGGAGGCGTCCTCTTCTTCAAACGTAAAGACGTTTTCGCCCAGCACGTTCTGGTGCTTATAGGGCGTGTTCATATCGAACAGGAGCACGCCGCCCTTTTCCATAAAGAAGCCGGCGTTGGCGATGGCTTTGTCCAGGTCCGGGATGTGGTTGAAGGTGTCGAAGGTGGACACCGCACCCCGGATGGTGCCGTAGAGGTCGAGCTTGAGCAGGTCCTGCCGCAAAAGAAGCAGGCCGCCGGAAAGGCCCAGCTGCTCCGCCTTGTCCCGGACGACGCAGAGCATCTCCTCCGACTGGTCGATGCCGATCATATCGTAGCCCGCCTGCGTGAGCATCAGGGTCAGCTCCCCCGTCCCGCAGCCCTAGGTCTGCGAGGATGCCGTCATGGATGCCGTGGGCTTTCCAGCTCTTTTTTGATGTGGGCATACAGGGCCTCGTAGTCGGCCTCGCCGTTGAACTCATCGTAAAAATAAGCAAATTCGTTGTAAGCCATTGCGTTACTCCGCGTCCTCTGCGTTTGCCTCGTACTCGGCGGCGACGGCTGCGTTCAGCACAGCCTGCAGCTCCGGGATGCCGCAGCCGCTCTCACCGCTGGTCAGCACCACCTTCTGGCAGCCGTAGGGCAGGCAGAGCTTTTCGAACTCCTCCTGCGTCTGGGCCAGCTGGCTCTTCTTGAGCTTGTCGGCCTTGGTCAGGGCCACGACGAAGGGGATGTTGTGGTAGTGGAGATACTGCAGCATCTGGATGTCGTCGGCGCTGGGGGCGTGACGGCAGTCGATGAGCTGGACCAGCAGGGTGTGGTGGCGCTGAGCCTCGAAGTAGCTGTTGATGAGGTCGTCCCAGCGCTCACGGTCGGCGTTGCTCACCTTGGCATAGCCGTAGCCGGGCAGGTCCACGAAGTAGCAGTCATCCACCGCGTAGAAGTTGATGGTAGCCGTCTTGCCCGGCGTGCTGGACACGCGGGCGAGATTCTTGCGGTTGCAGAGCTTATTGATGAGGCTGGATTTGCCCACGTTGGAGCGGCCGGAGAAGCTCAGCTCCGGGCGGTCGCTCTCGGGCAGCTGGCTGGAAATGCCGTAGCTTGCAATGAAATCCGCTTTGTTATAGTTCATGGAGCTTTCCTTTCTTTGATAAATGCCATCTATCCCAACTCCTTCAGTCATCGCTTACGCGATGCCAGCTCCCTCAGTGAGGGAGCCTCTAGCGAAGAAGAAAAGCTTTCCGGTGTGCCAAAGCCTCCCTCCTTGAGGGAGGGGGACCGCGTCAGCGGTGGAAGGAGTTCTTTTCCCTCAGCAGACCGCGCCCGGCTGCGGCTTTTCCGCCGTCTGCGGCAGGGCTGCAGCCTCAGCGGGCTTTACCTTCCTGGTGCGGGGGTGGCCCGCAGACACCGTCTTGGGCTTGAGGAGGGCTGCGGCGAGGACCTGCGACAGGTTGGACATGGGCAGGAACTCGATGTTCTTCTTGACCTCGTCGTCCACCTCGTACAGATCGGACAGGTTGTCCTTCGGGATGAGGACGGTCTTCATCCCCTCGCGGTAAGCGGCCATGCTCTTCTCGCGGAGGCCGCCGATGGGCAGCACATTGCCGTGGAGGGTGATCTCGCCGGTCATGGCCACATCGCCCCGCACCGGGATGCCGGACAGGCAGGAGATGAGGGCCGTGGTCAGGGTGACGCCGGCAGAGGGGCCGTCTTTGGGGACTGCACCCTCCGGGGCGTGGATGTGCAGGTCGCACTTCTTGAGGCGTTCGGAGTCGATGCCGTACTCTGCGGCATGGACGCGGGCGTAGGTGATGGCCAGCTGGGCGCTCTCCTTCATCACGTCGCCCAGAGAACCGGTGACGGTGATCTTGCCGCTGCCGTTGTCGATGACCTGCACCTCGATGGGCAGGGTCTCGCCGCCGATGCTGGTCCATGCCAGACCGTTGGCGATGCCGATGGCGTTGGTGCGGTTGAGGAACTCGGGCTTGACCATCCGGGGTCCCAGCAGCTTTTCGAGGCCGGTGCCGGTGACGGAGACATTCTCCGCCTCGCCGGAAGCGATCTTCCGGGCGCACTTGCGCAGGACGCTGGTGATGGTGCGCTCCAGATTGCGGACGCCGGCCTCGCGGGTGTAGCCGTCGATGATGCCGTAGAGGGCGCTCTGGGAGAAGGTGACCTTGCCGGTCAGGCCACAGGCATCCAGCTGCTTGGGGACCAGATGCTTCCGGGCGATGTTGTACTTTTCCACCCGGGTGTAGCTGGGCAGCTCGATGACGTCCATGCGGTCGCGCAGCGGGCCGGGGATGGCACCGAGGTCGTTGGCCGTGGTGATGAAGAGCACATGGCTCAAATCAAACGGCATATCGATGAAATGGTCGTTGAAGGTGCTGTTCTGCTCGGGGTCGAGGGCTTCCAGCAGAGCGGCCGCCGGGTCGCCCCGGAAGTCGCCTGCCAGCTTGTCGATCTCGTCCAGAAGCATCAGGGGGTTCGAGCTCTTGGCAGAGATCATGGCGTTGATGATCTTGCCGGGCATCGCGCCGATGTAGGTGCGGCGGTGGCCGCGGATCTCGGCCTCATCCCGTACGCCGCCGAGGCTGATGCGGACATACTTGCGGTTCAGGCTCTCGGCGATGGAGCGGGCGATGCTGGTCTTGCCGACACCCGGAGGGCCGACGAGGCAGATGATCTGGCCCTTCACGTCGGGGGCCAGCTTGCGGACGGCCAGCACCTCGAGGATGCGGTCCTTGACCTTCTTCAGGCCGTAGTGGTCCCGGTCCAGCACCCGCTGGGCCTTGGCGATGTCCAGATCGTCCTCGGTGAAGGTGTTCCAGGGCAGGTCGAGGCAGGTGTCCAGATAGGTGCGGATGACCGTGCCTTCCTGATTGCTGCTCTGCATTTTGGAGAGGCGGTCCACCTCTTTGAGAAGCTTCTTTTCCCGGTCCTCGTCCAGATGGAGGGCCGTGATCTTCCGGCGGTACTCCTCAGCCTCGGCGGTGGTATCGTCGTCCTCGCCCAGCTCCTCGCTGATCATGTGGAGCTGCTCGTGGAGGTAGTAGTCGCGCTGGTTCTTGTCCATCGCCTCGTCTACCTTCTGGGCGATCTCCTTATCGATCTCGAGCATCCGGCGCTCCCGGTGCATCTTCTCGATGAGCAGATGCAGACGGCCCATCAGGGTGCCTTCGTCCAGAATGGCCTGCTTATCCTCGAAGCGGAACAGGAGGTTGGCCGGGATGTACTCGGACAGGAAAGCGGCGTCGGTGCTGGTGGTGATGGCAAACACCACGTCCTTGCCGATGTGGGGGTTCAGAGCCAGCAGATCGTCAAAGCTCTTTTTGACGTTGCGGACGAGGACGTCCGCCTCCGGCAGCTCCTCAGGCTTCGCCATCTTGACCGGGGCCGGGCGGACGGTGGCCAGCAGGAAGCTGCCGTCGTCCTCCATCTCGGAGAGTCTGGCGCGGTATTTGCCTTCGACCAGGATGCGGACGAGGTCGTCCGACACCCGCATCACCTGCTTGACCTCGGCCACGACGCCGTAAGTATAGAGGTCGGCGGCCTTGGGGTCTTCGACCTTCATCTCTTTCTGTGCCACGAGGAAGACGTCAGAGTTGTTGCTGACGGCCCACTCCACGGCGGCGATGCTCTTCTCGCGGCCCACCTCGAAGTGGAGCAGATTGTTGGGGAAGACCACCAGCCCGCGCAGGGCGATGGCCGGAAGGTGGAGGACGCTCCGCTCCACCTTGACCGTAACTTTTTCAGACATAGTACAAAACCTCCCAGCCGTCCCTCGGATGCGAGTCATCCATAAGGGCGGCTTTTTTGTAGGGTCATATCAAATCTATCATTTTATTATAGCGAAAAATGTTTGCAGATGCAACTGTTCAGCGCTTTTCCCGGGTGTTGTAGCCCAGTCTGCCCAGTGCGGGCAGGATGGCCCGGAGGGTCAGCGAGGTGAGGGCGCCCATGACAAGGCCCAGCACCAGCATCACCGGCGCATAGTACAGCGACATGGCCGAGGACAGGATGAGCCCCGCGCCAAGCAGCTGGCCGATGTTGTGGGACAGTGCGCCGCAGACCGACAGGATGAACCATGTGGGCCGGAACGGGAGCTTATAGTAGAGCACCCACATCACCAGCAGGGACAGCAGCCCGCCGCAGAGCGAGAGGAAGCCTGCCGTCCAGCCGGAGACGAGAAAGACGAACAGCGCCTTGAGCAGGTCGAGATAGAGCGCCTGCCGCGCCCCCATGAAGAACAGCGCATACATCACCACGATATTCGCAAGGCCCAGCTTCATGCCCGGCGCAAGGCCCGGGATGACCAGTGTGCCTTCGATAAAGGAAAGCGCCATCGCCAGCGCGAACAGCAGGCCGGAAAGTGCGATCTCGTGTGTTTCTTTGGGTCATGGTTCGGTTTGCCATCGGCTCTCCCCCTTTGCTGCATCGTTTATTCTTCGCCGCCGGCGGTCTGCTCGTACTGCTCCTGCTCTTCCACAGCGGCCTCCCATGCGGCGAAAAGCTCGTCCTGATGGAAGCGCAGGTCGCTGAGCTCGTCGCTCTTTTCCCGCAAAAGCTGGGGGTCGTTGTAGACTTCCGGCGAGTTGATCTCGTTTTCCAGCTCCACTTCGCGGGCGCCGCAGGCTTCCATCTCGTCCTCGCAGGCTTTGATCTTGGCGCGCAGCTCGGCCCGGCGGCGGCGCTGCTCTTTGCCGTAGCCCGCCTTGGCGGGTTCGCTGCTCTTCTCGGCCACGGGGGCGGGAGCGGCGCGGCCCATCAGGGCGTCATAGCTGGGGTAGATGACCGCCTTGCCGTCCTCGAGATAGAGGATGGGGCAGGCCAGACTATTCATCAGGTGGCGGTCATGGGTGACGAGGAGCAGCGTGCCGGTGTAGGCCATCAGCGCCTCGGTCAGGTTCTCGCGGGTGTAGATGTCCAGATGGTTGGTAGGCTCGTCCAGGAACAGCAGGTTCGGGCGTTCCAGCACGATCTCTGCAAAGCGCAGTCGGGCCAGCTCGCCGCCGGACAGGGCCTCGCAGGGCTTGAAGACCGTCTCGCCCCGGAAGCCCAGCTTTGCCAGATGGCTGCGGACTTCCAGCTCGGTCATCCGGGGGTACTTGTTCCAGATGACGTCGATGACGCGGCCCGCGCCGATGCGGTTCTGCTGCTGGGCAAAGATGCTGGGCCGTGCGCCGGTGCCAAGGCGCACCATGCCGCCGGAGGGGCGGCGCTTGCCGTCCAGCACCTGCATCAGGGTGGATTTGCCTGCGCCGTTGGGGCCGGCGATGATGAGCCGCTGGCCGCGGCAGACCGTATAGGTGAAGGGCTCCAGCAGGGTGCGGTCGCCGATTTTAATGGTCAGGTTCTTGAGCAGCACCAGCTCATTCCACGGCTCCACGTCGTATTCGAAGCGGAACTTGAGCTGGTTGGTCTCGTCCTGAGGGGCCTCGGTGATCTCCAGCTTTTCCAGCTGCCTGCGGCGGCTCTGGGCCATCTTGGTAGTGGAGGCGCGGACGAGGTTGCGGTCGATGTAGTCCTGTAATTTTTCGGCCAGCGCCACGTCGGCATCGTGCTGCTTCTGGCGCAGGGCGTCGGCGGCTTCCTTCTGGGGCAGATAGGCCGAGAAGTTGCCCTTATAGGTGGTCATGGTCTGGAAGGAGACTTCCCAGATCCTGGTACAGACGTTGTCGAGGAAATAGCGGTCGTGGCTGACCACCAGAACGGCACCGGAGTAGCCCTTGAGGTAGTTTTCCAGCCACTCCATGGTGGCGAAGTCCAGATGGTTGGTGGGCTCGTCCAGAATGAGGACGTCCGGCTTTTCGAGGAGGAGCTTGGCCAGACGGAGACGGGTCAACTCACCGCCGGAGAGGACGCCCACGTTCTTGCTCCAGGTATCCTGCGCAAAGCCCATGCCGGACAGCACCTTCTTGATGTTGACGTCCATGTTGTAGCCGTCGGCGGCGTCGATGATGTTCTGCAGTTCGTCGTGCTTTTCGAGAAGGGCGGCGTCGTCGGGAGAGGCCGCCATCTTCTTTTCCAGGATCTGCATCCGGGCCATGGCGTCCAGCACAGGGGCGAAGGAAGAGCGCATCTCCCCGTAAATATCCAGCGTGACATCGAGCTTTGCGTTCTGCTCCAGATAGCCCAGCGTCACGCCGTGGGTCACGCTGAACTCGCCGTCATAGTCGGTGTAGACGCCGGTCAGGATCTTGAGCAGGGTCGTCTTGCCTGCGCCGTTCTGGCCCACGATGCCGATGCGGTCTCTTTTTCCACGCTGGCGCTCACGTCGTGCAGGACGACTTTCTCGCCAAAGCTCTTTCCGAGTTTTTCCAAATGAATCAGCATATCGTTCTTCCGTGTTCTTTTCCAGTAGGGTGGATGGGGACATTCCCGCCGTTACAGCTGATGACGGCGGTGCTTGAGGCCGAGGTTCGCCAGCTCTTCCGGCTCCATCACCAGCGGGTAGAGCTCTTCCAGCGAGGCGATCTCGTAGGTGGGGCTCACCTTGCCCGGGTTCTCGGCGTGGCCGGGGTTGAACCAGCAGGTGTCGAGGCCCGCGTTCACGCCGCCCTGAATGTCGCTGGTGAGGCTGTCGCCCACCACCAGGACGTGCTCCCGGTTCTCCACGCCCAGAGCGCGGAGGGCGGAGTCGAAGATGCGGCGGCTGGGCTTCTCGCTGTCCAGCTTCTCGGAGACGAAGACGTCCTCGAGGTAGGCCCCGATGCCGGATTCTGCCACCCGGCGGCTCTGCACCTTCTCGAAGCCGTTGGTCACGATGGCCAGCGTCGCCACCTCGGAAAGCTCCCCGAGGACGTCCGGCACATTGGGGGTCATCAGGTCGGGGTGGGAGGACAGGTGGTCGAGGTAGCAGCGGTTCATCTCCACGCCGTCACCGGCTGCGTTGATGGCCTTGAGGAAGCGGGTGAAGCGCTCCCCCATCAGCTTGTCGCGGCGTATCTGGCCCTTTTCCAGCTGACGCCAGAGCTCCGAGTTGATGTCCCGGTAGGTCTGCACCGTCCCGGCGTCCGGCTCGATGCCGTATTCCACCAGCGTCTCAGCCAGCGCCTTGTTCTCGGCGGCGTCAAAGTCCAGAAGCGTATTGTCTGCATCGAAGAGGATGCAATAATATTTTGCCATGTTTCTTTCCCTTCTCTATCATGTTTCGAGCCGCCTGCCGCGCTTTGAGCGGGCGCGGCTGCGGTGCGGTTTGAGAACAGCGAGAAGCCAGCCCCGCCCGGCAGAGCTGGCTTCTCGTATTTTTATCCTTCCAACGTCATTTCATAGGCTTCGTCGTCGGACTGGTCCGGCAGGTTCCCGCTGCACTTACAGCGCGGCGTGCAGGCGCACTCTTTTGCGATGCACTTTGCCATCTGCTCCTCCGTCACGCCGTTCTCGACGTTTTCCCAATCCATGTCGTAGTAGTCCACGCTGCCGTCGGTCACATCTTCTGCGCCGGGCAGGCCGAGGACTTGCATTTCTTCACGGAACATCCGCTCGCCTCCTCTCGGCTCAGCCTATGCGGCTGCGCAGAGGAAGGTGCGGGGCGTCATTCTGCCTTGCTTTCGGCTTCCTTGCTGGCGGAGGCTTCCGACTTGGTTTCGGCCTTGGGCTCTGCCTTAGACTCAGCTTCGCTCTCGGCCTTGCTTTCGGACTCCGGCTCTGCCTTGGAGCTGCCGGACGACGTGCTGGACGATGCCGACGACGAACTGCTGGTGCTGTGGGAAGAGCTGCCCGAGCTTGCAGAGGAAGAGGATGTACTGCCGGAAGAACCGGCATGGGACGAGGACGAGCTGCTGGTGGAGCCGGACTCGCTGGTCACACCGCTGCCGATGGTGATGGTCAGGGTGTTGCTGCTCACCTTGCAGTCGTTGTAGGTGACGACGGCGTGGATCTTATAAGAAGCGTTGGCCATGGAGCTGTCCACCACCACGGTGATGCTGGACTTGCCGGCGGCCTGCGTGACCTCCTGACCGTTGGCGTACCAGCGCAGGTTCTCGGTCTTGGCGTACTTGCCGCTCAAGGCAGCCTTGAAGGTGTAGGAGCTGCCCACAGCGCCCTTGCCCTCGCTGGTGATGTGGACGGAGGCCGTGCCGAAGACTGCCGTGACGTCCAGATTCTGCTTGAAGTCGGTGTCGGTGCGGGTCTTGCTGGTGAGGCCGTCGCTCCACTTGACGAAGACGTGGCCCTCCGCCGGGACAGCGGTCACGGTGATGGATTTATCGGGGTCGGTGACGGTGTAGGTCACAGAGCTGTTGCCGGTGTCATTGCCGACGCTCAGGGTGCCGCCGCCGTTCTTGTCCACACGGTAGCGGGCCTCGTACTTTTTCTCCTCGCTGGTGCTCTCGCTGGAAGAGCTCTCCGCGCTGCTGGCGCTCTCGGCCTGACTCTCGCTGGAGCTGACAGCCTCCGAGCTGGGAGCGGCCACGGCGGAGCTGGGGTTGGAGACATACTCCATGGTGCGGGTGGGGATGTTGTTGGTGTCGGGGCGGCGGTCCTCGGTCTGCAGGGCGTGGGTGCGGAGATAGTTCAGCACTGCCTTGAGGCCGGCGCTCTTGAGGTGGATGTCGCCGCTGGTGTAGTAGTCCGCGATGCCGTAGCCGTCGCTGCCCTTGAGGGCCTCGGCGGAGTTGAGGAAGCGGACGCCCAGCTGCTCGCACATGTCCAGAAGGGCCATGTTGAAGTCGTCGATCTTGGCCTGGTCCATGTGGGGGTAGTTGGAGTGGTCAGCCGGGACCGGCGGCACCGTGTTGACGATGATGTCGGTGTAGGGGTAGCTCTGCTGGATGGCCTGGATGAGGGCCGTGTAGTGGGCGATGAAGTCCGGGACTTCCATCCCGGTGTCGTTGGTGCCAAAGGTCATGACCACACGGCGGGGCTTCATCATGGCCACCGCCTGAGGGATGGTGTAGTGGTTGGAATCCTTCTTAAAGGTAACGATGCCCTCGTTGAGCGCTACCTGGGTGCCGATGCCCTCTTTGGCGCAGAACTGCTGCAGGGAGATGAGGCCGTTGTTATAGAGGCGGACGGTGTTGGAATCGCCCAGAAAAAGGGTGTCGTTCAGATAGTCCGTGCCGGCGTCGGCGGTCTCCGTCAGCAGGGCGGTGGAGGCGTTATCGATCTGGTAGTGGCCCGACAGGTCTTCGCCGGGGGTGGGTCTGCCGCGGACTCCGAGACGGAGGGGGCAGGCTCCTCGCCGCCCTTTTTGAGAAGGGTGGTGGTGATGCCGAAGGTCAGCAGCACCGCCAGCACGCAGAGGATGCAGACCAGAACGGCCCGATGCTGCATGGGAGTCATGGTTTCGTTTTGTTGTTGTCTTTTTTGACTCATAGATTCAGTCCCTCTCGTTTCAGGAATGGGAAAGCTCGTCCACCGGGCGGAGAGCCCAGTCCGTCAGCTCTTTGCAGTCAGCGGCCAGGAAGACCGGCGCAAAGGGGGCGACCTCTTCCCTGCCGCCGTAGCCGTAGAGCACAGCGGCGGCGTCCAGCCCGCAGTTCACAGCGCCCTGCATATCGTCCCGGCGGTCGCCCACCATCAGCACCCGCTTGCCCTGCATGACGGGCTGGGCGAGGACGTGGCGGATGACGTCGGTCTTGTTGTCGCGGCTCTCATCCATGGACGCACCGCCCACGAAGGAGAAGTAAGGCGCAAGGCCCTGCTCTTCGAGGATGGGCCTCACAACGTCGGTGGGCTTGCAGGTGGCCGTGCAGAGGGTCAGGCCCGCAGCCTTGAGACGGCCCAGCATCTCCACCACGCCGGGATAGACATCGCCCTCGTGGCAGCCCCTGGCGGCGTAGCTCACGCGGTAGCGCTTCGTGGCCTCCTCGATCTTTGCAGGGTCGGAGAAATGCTCGCCGAAGCTCTTGCGGAGGGGCGGGCCGATGTAGCGGCCAAGGTCGCTCCGGGCGACGTCAACGCCCATGGAGCTGAAAACTTCTTCCAGTGTATTGAGAATGCCGGGGGCGGAATCGATGAGCGTACCGTCCACGTCAAACAGGATCGCATCGTAGTGCAGCAAGGTCAGGTTCCCCTTTCTCTTTGGATAAACATTATATAGTATAGCACAGATTTCGATATTCAGCAATTCCAACAAAACACTTTTCCGACTTTTATACATATTTTTAGGCAGCCCCGCCCCGGAAAGCAAAACTGCCCACCCATTGCGGGCGGGCAGTCGCATTTTGACATCAGCTCTCGGTGGTGGTGCAGTTCCCCGTCGAGGGGTAGTAGAGGTTGTTGGCGATGAATTCCAGCTTCTCTTTCAGAACCAGCTCAAGGTTCGCCACAGCGTGGACCATGTTGGTGGCGGAGTCGTTGACTTCCAGCAGCTTGCACAGGTCCAGCTCCTCCATGCTGAGGGCGGCTTTCATCTTCTGGCTCTCGGCGCAGAGGATGTGGCTCAGGGCCGACTCCTGCAGAGCGATGCTCTCCATCAGGTCGACGACGGCCTGGTCGAAGGAAACTCTCGGCAGCGCGGGGCAGTCGCAGGAAACGCAGGGGGTGCAGTTGGTGGTATCAGCCATAAGAAGGACCTTCCTTTCTATAATAGGAATAGGGCGCAGTCCATCCTATGTGCCTCGCCGCCCGGATGTCACTCCGGCTTTGCGCTCTTCTGTACCTTCTCGATGGTGTCGCGGTAGCCGCCGGAGCCGTACTGGATGCAGCGGTTGATGCGGCTGATGGTGGCGGTGCTGATCTCCACGGCCTTTACGATCTGGTCGTAGGTGCTGCCGCCGAGCAGGAGCTTGGCCGCTTCCAGACGCTGGGCCATATCGGAGATCTCCTTGACCGTGCAGAGGTCTTCGAAGAAGTTGTAGCACTCTTCCCTTGTTTCAAGACTCAGGATCGCGTCAAACAGTGCGTCGGTGGTGGGGTTTCTTCTGGGGTTTTTGTCCGCCATAGCTGCCTCCTTTAGGGCAAAGTGCCGCAGGGTGCGGCACGGTTCTTTCTATTACTCTGTTACTTTAGCACTTGAAAGTGTAAAAGTCAAGTGTTCGGTCTTTCTTTCCGGGGGTTTAGCAGATTTCACCTGTGGAGGCATTCAGTTTTATTCATCTCACATCTGAACAAAAATCGCCTAAATTTTCTTAGTTTCTCCCCCGCAAAAATGGCACAGTCTCCTAACTTGCCCAAAATATATTGACAAGTTATGAAATCAGGACTAAAGTATACACAATCATTCGGCAAATGCAATGAACAGGACATGACTTTTCGCATTCCCTGCGCTCAGAGAGCCGCCATTCCGGTGCAAGACGGCAGCACAGTGCGATCAGCCCTCACCTGCGAGCAGCCTGTGCGAACCCGCTTGCGGCAGTAGTGCATGGCCGTTCAGCCCACGTTACAGGGCGGCGTATCGGCGGCAGGAACGCCTGTACGCGCAAGCGGCTGCTCCCGAAAGCAGCAAACGAAGTGGTACCGCGGAGAACGACCGGTGCAGATGCACCGTTTGGCCTTCGTCTTCGAGGAAGATGGGATGCATCTTTGTGTCTCTATCTTTCATGAGGACGGAGGCTTTTTTCACCCCTCCGGGCCGTTTCGCCTGCCCTGCTTTTGGGCACAGCCGCTCTGTCTGGCACATTGCCGGTTGCCGATGTGAAAGAAAGGAAAGAGGTATAAAGAAATGAATACGCTGGTCATCGTTTTGATCGCAGCCGTGTGTCTGTTCGGCGCTTATACGCTGTACGGCCGCTGGCTGGCCAACAAGTGGGGCATCGACCCCACCGCCAAGACCCCCGCAGTCGTCCACGAGGATGGCCGTGACTACGTCCCCACCAACGGCTGGACCGTGTTTGCGCACCAGTTCAGCTCCATCGCCGGTGCAGGCCCTGTCACCGGTGCCATCCAGGCTGCTGCTTTTGGCTGGCTGCCTGTCCTGCTGTGGGTGCTGCTGGGCGGCATCTTCTTCGGCGCTGTCACCGACTTCGGCGCTCTGTACGCTTCCGTCAAGAACGACGGCAAGAGCATGGGCATGCTCATCGAGAAGTACATCGGCAAGACCGGCCGCAAGCTGTTCCTGCTGTTCTGCTGGCTGTTCTGCGGCATCGTCATTGCAGCGTTTGCTGACATGGTGGCCGGAACCTTCAACGCCTTCGGCGCCGACGGTGCTCTGGCGGAGACTGCTCAGACCAACGGCGCTGCCGGTATGGTCTCCATCATGTTCATGGTCTTTGCAGTCGTCTTCGGCCTCATCCAGAAGAAGTTCAACTTCTCCGGCTGGAAAGAGAGCGTCATCAGCATCGTTTTCATCGTGCTTTCCTTCGTCATCGGTGCAAACCTGCCCCTCATTCTGGGCAAGGCTGCATGGAGCTACATCACCTTCGTCTACATCTTCTTTGCCGCTGTTCTGCCCATGTGGCTGCTGAAGCAGCCCCGTGACCACATGACCACCTTCATGTTCGTGGCCATGATCGCCGGTGCTGTTGTGGGCCTGCTGGTCGCTCATCCCACCATGAACCTGCCCGTCTTCACCGGTTTCACCAACGAGAAGCTGGGTACCATGTTCCCCATCCTGTTCGTCACCGTGGCCTGCGGTGCTGTCTCCGGCTTCCACGGCCTCGTCTCCTCCGGCACTTCCTCCAAGACCGTCGAGAACGAGAAGGATATGCTGAAGGTCGGCTATGGTGCCATGATCCTCGAGAGCCTGCTGGCTGTTCTGGCCCTCTGCGTTGCCGGTGCTGCTGCCGCTGCTGACGGCACCCCCGCCGCCGGTACTCCCTTCCAGATCTTCAGCCGCGGCGTTGCCGGTTTCTTTGAGATGTTCGGTGTCCCCGCTTATGCCGCTACCGTCTTTATGACCATGTGCGTTTCCGCACTGGCTCTGACCAGTCTGGATGCCGTGGCCCGTATCGGCCGCATGAGCTTCCAGGAGCTGTTCAGCGTGGATGATATGGAGCACGCTGAGGGCTGGCGCAAGCTGCTCTGCAACGTCTACTTCTCCACCTTCCTCACTCTGGTGTTCGGCTTCATCCTGACCAAGATCGGCTACGCCAACATCTGGCCCCTGTTCGGTTCTGCAAACCAGCTGCTGAGCGCTCTGGTCCTGTCTACCCTGTGCGTCTTCCTGAAGGTCACCGGCCGCAGCAACAAGATGCTCTTCCCCCGCTGGTCATCATGCTCTGCGTCACCTTCACCGCTCTGGTGCAGCGCCTGATCGCTATGGTCAAGGCCATCAGCAATGCTGCTGCTGTCACCATCCCTGCCGGTGAGACCACCTGGGGCGCTGTGTTCATCGCCAACGGCCTGCAGCTCATCCTGGCTGTCCTGCTGATCGTTCTGGGCCTGAACATCGTGTTCCACTCCTTCTCCGCCTACAAGAAGGCAGAGCACAACAGCGAGGCCAAGGCCTGACCCATTGACCGCTGTTGACTGAATAAGCGACAAAACGCCGCTGACGGTTCTGAAGCCGTCAGCGGTCGTTTTGTTTGTTTATTGTGCTGTGTGCGTGGGGTGGACCCTGTTGCCGAAGGCAATAGGCGGGCGATGGAATGGCCTCTCCGTCACGGCTGCACCGTGAGGGCAGCCTTGCCTTCATACAACCTCTCAGTCTCACTTCGTTCGATAAGGCCGGGTTGCGGCTCCCAGCGTCTGCTTCGCTGCCGCTCGCATCCTGCTGGCCGCGGCCCCAACAGCGACTCCCTGTTTCCGCCGCTGGCGGCGGTCGTCGCCGTTGCCCCTAGTAGGGGAGCCTCTGGCGAAACCGTTCACTTTGCGGGGACTGCCAAAGCCTCCCCTCGGTAGGGGAGGTGGCAGCGCGTCAGCGCTGACGGAGAGGTTGAGTCCAGCAGCGGCTCACGGTCAGGCTTCCATCCTCAGTTTCCCTTACAACCACCAACAAAAAGAGCCGCAGCACCTTGTTACAGGCACTGCGGCTTTCTTCAACTTTAGCAGTAGAAGCTGGCTTACTTCACCATGCTTGCAACTTCAGCAGCGAAGTCATCAGAACGCTTCTCCAGGCCCTCGCCCTTGACGAAGTGGGTGAACTTGATGACCTTGATGTCGCCGCCCAGGTCCTTTGCGACCTTGGCAGTGTACTGACCAACGGTCATGTCGCCGTCCTTGACGAACTCCTGATCGACCAGGCAGTTCTCCTTGAAGTACTTCTTGATCTTGCCCTCGATCATCTTCTGCTTGACAGCGTCGGGCTTGTTGGCGTTCTTGGGGTCGTTGGCCATCTGAGCGAGGAGGATCTCCTTCTCCTTGGCGACGACCTCAGCGGGGACAGCAGCCTCATCGACGTAGCTGGGGTTAGCAGCTGCGACCTGCATGGCAACATCCTTGCCGTATGCAGCGAACTCGTCCTTAGCCTCGATGCCGTTGGTGGTCTCGAAGTTGACCAGGATGCCGTGGGTGCCGCCGCCGTGGACGTATGCAGAGCAGACGCCCTCGTAACGGACGAAACGGCGGACCTTGATGTTCTCCTTGATGACCAGGATGAGGTTCTTCAGAGCCTCATCGACGGTCTCGCCGTTCTCGGTCTTGCATGCCATCAGAGCCTCGACATCAGCGGGGTTCTGCTTCATGATGACCTTGGTGGCCTCCTTGACGAAGGCGACGAACTTGTCGTTCTTGGCGACGAAGTCGGTCTCGGCGTTGACCTCGATGACGACGCCCACCTTGCACTCGGGGCAGTAATCAGCGTAGACCATGCCCTCGGCAGCCACGCGGCTTGCCTTCTTGGCGGCGGTAGCCAGACCACGCTCACGCAGGATCTCGATCGCCTTCTCGAAGTTGCCGTCAGCCTCGGTCAGAGCCTTCTTGCACTCCATCATGCCGCAGTCGGTCTGCTTGCGCAGTTCCATAACGTCCTTTGCAGTAATAGCCATTTTGGTATTCTCCCTTACACAGTATTTGTTGGTTTGTGAGAATTTCGGGAAATCAGGCGTTTGCTGCGTCCTCAGCGGGAGCGGCCTCCTGGTTGCCCTGCTTGCCTTCCAGCACAGCGTCAGCCATAGCGCCAGCGATCAGCTTGACAGCGCGGATCGCGTCGTCGTTGCCGGGGATGACGTAGTCGATCTCGTCGGGGTTGCAGTTGGTATCAACGATAGCCACGATG
>ENA-OQOA01000452-OQOA01000452.1-human-gut-metagenome-genome-assembly--contig:-NODE-452-length-18153-cov-3.165317_pt1 | contig 18153 bp, 23 predicted proteins | sample MGYA00242633_ERZ504888 | MGnify/ENA primary metagenome ERZ504888 (study PRJEB26092, sample SAMD00036372) | human gut metagenome | host: Homo sapiens | study: EMG produced TPA metagenomics assembly of... | reverse complement strand
ATCAAATCCATCATAAACCATCATCGAAAGATTCTCATCCATGACTGCCTGCGTATATTTTCCATTCGTCATATCACAAAAAATCTCTGAGATCTTCTCATTTAGTTCCTGTCCAAAAGTCTTTTGTACCTGGCTTGCAGCTTCCTCGATTGCTTTCATTGCAAGTTCTATCTCGTGAATCTCAAGTTCTTCTTCCTTTTCTGCCCCAGCAAAATCTCGTATTCCTGCTTTTCTTATCTGCCTCTTCCTTTTGCTGCATAAGCTGTGCTTTCTCGATCTCTATGATCTCTAAGCGATGTCTTAGTTCTATTTTGCGAATTCGTTCTTCATCTTCCCCGCCAAATAACTTTCGAAACCACAGCAAAATCTTCTGAAGCAGCGTCAACTTTCTCTTTTGTCTTAAACGTTTCCGAATCTCTCTCTCTTCCTGTTCATATTCATTCAACGCTTGTGCATCATACTGCCATGACCCCTGCTGTCTTCGCAAGTTGTCAATCTGCGTAAACACAGGATCTTTTCGCATTTGTCTTCGTCTGGCTTTCAAATGATCGATCGCTTTTCGAAGGTCGATCGCGGCATCCTTGCTGCTTCGCAGATTCGCCATGGAATTTTGCAAAACTTCCTTCATCTCTCTGCCTGTACGAATCTCTGCCTGTGTCATCGAAACCGTATTCTCAAATGCCTGTTTATCAGATTCGAATAAGTATTCCTTCCCCTTAAGTTCCTCCATCGTATCTGCATCAAATATGCGATACTCTGTCTGCCCTTGACCGAAGTTTCGCATGATCTTATATCTGATCCCGTCCTTTTCAAAGATCATGGAGCCACCGTAAATGCCACCATTTACTGGCTGATATCTGGTGAAATCATCATATCTTGCAGCGAGTCCTCTTGATTTCTCCAGCCCAAACAGCATTGCGATCATAAACTTACGAAGTGTTGTCTTGCCAGATTCATTCTTGCCATAGAAAACTTCTAACTTCCCAGATGTCTGGCAATGATATTTATGAAATTTTCCAAATCCATCAATATTGATCTCCTCAATCTTCATCTTTTACTTCTCCCTGGCATATGTTAAAGCTTCCATCGCATAACGCAAAGCCTCTGGTTCATCTTTTAAAATATCTGCGACCTTCTGGATGATAAAATCATCTTCCTCTGATAGCTGTTCGTATTCCCATTGATTCTTCGTTTCATAAATGATATCTGTGACCATATACTGGCTCGTGATCTCATAAAAGTCCAGATGGATCTGTGGATCAATACTTCCTGTCAGTACAATCTCATATATATTCTCTCTTCCACGATATGAAAGTTCCGTTTCTACCCGATCTATGATCTCTAACGCTGACATCTCATCGGATATCATGACTTCCACTTGTGTATACATCTTTTGCAAGGGAACGAAGGTTATCTGTTTCTTTTCTTCGCTGATTTCCCCTTCGATCAGCCCATGGTATCCCATCTCTGTGTGATCCAATGGTTCCAGCGATCCTGCATATGCCATCAGATCTTCGAAAATGATCTCTGGTTTATGGATATGTCCAAGAGCGATATAGTCGAATCCAGACCATTTTAACGCTTCTCTCTGAATCGGGATATGACTTTCATCCCCTCCATGTGCCAACAGGATTGAAAAATCACTGCTTTCGCTCTCATCTGGTTTCATGCGATCATACAATGGTTTCGTGATCTGATTCTTCCAATAACTAAAGCCATAAATGGTCGTTTCAAGATCTTCAAAAGAAATATGATCTCTTTGTTTTCCATCCAGAAGATAAACTTCCGAATTCCATTTATACTGGGAAAATACATCATGCGGTTCCAGATGATCGTGATTCCCTGCGATCAAAACCGTTCTTGTATGATTCAATCTGGACAACAGATAATCCACTTCTCTCAGCTCCTGCTGCGTTGGCGGCTGATCAAACAGATCCCCTGCGATCAATAACAGATCTACCTGTTGCTTATTCGCATGATCAATGACTCTTTGAAATGTCTCTTTGATCTCTTGTTCTCTGATCCTTCCAAATGTCTGCTCTCTCTCTGGTCTGGCTCCCCAATGAACATCCGCAATATGAATAAATTTCAAAAAATCACCTGCTTTCTGATCATCTTCTATGATCTTATTCTGTCATCATACAATCGATATTCTTTAATAATTCTTCGATCTGTTCTCCCGTTATATGATCCATGTGCACCCCGCCTGTACATACCACTACTTTTCCTGTTTCCCTGCATCGATTCTCAGCCAGTCTGCGGCATAGAAATTCGTCTTTGTGACCTGTCAGGTTGATCACAGATGAAGTGACACTAATCGTTCCATCACCACTCAGCGAAGGGCGTGGAACTGCCTGAACAACACAGCCAATATGCGGTTTCTCACCACCGCTTAGAGTTAAAACAAGATCTTCTCCTATTGCTTTTTCACAGATCTCTATCGTAATTCCCGCAATTGTTTTCCTGTATTTCACTTTAATCCTCCTTATTCTATTTCAAAGAGGACCTCACCAAAACTTCCTCTGAAATAAAACAGGCAGCCAGTTCAACACTGACTGCCCCTAAATTATGCCATATATCTTAGCCCCATAAATTCGCTGGGTAGACACCTTCTTTGATCAATTCGGCAAATGCTTTCTGTACAGCTTCCTTATCTTCCTGATAAGTTACACCGAACCATCGATCCTGTGTCTCTAATACTTTGACGTTTGCACGTCCTTCTTTCAATAATTTATCTACGATGTTTGGTAATAAATATTCTTTCTTCAGATCTCCTTCTTCTACTTCACTTAAGAAAGTCTTGAAGTCTTCTGCAAGGAACTCTAAAAATTCTGGATATGCAGCCCACATATTCATAGAAACCTTATCCTCTGGACTGATCCATTCCTGAACATCTGGAAGATCACACTTGATCTTACCATCTTCCCCCATCATAATTCCTGTTGTCTCATGAACCTGGCTTAATAATCCATTCTCATCTACAACACTAACTCCTCGTGTGACAGTTCCATTGTCACTTAATGTATTCTTCAAGATAAATCCAGCCATTCCCATTGTGAATTCTCTTCCAAGATCTTCTCCAGATACTAAGAAATCATGAAGCTTCACAAAAGCTTCCTTTCCATAGTAATCATCTGCGTTGATGATCACAAATGGTTCCTTGACGACATCCTTGCAGCAAAGAACAGCCTGTCCTGTTCCCCAAGGCTTTGTACGTCCTTCTGGTACTTCAAATCCTTCTGGAAGGTCATCTAATTCCTGAAATACATATTCTACATCAATCTGATCTTTAATTCGGCTGCCGATTATCTCTTCAAATTCTTCAAAAATGTCCTTACGGATAATAAATACAACCTTATTAAATCCAGCTTCTTTCGCATCACGAATTGAATAATCCATAATGATCTCACCATTCGGTCCCATCTTCGCAAGCTGTTTGATTCCTGCACCGTATCTTGATCCGATTCCGGCTGCCATAATTATTAATGTAGTATCCATAAATCTCCCCTTCAGTCATCTGACCTGTTTTGTTACCTGTATACTTGTTATATCCTGTGTAAAACATTCCATATATTTGTCTTCACATATACTTTTTATTATAAATATTATTCTCTATAATGTCAATAGATTCTGGCTATCCTTTCCTTAAATACTTCCTTATTGTAAGATCAAAAAGAGCAGGTACTCTGTTTCGTACCTGCTCTTTTATCTTGGTCTTATACTTAACAACTTCTTAATGTTCTTGCCCCTGGCTCTCTGGATGTCTTATCTTCTGATACCCATAAATCTTTGTAATTTAATTTTAAAAGCCCTGCGATCATTAAGCTTAACACTAAGATCATTGCAATTGTTCCTAATAAATGCATTGTTATTCTCCTCTTTATATTGTGTTGTATTATGTATTCTGTATTTATGCTTTATATTTTATCAAATTAATTTCGGAGAATCAATATGTAGCATTATTTTCTAGGAAATTACAACATTTCATTTGCATTTTCACTCTTGTGTTAGCAAAATTTTCAGTAATAAATCTGTCTTCGTTATTGTTTTTGTGCAATTTGTAGTACCAATTTCTAAATGAGTGTTTGTGTTTGGTCGTATTTAATTTCTGATTCGTCTAATCCGTTCTGCCATGGCATTCACTAGAAAATAAATAATTCCTCCTGCTAACCCGCCAATTGTATTAAAAAATAAATCTGATATTTGAAATGTTCCTAAATCTTAAAAACAACTGCAACAGCTCAATTGTCAGAGATGACAGAAACGCTATTTGGATACTTTTTAATATGATTTTTCCCTATATACACTTTCTTACCAAATATTTTTTCTTCAAAATTCCAAAACATTAATACTATATACGGCATAAGCAGGAAAAAATTTTCTATACACTCTGATGTTAAAATGCGCTGGCCTGTCACTGTATTATATCTGTATATTCCCCATACTCCCCACACATCACATAATGGATTCATCCACATATCTCGGTTGATCAATGTCTTAAATAATACCATGGTAATATAGAAAAACAATATATATTTTTTACGAAATTCTCTATCTCTTTTAAAATGATCGATCCATGTTCGGATAGCCGCTTTCCATCCCTTGCCTGCTCCTTCTGGACATTTTACATACAAATAAAAGAACATTGTCATTATTGATAACAAAATTGCAAACCAAAACGGCTGATAGATTGATGTTAGAATGTCTATTGTGATTTTTCCTATGATAGTCTTCATTCTTGTGCCTTCTCCTGTTCTGTATGTTAAATGCGTATTTTGTTTGGAATATTTTTAATAATTGTGTTTAATGTTGTAATTTATTTTATAGACTGATTTCTTAATATCCCTAGGACCTTATGAAAGTAAACGCACCATAGTATGTACCTAGACAAACAAAAGATCATTTTTTATGATCTCTTGTTTGTCGTTTTTATTTTTCTGATATTTGTTGGAAGATCTTCTGCCCATGGAAGCAGTTTCTCTAAAAATGAAAGATCTGTCTCTTCCATATGTTTGGGGATCTCTGTTAACAAATATTCAAAGTATTCATAAGGCTTCAGGTCATTTGCTTTTGCAGTTTCTGCAATGCTGTAGATGATCGCTGAATTCTCAGCACCACGGATCGTATCGATCAACTGCCAGTTCTTTCTTCCGATACAGAATCCGCGGATCGCACGTTCGCTTGTATTGTTATCCATTGGTACTTCCCCATTCTCCAGAAATACCCGCAGATATTTTTCCTGATTTAACAGATAGGTTACTGCCTGAGCAAGCTTTCCCTGTCCTCCGATCGCAGTCTGATGCTGTTTTACGTACAAAAACAAAGCATCTACCAGTGGTTTGATCACCACCTGACGCTGTCTCAGTCGTTCTTCTGATGTAAGATCCCTGAGTTTGCCTTCTTCCCGGTAGATCGCCTGGATCTGTTTCAATACTAGATACCCCAGAGATTGTGATCTTATCTTTTTCGGGATCACTTTTAATGCCTGATCAAAATATCTTCTGGCATGAACCCAGCAGCCTGCGACTGTTAGATGTTCCAGAACTCTCTCTGCGGTATGATATACCTGATATCCGTCAGTAACACAGATCCCTTTATAATCCTTCAGAAACTTTAATGGATGCGATGCATTCCTTGTTTTCTGATATTCATAAAGTATGATCTGTCGTCTGCTGTTCATCCCTCCGGAACGATAGACCCACATATAACTGCGGCTTCCGGCAGGCCGTCCGTCTTTGTTCACTTCCACCGGTGTCTCATCTGCACCGATCACATCATGCTCATAAAGTTTCTGATGCAGATAGTCATACAGTACAGAAAGATATTCCTCACTCAGACGGATCATCCAGTTTGCCATGTTTGCACGGCTGATCGCCAGCCCATAACGTGTGAATTCCTTTTCCAGACGATATAAAGGGACTGCATTGACGTATTTTCCATTCATGATCGCTGCACCAAGGGATGGTGATACCAGACTTCCATGGAGCAGGCTCTTTGGATGAGGAGCCCTTACCATATGTTCATCTTTTCGGTCTGCATAAACTCCGATATGGTGTTCTTCGATCTCCACTTTTGCAGGAGCAAAACAATACTGTCGGGATATCGTATCCGGAAGCTGTTTCCATCCATTCTTTCCGAACTCATCCTCAAGTTCCTATTCTGTCAGATAATGATCGATCCTTCTGACCGGGATCCCGGAAAGATCCTGATCCTTTTTTCCTTTTTTCTTCTGGATATTTTCTGAAGTTCCAGTTCCTCAGGTTCTTCGATCTCCGGATCACTGACAGCTTCTGCCTCGTTAAAGAATACGATCTTTCCATCAACCTCCATAAAGCAGATCTGTTCGGTATCTTCCATGCGTTCTGTGAATCTCCCAAAACGCTGTTGTTTTCCTAATACCAACTGTTCCATCATCAGCTGCATCTTTTCGTTCAATGCATGTGTTTCTTTTGTCAGATCCTCCATCTGGTCCTGTAATCCGAGGAACAGTTCGATCAGCAGCGTTTTGTCCATCTTATTCAATTGATCTTCTGTATACTTAAATGCCATTGACAGGTCTCCTTTTCTTAACCTGATTATAGCAGATACAGTTGTTTTTTGCGAATCGTGAAGTTACCGGTATTCGTCATTTTGACGGTGGATAACTCTATGAAAAAGCCAGCAGTTTCTGGTTTTTTCATACGGTTGTCAACAATATCACAAAAGATCAGATATCTTCTGTAAAAGAAACTGGGAATACCATACCATTGTGGATGATCTTTCCGTATTCAGGATCTTCTTTCTGTCTTATACCATAAAAAGTTTTTTAAGATCAGCAGATTGCACAAGATCTATAATTCTGTAGCGGATGTTCCATCTCCCTGATCGGACGTTTTGCGATCACTTCCAGTCCCTGCATCAATCGCTCATACTGTTCCTGTGAGATCTCAACAGCTTCATCGGCGGATCTTGGCCAGTTAAACGCACCGATGTTGAGTCTCTTGTACATCAGCAGGAACCCATCTCCTTCCCACAGCAGTGCTTTGATCCTGTCATTTCGCCTTCCACAGAAAAGAAAGAGTGTATTTTTGTCAAATGGATCAAGATCAAACTGAAAACGGACGATCGATGCCAGTCCATCGATCCCACGTCTCAGATCTGTATAACCTGTGGCAATATAGATCTTTTTAAAATCCATGAGCATCATTTAACATTTTTTAAACAGCTCCTATCAGAGATTGAAGCTACTCTGCGGATATGGAAGAAAAAATATCGATTGACAGATCTACGGATGTATGGATCTGTGCTATAGGCTGATCTGTTGATACTTGTTTTTTCGGAGTCTGCAGATCTGACATTACTGGAAGCTCTACGAAGGTAGTATCTGAACTTTGAGTTGTTGTTTCGATGTACGCTTCACGAACACGGCGAAGCCTGTAATAGTAGTTCGCCTTTGAGATCCCATTTTGGCTGCACCATGTTTCAATGTTCATTCCTGCTGGACGTGATTTACATTTGTGTATCCGCCTAGCCCATTGTTGAAGTCGCACCTGCGATGCGACTAGACTTGTTTGAGTTTTCATTGAATCATCTCCCTTCATAGTACAAAAAGTTAAGTACTTAACTTTTTTTGACTTTTTATACTTTGTATAGGATAATGATAGCAAACAAAGTTTAATCTAAAAAGGTACGTGCTATGGTGCTTTTACCTTCCAAGATTTTCTCCTGATACCAGAAAATCATGCAGTTTCACAAATGCTTCTTTTCCATAATAATCATCTGCATTGATGATCACAAATGGTTCTTTCACGACATCTTTGCAACATAAAACAGCCTGTCCTGTTCCCAATGATCTCTTCGAACTCCTTGAAAATATCTTTGCGGATGATAAAGACAACTTTATTAAATCCTGCTTCTTTCGCATCATGAATGGAATAATCCATGATAATCTCTCCGTTTGGTCCCATCTGAGCCAACTGTTTGATTCCTTCTCCAAATCTGGAGCCGATTCCTGCTGCCATGATGATTAATGTTGTATTCATATATCTTTCCTCTGCTTTTCTCTTTTGTTCCGATGTCTTCTGTTTTCTGATAATTGATAAATTTTCAGTTTTTTCTTAAGAAATTATTAATGTCTGCGAAAACTTAAGTTCCATTCTTTAGTGAAGTTCGCGTCTGTAAATAATAGTTCGTATATTTCTCCAAAATCTTTAGATTCCAAATTTTGAATATTTTTAAAATTCTCCGGATTTTCAGATACAGTACTTTTCAAATATAAAAAGCATCTTAATTTACATTCAAACTTATTTATATAAGGAAATAACACCTTATTATAATATTCAGAACTATCATTTGTTAATGCAATAGGTGAAAATTTTTTTCTTATTTCTTCATCAATTTTTGATAAAATTTTTGTATTTTCCTTCTTTTCACCTTCTATACTATATACAGAAACAAAGCTCTCTGTATTTTCTATTTTATATATTTTTCTCTGCACTTTATCCGGTAGATATTCTTTAACCTGTTCAAATTTTTCCAAACTGGTAAATAAATACTCATGTTTCATTCGTAACGCCTCTAAATTTTCTTCATTGTAATTTTTCTTCTGTTTCTACTGTAATTTTCTTCAAATATTCTTGCATGCTAACAAGTCTTTGTTGACATAAATTATAATCATCTGAGTCTATATGATCTATTTTTACGGCCTCACCACTAATATACGAATTAATATATACTTGCAGATTAAATATTCCATCATTTTGCAATTCGCGAAACTTTTCTGAATACTCCGAAGGAATATTAGCTCCTATTTCTGTTAAAGATATATTAAGTTCCTGTCCAATATTACATATTCTATTTTGCAAATTCATTCCTTTTTTTCCACGCATAGCCATGTTTGAAGCAGTTAATGCTTCCGGTAATTTAATTAACATTTTTTGAATCTCTATCAATGCTTTATTTGTTTGTGCAAAAATAGTAAGATTTCTACTCTTCCTGAAATATTTTACCGACTTATATGCTCCAATACCTGAAATAATTGTAAGTAATATATTTATGCCCGTCAGAATACTATCACTATTCACCATACCCATTTACTTTACCTCTTGTTTTTTTATAATATTGAAGAATCCTAACATAATTTTCATACTCGGAAGCAAGCTCTTCTGCATTTTCCTCATTCCATGCAAACTTTCCTATTACACCTATTGAACTTTCCTTCTTTCTTCCCCAATAATCTTCATCTGTTAAAAATTTAAACAACATATCATAATCAAATAGTTTGTTATCGTCAACCGTCTGACAAATAAAATCAAACCAACGTTGTTCATCACAAGGATGTGTTGAACCTGTAGATTTGTTAGCTAAATTCAAAAATTAGTTAATTTCTCCAATGCTTCTTCTGTAATATACTTAAGTGGATCAAATTGCTCAGAAGTTGGTCCTATAATCCTTAATTTTTATTCATTTCCCCATATGGTTTAATTATTTCCCTTATAAAAAAGATCTAAAATTTCATTGTATTCGTCTATTGAAAGTTGATCTTTTTCTAAATGGTACTATATTCCCAACTCTAATAACACCATCTCTCCAGGATTCTTCTCCATAGTAAATTGACACTTCTGCATGCGGAACTTTATTTCCAATATAATCAGCAAGAATATAATTGTTCAACAAATGATTTCCTTCTGGTTTTATCCAATCTGAAGGAAAAATATCGTAAATCTTAAAAAACATCTCATCAAATATTTCTTTATTACCAATAAAATTTAATTCTTTATATACGTGCATAATTATCTCCTAACTTATACCTAAATTATTCTTACTTATTCATAATATCATATTTCATTTGTAATTATCTATATGTAAATATTTCCATTATATATAAATACTTAAATCTAATTATTGATATCTGACTGTTTTTTCATTTATCCATTTTCTTTAATTAAAAACTTGTCCGCTGTCTGATTTCGTAATGTCTGCGAGCACTTAAGCTTTATATAAAGCCTCAGGTCACTTAACTTAAGTTCTAGGTGCTTCCTATAGTTTTTTCGCAAATAAGATTCTTTTTAAAAATTTTTGTATTGTATTTTTTATAATATAAAAAATTTTCTTTGTAATAGTCTTTTTTTGATTTGCTTCATAATTCCACTCATCAAGTCTTTTATAATATTTTTTCCATTCTATCTCCATTTTTCCTTTAAATTCCTGTTTTTCCTCTATACATGAAAGAAAAATTTGAGGTATATCCATTGCATCAACTGCTACTTCTAATCCAATTTTATGCAATTGTTTATACCTACTAAATGGACTCGCAAATCCCAAATCAAAGCATTCATCATATATGTTTTGTATTTTCTTTATTGTACTAATTGCACATTTTTTCAAATCATTACATGATATATCTTCTGAAATATACTCATGATATTTTTTATCAAATCTAGCTATGCTTTCTGATATAATCTTAATTCTCTCATTCCAAAAAACTATTAATTCTTCATCTGGCATTATATTTCCTGTTTTATTTTCTTTTAAAATATCGTAATTTTCATTAATCTGCCAAGACATATAACCATTTCGTGTACACTTTATCTTATTTTTTTCGTGCCAATTATCATCATTTACATTAAGTGTCCATTTTCCTAAATAACTATAAATATCAAATTCTTTATCCAAGTAACCTCTATATATTATCATATGTACTATTTCAATAGGATTTTCTGTAATATTTTTCCATCTTTTTTCAATGATTTTTTTTCTGTTTTCTTGAAGATGATTTACAACCCTTTCTATAATATCTCCTATCTCTTCTGGCTCAATATCATATTTTAAAACAACACCTATTTTAACAAACTTTCTTTTTTTGCTAAATATCCGTCTTTTATTGAGCCTTTAATATTTATAATATCAAATTTCTTGTTTTTAACACTAACTCTTTTGGCTTAATTTTTTCAGTATAATTACGTATTGGAAAAGCTACCGTACCTATTAAACTAGTTCTCATAACAGGAATTTGTTGTTCTTTAGGATTTTTTATATTGTAATTTCTGGGCATATATTGAAATCAAGTTTTGTAAATCATTAAAATCAAAACTCTTTCATTAGTTACACAACTACTCTTTACTGCATCACATAAAAATCTTGTTAACACACTTCCTTCTTCTGACCCAGTAGATGTTTGATTTTGTTTACATGATGATAATATTGCTATTCCTTTTCCGCAAAAATCATCAATATTATCTTTACTTATAGGTGGCATATATTTTGCCCCTATATCCGAATGACAGGCATCTAAGATAATAATTTTTGCCTTTGCTTTTGCTCTATTTAAAATATTTACAACCTCTTCTATATAAATTTTACCATCTGACAGTTCTAAATAACTCTTTTTTATATATTCCCCAATTCCACCATGACCCGAATGAAAATATACTAGTATATCCTTGTCTGTCATACTTCTACTAACTTTTTTTAATGTATCTTTGTATTTTTCCTTGTTACTTCCCACTTCCAGAAAATTAATAATTTGTTCTGTAATTATATTTTCATCAAATACTTTACAAAATTCTTTTGCATCCTGTACACAAAAAGGTAAGTCGTCCCATCCATCTTCTCTATATTTACTTATTCCACATGCCAATATTTTAATCATATATACTCCTATTAACTAAACAAGCCAATGCAACGTAATTTGTATTCACATTGCATCGGCCACATTCCTACTCTACTCCCAAAGCTTCGCCTCATAAACCCCCTCTCGGATCAATCCCGCAAAAGCTTCCTGTACTGTCTCTTTATCTTCTTTATATGTAACTCCAAACCAACGATCCTGTGTCTCAAACACCTTCACGTTCGCTCTCTCTTCTTTCAAAAGCTTGTCCACGATATTCGGTAACAGATATTCGCTCTTTAAATCTCCTTCTTCCATATTCGCTAAGAAATCCTTGAAATCCTCTGCCAGAAATTCTAGGAACTCTGGATATCCTGCCCACATATTCATGGATACTTTATCTTCTGGACTGATCCATTCCTGTACTTCTTCGTTGTCACACTTGATCTGTCCGTCTTCTCCCATTTCAATTCCTGTTGTTTCATGCACCTGGCTGAGCAGTCCATTCTCATCAACCACACTGACACCTCTTGTTACGGCACCATTATCACTTAATGTGTTCTTTAAAATGAATCCACCCATTCCCATTGTGAACTCTCTTCCAAGATTTTCTCCGGATACCAGAAAATCATGCAGTTTCACAAATGCTTCTTTTCCATAATAATCATCTGCATTGATGATCACAAATGGTTCGTTCACAACATCTTTGCAACATAAAACAGCCTGTCCTGTTCCCCATGGTTTTGTTCTTCCTTCTGGTACTTCAAAACCTTCTGGCAAATCATCTAGCTCCTGAAATACATATTCAACATCAATCTGTTCTTTGATCCTATTTCCGATGATCTCTTCGAACTCCTTGAAAATCTCTTTACGGATGATAAAGACAACTTTATTAAATCCTGCTTCTTTCGCATCATGAATAGAATAATCCATGATGATCTCTCCATTTGGTCCCATCTTGGCTAACTGTTTAATTCCTTCTCCAAATCTAGAACCGATTCCTGCTGCCATAATGATTAATGTTGTATTCATTCGTATTCTCTCCCCTTTACAATATAAAAGTCCCTTTTTTTGCAAAAATTGAACCTATTTTTCATATTTTTTATTCAATATAACTATTCTCTTTGTAAGCTAACTTCTTAATGTCCCTGAGACTTTAATGTCCATCCCACAAATAACTAACTCTATCTGATTCTATAAAAATCAAATTGTATTGGCTATCATCCCCTCCAGAAACTTCTATCTAAAACTACTAACCTTATCTTTAACCATCGTTACCATTCCCTTAGTTTCCTCAGGTAACAATATTAAAGATGATACTACTGTACACACAATATACAATAAAATACCAATAATTGCATTAAAGATAAATCCACACACTAAAAATGCTATAACCTGCACAAATGGATATATTAATTCTCTTATTTTATAATCCAACCATTTAAAATCTGGAAAACATATAAAATACCAAAAAATTGCTGAAAGCAATGTACCAATAGCAAAACTTTCTTTTGCAGGATATATTTTAAAGCATACAATATTAAATAAAAATCCCATTACAATTACCAATGTTAATTTAATAAAATATGTACGTTGTTTTCCTTGTGCTTTATACAGATTAACATATATACTTTTTATAATAATATAAAATAATTGAGATGCAAATAATAAAAACATTACTCTAGATGAATTTAAATATTTTCTCAAATATGTCTCCAAAATAAATCTAGCAGGAAACGCACTACTTACAATTACCGCTGCAAAAATCATAACCTGATTTCTAATTTTCTTGATTCTGTCTACATTCTTTTCCCTACAGAAGAAATTATATAGAGTAATTGTTACTGGTGTAACGGCTACGTTCATAAAATTTTCCATACTCACAGCAAAAGAATATTGTGCAAATGCCATTGTATCCAATAATGCTTTAACAAACCATCTATCCATACTTGTTAATAAAACAGAAGATAGATTGCCAACCGTTAATAAAATTCCATCTCGAATATTGTTAATAAACTCTTTAACTGAAAATGTAAAAATTTTATATCTAGTATCTTTAAACATTCTTCTACAGTTAATTTCTAATACAATCCAAATCAAGAAATAAACAACAACATTACTTACCAGAAAATATATTCCGCTATCAACTCTGAAAATAAAGATCCACATCATATTGGCAATGAATATCAATATTGTATTGGCATTCATAATCTTCCCATATAATCCAAATTCACCAGTTGCTTGATATAGCTGTTTGAAATAATTTCCCAAATTAATTGGCATCACGGCCAATGAAAAACATATAAATAGTGGATTTTTTAAACATATAGAAACTATTGTGCAAATAAATGTGACTAAAATCTGAAATATTCTTAATGTTGATAGATTTGTGTTTAAATCATCTTTTTTTATATTATTTACAGATTTTCCTCCATATTTCAAATACATTCCATCTACAAATCCAAAATGAAATAAACCAGCATAACTAATATATAACTGAAATGTCTTGATCATTGCATAATTTTCCACACTTAATTCCTTGGGTAATACAAAATTTGTTATTAAATTAAACCCTAAGTTTATTAGATTTGCTATCATTACATATAGCATACCTTTTTTAATGATGTTGCCATTTATACATTTCTCCTAACTACTTTACTTATTCCAGTATTTATTGGATCATAACGATTATTATTGTTACGTTTTTTATTTATTTCATTTTTTTATTTTCAATAATATTATATTTTATAAATAAAATAATAATAATCCAAAACATTTGTGATGCATCAGCTACACTAAACATTTCAATCAAGTAACTCATAAAACATATAACAAAAGCATTATTTATATTTCGTTTGTCTTGCTTATTTGAGAACTTATTAGCTAATATTATCAAAACTAATCAATAATAACTAAAAAATCCTATTGTTCCAAATATACCTTCCTGAACAAAATACCCAACAATTCCATTATCTATTGTAGATGTTTCAAACCACCCAATCGTATCTTTATAATATTTCAATACACCTCTTGTATGACATGATGCCCCTAATCCAAAAAGAGCATTATTCATAATTGTCCAAAGAACACCTGTAAACTGTATCAATCTTGAATCTAATCCCGTACTTGAATTTCCCCCAAAATCATCAATTACAATATTAGTGTTTACAATCGCAAACATTGATTTAAAAATTCCTGTAATCTGACTTGTAACACTAGGTACCAGTAATGAAACCATCGCTATACATACTACAACAGCAATCAATCCACCTACTAATCTTTGTCTATGTACTTTATTCATTCTTATAATTGCAATAGCTATCATAAAAATTAATGCAGCTATAGATCCTCTGGATTCTGTAAGTAACAATCCAATTATATTTAAAATACAAATTATTAAAAATCTTTTTTCCTACTAGATTCAAATAAAAATAAGCAATTGGAATCATTAATGCACAATACACACCATAATATACTGGATGACCAAAACCTGCTTCTGCTCTCATAATTCCCATTCGAATAGTAGACGCCATTAGCATATTTCTTGATACAATATTTAAATTATAAAATAAATTTTGCCCAATTCCTACAGATATAAGGCTTATAATTGCAACAAATCCACTTCCATAAGAAATTGCCTCTACACATTTTTTTATTTGATCCTCAGATTTTAGCATCTGTAATACAATCATTGTTAAAATTAACTGTTCTAAAATACAGAAAACTCTGTATTCAATGCCTCCGTTAAATTTAAACAATAAAATCCGTTAGCGACTATTCTACCTATAAAATAAATGCACAGTGGTATTAATATTTTTATTTTTCTTAAAGCCTTGATTTCCAAATGTATTCTTCCCTTTTGATGGAGCAATAATGATCCTATCATTATCAATATCATTACTCTACTAGCCTTAAGCAAAGGCAAACCTCCACCTAATTCAATCGCAAAATAATCCGGCAATATAGGATAAAAGAAAAAAAAGTAATATAAATAATACTTTCTTTTAAACCCTATTATATACATAGAAATCAAAATAAATGTAATAAAGAAAAGCATATGTACCTCATTTTCTGTAAATTTGCTATTATAATGAATTAAATAAAACTCTTAATTTAGCTTTTATAAAAGCTCTTTTTGGTGCCATTTTACGTTTAATCCGCATAATTTTTATCTTTTTCAATACTGAATTAGAATATTCTGAAAAAGCTTTTAAATATTCTAATTTTGTTCCTTTTTCCAAATCATCATCAAAATCTCTCAATATTTCAGATATCATTCTTTGTCTAGGCGAATTACCATTTCCTATAATCATTTTCATTTTCTGTTTAAATGCAATCCTAGATGCACCAATTACATTATTCCCATGCTGACGATATTGAATTCCTACCTTTTCATTTCCATATATTTTTCCACCTACAGCCATACATACATAGTAAACCCAACAATCATGCATCGTAGCATACGATGGTTTGTGTTTTTGTAATATATTCAATAATACCTGGTTAAATACCATTGCACATCCGGGTATGCAATATGTTAGTATCATTTCCTCGTCATATTCACAACGTTTATGAATTTTCTTTGTCTCTAATAAGTTTCTATCAGAATCAACTACTTCCAAATTACAATAACAAACTTTTGGAATGTCTATTGAATCATTATTATTCTCCATTTGTTCAATAGCTGAATATATCTTTTTAAAAATACCAAAAGTCGTCCTGATCACAAAAAGCATAATAGTCAAAATCGTTTGTAGCATGAAAAATTAAATCAATAAAACTCTTTGCAGGTTTAAGATTTTTCCCTGTATACCATCGTAATAATCCTTTTTTTTCATATTCTTCTAAAATATTACACGTATTATCGGTGGATCCATCATCTCTAACAAGAATAGAAATTTTTACATTTTCTTGCTTCAAAACACTTTCAATTTGTTCTCTTAAATATTTTTCACCATTATAAGTAGAAAGCATTACTAATACATTCTTCATTGTCTTCCTTCCATCCTATAAACTATTCTTATCCCAAAAAAAAGAAAGTATTTCATTTATGCCATCTTTTTTTTCTGGATAACATTTCGTTTCTCTTATACGTTTTTTTGCAAAGTCATCAAATGTTCCTATTACTCTTGCTGGCACTCCTGCTACAACACTATTTTCAGGAATATCTTTTGTAACTATACTTCCTGCCGCCACAATGACATTAGGACCAATTTTAACATTAGGCAAAATCTTACTTCCTGCACCAATCATAACATGATCAAAAATTTCTATGGTACCCATATAATATCTTGCTTTTCCATATTCCTCATACTTTGATATGTTATTAATCATATACGAAGCTATATCATGTGTAATTAATCTTACATCCGCTGCAATTCTTACATCATTATGCAATTTAACCAAATATGGTTCAGCTGGCAAATCCCTAGTATGATAATAGCATCCATCACCCATTTCCATAAAAACATTTTTCTTTTCAAATATGATGCTCTTTTCCATCCATTAGTAATAGTTAGCAACCTCAGTTTTACCCATCTAATTTTATTACTCTTATAAATCATTTTATATTTCCTCATCTTTGAGCATAAATTTTAAACATTTCACACAAGACTCCCTATGAGCATCCATAACCTCATTGACTCTCGAAAAATCAATTTTATCTTTTATAAATCTAAAATCATTTAAATCCTTCAATATTCTGTCTTGTAATCCTGTCAATTCCAAAATACTCTGATTTCTACTACTTGTTCCTGTATTAGGTAATACTTCTATAAATTGAGTATTAAAGTTGATTGCAAATGCTGTTCCATGAAATGAATCAGTAATCAAATATTTAGCATTTTTTACTAAACTCAAAAATTCACCTATATCTGGTAAATATACAAATTTTCCACCTCTTTTAAACTGATGAAATATTGGCGATACCCTAACTAATTTCAACCCTGATTTTTTAGCAAACATCTTTGCATATGCATTTAATTTCTGATCATTATGAATCTGATATACCAAAACATATTCCTCTTTTACGACATTTTTAGTTATATATTTTGACCATTCATTTTTATCTATTAATAACGTTGGATCAAGTACTTGTTCTGATTCTATTCCCATATCATCTAAAATTTCAACAGCTTTGTCCTCTCTTACTGCAATCTTATCATACTGTACTAAATATTGTTTATATTCTTTCATCGTCTTTTCATTAAATTTTGCTTTACCAAAACTAGATGCAAAGGCTATTTTTTTATTACCTTTCGGTACAAAATCCAAAAAATATGCTGAATCGTAAGTTCCCGTTGATACTGGTCCCCAAACTTGATCACTTCCTGTCATAAAAACAGCTTTACTATTTTTAAAATATTTTCTTAATTCTTCATGCGAATTAACTTGCTTGGTCATTAAAAGATATTTTTTTCTCATTTTTGTAAAATGATGATACATAACAATATTTTCTGGCTCTCTACCTAAGATATATGCCATTTTCTTAATGGATTCTTATTCCATCCCTTTTTTTGCTTCAATTGTGTAAAGGCAATTCTTGACCCTGTCTCTTCTTTCGCAAT
>ENA-OQOA01000450-OQOA01000450.1-human-gut-metagenome-genome-assembly--contig:-NODE-450-length-18198-cov-2.542471_pt1 | contig 18198 bp, 17 predicted proteins | sample MGYA00242633_ERZ504888 | MGnify/ENA primary metagenome ERZ504888 (study PRJEB26092, sample SAMD00036372) | human gut metagenome | host: Homo sapiens | study: EMG produced TPA metagenomics assembly of... | reverse complement strand
TCGACGGCAAGGAATACAAGGTCTACGCCGAGAAGGATGCCAACAACATCCCGTGGGTCAAGAACGACGGCGTTGAGTTCGTGCTCGAGTGCACCGGCTTCTACACCTCCGCTGAGAAGTCCCAGGCTCACATCAACGCTGGCGCCAAGAAGGTCCTGATCTCCGCCCCGGCCAAGGACGAGACCACCCCGACCGTCGTGTTCGGCGTGAACCACGACATCCTCAAGGCTTCCGACGTGATCGTGTCCGCCGGCTCCTGCACCACCAACTCCATGGCCGCCATGGTCAAGCTGCTGGACGAGAAGTTCGGCATCAAGGCCGGCTTCATGACCACCATCCACGCCTACACCGGCACCCAGATGCTGCTCGATGGCCCGCGTGGCACCAAGACCGGCCGCAACCTGCGCGCCGCCGCCATCAACACCATCGCCCACTCCACCGGCGCTGCCAAGGCTATCGGCAAGGTCGTTCCGTCCGTGAACGGCAAGCTGCAGGGCCACGCCCAGCGCGTCCAGGTTCCGGACGGCTCCGTCACCGAGCTGACCACCGTTCTGAACACCGAGACCACCGCCGACGAGATCAACGCCGCCTTCAAGGCTGCCTTCTCCGACACCGATTACTACGGCTACAACGATGAGGGCATCGTCTCCTCCGACATCATCGGCGACACCCACGGTGGCGTGTTCGATCCGACCCAGACCGACGTCAACACCATTGATGGCGTGACCCTGGCTCGCACCGTGTCCTTCTACGACAACGAGTACGGCTTCACCTCCAACATGATCCGTACCCTGCTGTACTTCGCTGAGATCTCCGAGTGAACCATTGCGGTCTAGGCCGCTACGGTTCGTTTGAGAACTAAGCTGTGAGACCCCCGCCTTGTGCGGGGGTTTCTTCGTAGTAGAACGGTAATCATGGCAAAGAAAAGCAAGCATGATAAGGGCGCGGGTTCCACTCCGGCGACAGTCCAACTGGAGAAGGCGGGCGTGGAATTCCACGTATACGAATACGAGCACTCCAACGACCATATGGATGACGGCTACGGCGTGGAGGCGGCCACCAAGCTCGGCTTCGACGAGCATCAGGTGTTCAAGACGTTGATGGCGGACACCGGTGCCGAACGCGTGGTGGGCGTGGTACCGGTGAGCGGTCATATGGATTTGAAAGCCTTGGCTGCAGCCGTAGGTGCCAAGAAGGCCTCTATGGCCGATCCCAAGGTGGCGATGCGTGAATCCGGTTATGTGGTTGGCGGCATCTCGCCGTTAGGCCAGAAGACACGTCATAAGACTGTGTTGGATGAAAGCGCCCTGCAATTCGACCAAATTCTGGTCTCCGGCGGCAAGCGAGGCCTGTCTGTGGGCGTGAATCCACAGGACCTGCTCAAGGTCTTGAACGCCGTTGCCGCACCAATCGGCACGTGGTGACCGTTCTTGGCTCCCCTCACGGAGGGGAGCCAAGAATGACTACTTCTTCCTGCGCAACTCCGCCGGCAGCACAAAGTGCATGTTTTCTTTGATGGTTTCGACGGACTTCATACCGGTGAAACCCAAGTTTTGCAGAGCGTCAATCACACCGGACACCAGTTCGTCCGGTACGGAGGCACCCGAGGAGATACCTACGGATTCCAGACCCTCGAACCATGCCGGGTCAAGCTCGCTGGCATCATCCACGCGATACGCTTTGCCGCGCTCCCCCAAGCCCTCCTGCGCCACCTCCATCAGTCGCACGGAATTCGAGGAGTTGGCCGATCCGACAATCACCACGCAATCGGACTGCTGGGCCACCAGTTTGACCGCAGCCTGACGATTCGACGTGGCATAGCAGATATCCGAACTCGGCGGCTCTTGAATCCAAGGGAATTTGGCCTTCAGCGCGGCAATGGTATCGGCGGTCTCGTCCACGCTCAACGTGGTCTGCGAGAGCAGCACCAGCTTGGTGTCGGGCGCAAAATCCAGCGAATCGACATCCGATTCATGCTCGATCAAGTGCACGTGTTCGGGGCTCTCCCCCACTACACCGACCGCTTCATCGTGACCTTTATGCCCGATATAGACGATTTCATACCCCTCGCGCACGAAACGCAGCACCTCACGGTGCACCTTACCCACCAGAGGGCAGGTGGCATCCACCACATGCATGCCACGACGTTCGGCTTCCGCCTTCACTACCGGAGATACGCCATGGGCGGAAAACACCACCGGAATACCCGCTTGGGCAGCAGCATCCGGAATCTCCGCCAATTCCTGGACGAACACCGCGCCTTGCCCGGCCAAGTCCTCGACCACATGCTTGTTGTGCACGATCTGCCGGCGCACATATACCGGGGGCAGCCCATCCTCGCGCGTCCGCTTTCCGGAAGCCTCCGCGGCTTTGAGAATGGTCTGTACGGTAAGAATCGCACGGTCCACACCCGCGCAGAAGCCTCGCGGATCAGCGAGCACAACGCTTTTGGTCATCGGAACCTCCTGAACGTCAATAGTGTTTTCCAGTGTAAGGCAGGGGATTACAGGAATCTGCCGTCACAACTTTTCCGCGTCTCCCACAAATCACCGGTTTCCAAGGAATCCACGTGCTTCTCGCATGATGGTGTGAGACTCGTCACTCCACGTATTGCTACCGTGTTTATACGAATTGTTTATTATATGCCGCATATCGCCAATCCCCGCCTCGATAGAGGAGACGCGCTAGACTGGGGCCAGCGATAGCAGGAGCTACCGGCCCACCAACCTCACTACGGGAGTGATTCCATGACGAGTAAAACACCACGCACCGGAAATCAGTATTCGATTCACTATGGCGATTATTCCGCCGTCATCTGCGAACTCGGCGCCAAGATTCGCCGATTCGATTATCAAGGCAAGGAAATTTTCTGCCCGTTCGGCGTCAACGACCTGACCCCCACCTGTAACGGTTATGTGCTGGCCCCGTGGCCAAACCGCATCGAAAACGGCGAATACGATTTCAATGGCAAGCATTACTGCGCGCCGGTTAACGAATATCATCCCGCACCGCGCAACAATGCGAACCACGGATACGCCTACCACTACATGTGGAAGCTTGAATCGTTGACCGATAGCGCCGTGACGCTTTCGCTGCGCTTCCCCAACTTGGACGGATACCCGTTCGATGTGACCCGTGACCGTCACCTACGAACTCGGCGACAACGGCATGACCGCGACCGTCAATGCCCGCAATGATGGCGACGAACCGGCACCGTGGGCTCTCGGCCTGCATCCGTGGCTGGCCAACGGCAAGCAGGGCGCAACTGCCGCCGAACGCGATGCCGACTCCGCCGCCTGCCACCTGCAGATTAAGGCCGCCAGTCATGTGACGGTGAACGAGGCGCTGATTCCCACCGGCACCGAACCGGTTACCGGTATCTACGACCTGAACGATGGCCCGACGCTCGAAGGCCGCGCCTTTGATGATGCCTGGGTTGACGTGGAGCGTGCCGCCGATGGTACGACCACCACCACATTCACCCGCCCGGACGGTATCGAAGTGAAAATCATTGGCGATGAGACGATTAATGCTTGGCAGTGCTACACCGCCACTGGCGCACCGTTCGCCGAGCATCCGTATGGCATCGCCGTCGAGCCGATGACCGCCCCGGCCAATGCCTTCCGCACTGGTGACCACTTGGTGACGCTCGCCCCCAACGGCGACTACACCACTGTGGTCCGCTACGAAGTAGTCCAGAAGTAGTTCTGTTACGCTGGCTCCCCTCCAGAGGGGAGCCAATTTTTTTATCCTTATGTGCCGCCGCGTCTTGGGACTTATGCGATACGATTGTGAGCGATAACAATTTGTTCCACAAAGGAGTGTGCACTATGGCTTTGAAGCCTCGCACTGGTAACCAATATGTCATCTCGTCCGGCGAATGGAGTGCCGTCGTCACCGAACTGGGTGCCAGCCTGCGCGAGCTGAAGTGGCGCGGCGAAGACCTCATCGTCCCCTTCGACCCGAACAAGGTCATTCCCTGCTGCAACGGCTGGGTGCTGGCACCGTACCCGAACCGAGTGACCAATGGTCAGTATTCTTTCGATGGCGAAGACTACCAGATGCCGATCGACGAGTTCGACCGCCAATCCTCCCTGCACGGCTATGCCTACCGCTACATGTGGGAGCTCGTTGATTTGCAGGAATCACACGTGACGCTCTCCTGGCGCTCCCCCGACATCGCCGGCTACCCGTTTGATATCACCATCACCGCCACTTATGCACTTGACGAGAACGGTCTCACGGAAACCTTCACCGTGCACAACAACGACAGCGTGAAGGCACCGTGGGCATTTGGCATCCACCCGTGGCTGGCCAACGGCAAGCACGCCACCGGTCAGGCCATTACCGCCGACAACGAGCCCTGCCGTCTTGAGCTGCACTGCGACACCCACGTGACCGTAGACGAACACTTGCTGCCCACCGGTGAAGAGCCGGTTTCCGGCATCTTCGACCTGCGCGATAACCCCACGCTGGAGGGACGTGGCTTCGACGATGCCTGGACCGATATCACCAACCGCGGTGAAGACGGCAGCACTTCCGCCGTGTTCACCCGCCCCGACGGCATCAAGGTCACGCTGACTGGCGACAAGACCATCAACTCCTGGCAGGTGTGCACCGGCAACGAAATCGGCGAGAAGGCTCGTCAGGCCGGCGTGGCCGTCGAACCGATGACCGCCTACGCCGACGCCTTCCGCACCGGCAAGGATCTGGTTGTGCTCGAGCCGGGCGATGACTACACCACCGTGGTCACCTTCCACGCCGAACAAATCTGAAAAACCGAATAGCCAAGCCTGACGCTCATCGCCACATGGACACCCGTGTTGCATCACGTCGTGCTCATGTGGCATAATTCCGAAGGCTTATTTTTTACTGCAGCAAAGGAGTCCATCATGGGCATGCGCGGACGTAAGCGCAAGGATCGTCGTAAGAAGGCCGCCAACCACGGCAAAGCGTCCTAACGCCTGATTCTTCGCGTTTCTTATGGAACGCTCAAGGCCCGTCTGATGATACATTCAGACGGGCCTTGTTGTATATGTCGTTACTTATCTTCGCCGCAGCAGTGATCAAGCGTGGCCTTGAGCCGGGCTATCAGACATTCGGGTGCCACATCCGGGCGCAAGTAGGCACGCAACGCGGCAATCAACGCCTGTTCACGCTCGTCGCAGCAGGTACGGGGGTCAAAACAGTCACCCTCCGTAACGATATGCACGTCCGCCTGGACCGACGCAGAGGCCGAGCCGGTATCCACTGAACGATGATGCACCGCCGTGATATGCACTTCGGTCTGGCTGACCATGCCATCGGCCCCCGTACGGGTTATGGAGATATGGCGAGTACGCTCTACCGGCTGATCGTTCATCAGATCTCCTTTCCCGAAAGCTTGCTTGACTGTTGTGGCGTGCGGGCGCCAGTCGCATGACTATGTCTCACTGCGGCTTGCGTGTCGCCATTGCTACCAACAGTTTGTTCACTACTTCCATTATGGCCGGAATCGGCGATTCGACCAACGTTTTCGCCCAACTTCGCGGATGGTGAACCAGCCGACGAACCAGTCACGTACCCGCGCTCTTTCGCATACGAGGCGAGCTCACGCTTGAGTTGCGTGCGGGCGCGATTCAGGCGGCTCATCACCGTGCCGATTTTCACGCCCTGCTCATCGGCCACCTGCTGGTAGGACTTGCCGTCGATGGCGGCGTCGATGAACACCTGCCGGCGTTCCGGCGAGAGTTTGGCGAGCGCGGCCATGATTTCCTCGGGCGCGAAGGCGTCCAAATATTCCTCTTCAGCGGACTTGAGCCCGTCCGACGTATGTTCGGCGGCATCGTAAATGTCCCAGTCGTCGTATTCGCCGGTGGAGTCGTTGGCACGCTGCGGGCGCCGCTTGGCCTTGGCATACTGGTTGAAGTAGGCATTGCGCTCGATGGTGGTCATCCACGCCTCGAAGTTGGAGCCCGGCTGGAATGAGTCGAAGGCCTTGAACCCGCGTTCGAAGGTGTCCTGGACCAGATCCTGCGCGTCATCGGGATCGTTGGTCAGCCTCATCGCCTGCCGGTACAGTGCATTGACGGCGGGCATGGCGAGCTGTTCAAATCTGGCGCGCTTGGCTGCCATGGACTCGCCCGATCCGGCTGACTGCCCGGATTGCATAGTTGCTTCGCTTGTCGTCACGTTTCACCATTCTAATCAAATCATGTGCCCATATCGTGGTCGATGACGTGTGAGCCACAACACGCTGCACCCCACCTGTAGAATGGCGTATCGGCTAGATAATAGGGAGTAACAATTATGGCTTTGACTTTGGCTTCGGCCGCTGACCTGCTCAAGGAACACCATCTGCTGCGTGAAATCATCCAAGGGGATGTCTGGACCGACGACCCGGCCCGTATCGCTTCGGCGGATGAGCCGTTCGCCGGCATCACCTACGACACCCGCAAGGTCACGCCGGGCACCCTGCTGTGCTGCAAGGGCCAGTTCAAGGCCGAATATCTGAACGGCATCGACGAAGCCGGCCTGGCCGCATACGTGGCCGAAACCGAGTACTCAGCCGCAACCGCCACCCCCGGCCTGATCGTCAACGACGCACGTAAGGCGATGAGCCTGCTGTCCGCCGCGTTCTACGGATATCCGCAGAACGAGCTCACGGTCATCGGCGTCACCGGCACCAAGGGCAAGACGACCACCTCGTACTTCACGCAGGCGCTTATCAACGCCGTCTCCGGCGGCAAGGCCGCATTGTTCTCCTCGGTCGATAATTGCCTTGACGGCCACACCTACGTCGAATCCGATCTGACCACACCCGAATCGATGGACGCCTTCCGCATGATGCGCGAGGCGGCCGATAACGGTATGAAGTATCTGGTGATGGAGGTCTCCTCCCAGGCGTACAAGGTGGACCGCGTCTATGGCCTGACTTTCGATGTGGCCGCGTTCCTGAACATCTCCCCCGACCACATCAGCCCGATCGAACACCCCACGTTCGAGGATTACCTGTATTGCAAGCGCCAGATCATCGTCAACGCGAAGTCGCTGGTACTCGGCGCGGACAGTCTGCACGCCGATCTGTTGCGGGAGGACGCGGAGGCAGCCGGCATCGGCGCAACCACCTTCGCCCTGCATGACGCGGATAATGCCGGCACCAGTGCGGACGTCGTCGCCTGGCCCGCCGACCCGGCGCACGCCTCCTTCCACATCGCCGACGGAGATCAGGCCCTTGGCGACTACCATCTGTCCATCGATGGCGACTTCAACTACCTCAATGCGGCGGCAGCCATCGCCATCGCCCATGCGGCTGGCGTATCGCTCGATGACGCCGACGCACTGCACGCCATCGAATCCGTACGTATCGCCGGCCGTATGGAACAGTTCCGCGACCCGCAGTCAAACACGCTCGCCATCGTCGATTATGCGCACAACTACGCATCCGTCACCGCGCTGCTTGACTTCGTCTACGAGCGTTGGGGCGAGGAAAACCCGCGTATCACGCTGGTGACCGGATCGGCCGGCAACAAGGCCTACGATCGTCGTAAGGAAATCGTCGAGGCTGCCGAGAACCGTATCGCGAACTTCATTTTCACCGCCGAAGATACGGACACCGAGCCGATCATCGACATCTGCATGGAAATGCAAGGCTACATCACGAACAAGGATGTGGCCTCCACGGTGATTTCCGACCGTCTGACGGCCATCACCAACGCCATCTACGATGCCCGTGCGCACGCCGACCGATTCAACATCCTGCTGATCATCGGCAAGGGCAACGAGCGTTGGATCAAGGACCATCGCAAGCATGTGCCGTTCGACGGCGACGATCACGTCGTCGAACGCATGTTTGGCTTGTGACGGGATTCCGGCCAATCAGATCCTGATCGGATCCCGATTGGCCCACATCAGATCACGCGCAATACGACCAAACCAGAAACACGACATACGGATACGACGAAAAAGGATAGCTGAATCGTAATGATCACGTTGGAGAAAGTTGACGGAGCCACACTGGAAGCCGAGGCCGAGAAGGCCGGCATCACGTTGCCTATCGAACAGACCAAGGTTTGGTCTGGTTTTCAGGCGGATATCGACGGACGCACACCATGGGGCGATTATCTGATCAAGCGTGATGGTGAATTGGTCGCCGTGATCTCCTTTATCGATTTTGAGACGCACGGTTATCATTATCTGCGCTCGATGCATGGGCCGGCGTGGGTCGCCAAGCCCACCGAGGCTGAGGAGCGCGAGGTCGTCGACGCCATCGTGGACACCGTCAAGAAGGCCGACAAGAACATCGCGTTCCTGCGTATCGACACCTGGTTCGCCGATGGTACGGAGAAGGTGCTGTCCACAGTGCCGTACGACCAGACCGTGGTCATCGACGTCACCGGTGGCGATGATGAGATTTCTGGCTCGGATGAAGCGTCGTGGACGCCGTGACGTGCGCAAGTCTCTGCGCGAGTGCCCGGCCGAGGTTGCCGATGAGACGGATAAGGCGCTGGCCGATTTCTCCGAATATTACGATGTGATGGTCGAGACCGGCCAGCGCGATGGATTCACGCCTGCTCCGATGAGCGACTACTCCGATATGATCGGCGCGTTGGGTGCCGATCATTGCCGTGTGTTCGCCGCACGTATTGAAGACCGTGTGGTGGCATGGTCGATTGTCACCGTGAATGGCACACATGCGGTGCGCTACTATGCCGGCATGCGCAACGAGGTTATGCGTCTGCATGTGACCGACAAGCTGCTGTATTCCGAATGCTGCATCCTGGGCTCGCAGGGTATTACTGAATACGATCTCATGGGCATTGGCTCCGATTTCGCGCCGTCTCTCAAGGGCCTTAACGAGTTCAAGTGCAAGTTCACCGAGGAAATCACCCCGGTGGCCCCCGCCCGCGACGTACCCATCAAGAAGGTCTTCTACAAGACTCTGCAGACTGTACAGGGCGTGCGCAAGGCATTGCGCTAATACCTCCCCGCTCCCGCTGGCGGGAGCTGTCGAACGAAGCGAGACTGAGGGCGGTCTTTCGATATGGACCGCCCTCAGTCACCTGTGGGTACCCAGTTCCTGTCAGCGGGAACCATTCGTTTATCGTTCGAGTTTTTGACTCACCACGGCTGTTACGCCATCGGCTCTCATGGTTACGCCGTAAAGCGCGTCGGCAATCGACATGGTGCGTTGCTGGTGCGTAATGATGATGAGCTGCGCATGGGCGCGTAGCTCATTGAACGCATTAATCAAACGGGTCAGGTTCACGTCGTCCAACGCGGCCTCGACCTCGTCCATCACATAGAACGGGCTGGGGCGGCGGTGAAAATCGCGAACAGCAACGCCAGCGCGGTCAGCGAACGTTCGCCGCCGGACAGAAGACTCAGCTGTTTGACGCGCTTGCCGGCCGGGCTGGCCTCGACCAGTACGCCGGTGGTGAGCATGTCTCCGGGTTTTCCAGGCGCAGTCGCCCGGTGCCGCCTGGGAACAGCGTGGCGAACATCTGCTCGAACGCCTCGGCGGTATCGTCGAACGCGGATTTGAATACCTGGACCATCGTGGAATCGAGATCCTTGATGAGCTGCATCAAATCGTCACGTGATTTGACCACATCGTTGCGCTGATCATTGAGATACTTGTTCCGCTCCTCAAGCGCTTCGAATTCCTCGGTGGCCAAAGGGTTGATCTTGCCGAGTGCGGCCAGCTCGCGGCGAGCCTTATCGAGACGCTTCTTCTGCTCCTGACGGTTATACGGCACGGTCTTAAAGCGGGCGGAATCGCCGTTGGTGCCGGCCTCTCCCCCGGTTTCTCCCTCTTCGGTCCCAGCCTCAGCTTCCGTCTCATCCAACGGCACAGGGTTGCCCTCATCATCCAGCACGGGCACCGGCTGTTCGGGGCCGTAATCACTAACCAATTCCTCCAAAGTGAGACCGAGTTCGTCGGACACTTTTTGCATGAGCTGCCCGGATTCGGCGGCCAACCGTTCGCGGTTTACATCCAAGGCATGTTCGCGCCCGGTCAGATCAGTGACCTTGGGCTCGATCTGGTTGCGCTGCGCGCGCAGGGCCTTGAGTTCCTCGTCATGGCTGGAGGCGGCGGCCTGCAGCTCGTCTCGTTTGGCGGCCACGTCATGCAGCGTATGCTCTACCATGGCGGCCACTGCTCGCGCGTCATCGGCCACGCCTTGCAGGTGTGCGGCCTGCTCGCGTCTGCGATCGTTCAACGCCTCGATGCGGGCGCGGCGTTCGGCGGCTTCTTTGGCGTTGTCCCGCAGCAGCCCGGCCTGTCGGCTCAGGGACTCCCCTTTGCGGCTTGCCTCGGTCCACGCGATTTTCGCGGCGACCTCATGCTCGCGAGTCAGGTTCAGTCCGCGCTCCAGCGTACGTTCGCGTTCATCGAGTTCGTCGAAATCGACATGTTCGGCGGTGGATTGCCGGGCCGATGCCAAAGCGCGATTGAGATCGTCGAGCTTGCGCTGATGCTCGTTGCGATTCTCTTGCGTCTCGGTGATTTTCCTATCCAGCTGGTCGAGCTGACGGGTGAACGATGCGATGCGATCCGTGGCGGATTTCAGAGATTTCTCCGCCTGTTGGGCTTTGAGCCGGGCTTCGGTGCGTTTGGCGGATTCCTGATCGACGAGTCGGGCCGCTTCATCGCGTTTGGCTTTGGCCTCGGCCACTTGCTCAGCCATTCCGCCGTCTTGAGCGGTCAACTGTTTGACCTGTGCCAATGCTTTGTCTCGGCGTGCGGCCAAAGACAGGTCCGATTGAGAGATGGAAGAGCCGCCGACCGCCGCCACGCCGTGCGCAAAGGTCTCGCCGTTCTTGCTGACGGCCCGCATGGCTTCGCCGGATGCCACAATCTGCTGGGCTTCGTCGGCGGTGCCGGCCATGGCTACATCAGCCAGCAGGAGACGCACGGTGTGCACGACAGCTTCGGCCTGTGCCGGGTTCTTTGCATCTGGGTTCGCAGTGACGAGTGCTGCCAGCGCGCTGCCCGATCGCGGGGCGGCCGCCGTGTTCTCGGCGCTACTCTCCTCCGACTCCGTGCCCGGCTCTGTGGCGGAATCGCCGGCAATGCTCGCGGTCAGCACCACGGCTTTGCCGAGCTTATCTTCCCGAGCGCGTTCGAGGGCGTGCAACATGTTGCCTGCCTCGGGCACCACGATGGCGCTGGCATACTGGTCGAGCGCGTGGGCCACGGCATCTTCCCAGCCTTCGGCCACATGGATGAAGTCGGTGAGTCGGCCAAGCGAGGCCACGTCCGTATCACGCTCCAACGATCCGGAAGCATTGCGGCTGTCTAGCGTGTCGGCAAGCGCATCGGCCTTGGCTTTGAGCGAGATGATCTTGGACTGTATCTCGCGCTGCTTATCGGCGAGTTCGTTCAGTCGTTCGCGGCATTCGGCGAGCGTCGCACGTGCGGCGTCCAATGCGGCACCGTCATCGTCGGCAATGGAGTCCGCTTCGCTGCGCAATGCGTCCAGCTGTTGCCGGGCATCGTCGCGCTGGGAAGTCAGCGAGTCACGTTGGGAGGCGTAATCCTTGGCGCGGCTGGTCGCCAGTTGCACGGCGGATTCCTCGCGGGCGATGAGTTCGCGCAATCGAGCGATTTGTGCATCGCGCTCCTGTGCGGTTTTGCGCAGTTCCGTCAAGGTCTGACGGACTGAAGCAAGCTTCTTCTCGTCGTCGGCGCGTTCCTCGGTGGCCTTGTCGAGTGCGATGCGCGCATCGGCCACGGCCTTGGTCTGTGCCGCGGCCTGAGACTCCAGTTCCTCGGCTCGTTTGACGAGTATGCCGGGATCCTCACCGAAATTGGTGACGATCTGGCCGGTGAGTGACCGGCTGCGCTCTTCGGCTAACTGGGCGAGAGCGTTCAGTCGTTCACGGGTCTGCGAGAATTCATGCCAGTATTGGTTGGCCTTGGCGATGGCCGGACTGGATTCAGAGCTCAACGCCTCGACCTGTTCGATGCGTACTTTGACTTGGGCGAGTTCACGCTGGGCGACGGCCAGCTGGTTACGCACATCGCCAAGCTCTTGACGTACCGTGTCGCGGCGGCTCATCGAACGTTGGGCGTCTTCGGCATACAGACGAGCTTGGGCGTCGCGTACGGATATCTGAATCGCGTCGGTGCGCCGGGAGATGCGTGCCTGGCGTCCGAGGGGGCCAAGCTGACGGTGAATCTCCCCCAGCAAATCGTCAAGTCGGCTCAGGTTCGTTTCGGTATTGGCCAACTTGCGCAACGCGCGTTCCTTGCGCTTGCGGTGCTTGAGGATGCCCGCGGCCTCTTCGATGAACGCGCGGTGGCCGGACGGGTCGGCCTTCAGAATCGCATCCAATCGTCCCTGACCCACAATCACGTGCATCTGCTGGCCAAGACCGGTATCGGAGAGGAGTTCCTGAATGTCGAGCAGACGGCATTGCGAGCCGTTGATCGCGTATTCGGAGCCGCCGTTGCGGAAGATGGTGCGGGAGATGGTGACTTCCGTGTAATCGATATCGAGCGTGTGATCGGAATTATCGATGGTCAGGCTCACCTGTGCACGGCCTAATGGCGGGCGGGAGGACGTGCCTGCGAAAATCACGTCCTCCATCGAAGTGCCGCGCAGGTTTTTGGCGCCCTGCTCACCCATTACCCCAGATCAGGGCGTCGACGATGTTCGACTTGCCCGAACCGTTGGGGCCGACCACCGCCGTGATGCCGGGCTCGAAGCGCAGCGTGGTGACGGAGGCGAAGGATTTGAATCCGCGGAGGGTGAGTTCCTTGAGATACATGGCGTGAGACTGTTTTCCGTATGCCGGGTGTCCGGGTATCCGATATGCCTTGGATGCGGGTTACCGGACGTCGGCGGAATCGTCGGTGACGGCGCCTGTGTCGGCGCTGGCCGTGCCGGTGCCGGCGTTACCGGCGTCACTGGCCTGTTCCTTGCCGAGGCCGAGGACGTCGAACACGTCGAAGTCGTCCGGGCTCACCGAATCCTCGAGGTTGTCGGCGGCCTCATCCTCGGCCTTGTCTGCCGGCTGATCCGAATCGTCCGGGTCAACTGCCGGCTGATGAACGGCCATAGCCTGCCTCATCGTGGGGCTGGCATGCTCCTCAAGCATCAGGCGTGCGTCGCCGGCGGTGACGAAGCTGCCGCAGATAAGCACGCCGTGGCCGTAGCCCACGCCCAGCTCGTCCTCGGCATCGACCATATTGACGGCGGTCTGAATCGCGTCAGGCAGGTTCGCTTCCTTGATCACACGGTCACGGCCGAACACGTCCACGGCAATCTTCTCAAGCTCGTCGGCCGGCATCACGCGCTCGCGCCACGAGTTCTCGGTGACCACCACGGAGCTCAGGATCGGCTCCAGAACACCCAGATATTCCTCGACCTGCTTGTCGCGCATCATGGCGACCACACCGACCAGCTGCTTGAAGTCGTAGCTTTCCTCGATGGCCTTGCGCAGGGCTTCGGCGGCATTCACGTTGTGTCCGCCATCCAGAATGATGGTCGGTGAGGTGCGGATCTGTTCGATGCGTCCGGGAATCTTGACCGAGCTCAACGCCTCGGCCACCAAGTCGCCGTCCAGCGGACCGTTGACCGGAATCACCACTTCGGAGGCGGCGAGCGCGGCAAGCGCGTTGTGGGCCTGATGCTCGCCGAACTTGGCGATCGGCACGCCCTCGTAAGTGCCGTTGGGCGTGGTCAGGGTGGCGACTTGGCCGCCGACTGCGGCCATACGGTCGGACGCGGTCATTTCGTAGCCGTCGCGCACGAGCATGGCGTGGTTGCGTTCGGCGGCTTCGGCGAGAATCGGCATGACGGCTTCCTCATGCGGCTGCGGGCCGATGATGGCGGTGCAGTTCGGCTTGATGATGCCGGCCTTCTCGGTGGCGATCTGCTCGACGGTGTCGCCAAGCCACTGCATGTGGTCCATGTCCACCGGGCCGATGATGGCCGCATCCGCGTTGAGCACGTTGGTGGCGTCCCACAGGCCTCCCATGCCGACCTCGACGATGGCCACGTCCACGGGCGTGTCGGCGAACTTCCAGATGGCCATGGCGGTGAGCACCTCGAAGAAGCTCCATCCTTCGGCTTGCCTTGCTCCTCCATCTTGGCGTCCACCAGGGCCACGAGATCCTTGGGTCTGGTCCCAGATGTCGATGAAATCGTCATCGGACAGCTGCTGGCCGTCGATGGCGATACGCTCGTTGATCTTCTCCAGATGCGGCGACGTGTACAGGCCGGTGCGCATACCGTAGGCACGGCAGATGGCCTCGGCCATGCGTGCGGTGGAGCCTTTGCCGTTGGTGCCGGTGATATGAATCACGCGGAACGACTGCTCCGGGTGGCCCAGGATGTCGAGCATCAGGTTCATCCGGTCGAGATCCAGATTGGTGGTGTTATGCTCCGGCGGGCGGCTCATGATGTCCAGTTCGACGTCCCGCATGCTCTCATTGTTCCGATTCGGATGCTCGAATGACATATCCTCTTCTAACCTCTGCTCGTGTTGCTGTTGCGCCGTTCGGAGTGCGTATGCCACTTACGTGTTCGCGCCATTCTCGTCATGTCTACGCATGCCCGCATATATTCCGCTTCCGCATGCGCAGGAAGCTCCCCTTGCACAGGTTTGCTCTGCATGATTCGGGATTCTTGCCTTCACGCGTGGAGCCGCACTCCCTCAATTCCCTCTATCCTAGCCGCCGGGGTGGTTTATCGTGCGCGCACAGTGAAACCGTCTCATATGTCGCCGCCGCGCGGGCAGTCTCTACCTGCAGCCACGCACAGTGAAGCCGTCTCATATAGTTGCAATGCGGCTCTTGCCGTCGGCATCTCATTCTTAGTCGGCTGCAATCCAAAACTTGTATGTCCGGCGACGCTGATGCTATTCAGCGTCGGTACAGTGCCAGCTTCTGGCGGTACACCGACGCTATGATGCTCTTGCGAGTCGGTGGCTGGCCAAAACCTGGATTAATCCCGACTCCATCGCCTCTCAGTGTCGTCTCCTCGCCAAGGCATGCCATTCTGCCGTCGTTGAGAAATTTCAATGTCGTCAATCGACCATGTCTTGCCCCGGAAACGACTCTCACAAACGTCCTCTACATCATCTTTTGAACTCGCAGAGGCTCATTCACTGTTATGACTGCTCTCACCGTCGGCAGCCGTCCAAGCCCTGGGATCTATGCCGCCAATAATTGCAGCAAATCGTCGGCCCCGATACAACCATTGGACTCACGCCGACGCTAGATTCCACACTCAGACAGAAGCCAGCCAATATCTGAACCAGCACCGACGGCGTACAAAGCATAAGCACCGTTAACCGTCAATTCGCCGCCCTCTACCAGCTACATCCGCCTTCGCCGATGATATCTTGTTCGAATCCCCAAAGCACGTTGTTCGAATGACATTACTGATGGTGGATAAGTTTTGTGTGTTATCCACTATTCCGAATTAGCGGCCTAATACCTTGAAATTATCGGGAGTATCTCGCTCCAAGACAGCCAAGCTCCGAGGCTAGAACCACAATGGCTGAAATTCATACTTACGCTGCTTCGTTCCGGCTACGCTCGACGTCATGAAGACACACAAAGCAGTGGCCTCGCTCATATCAGCCGCGCAGAATGAGCTGAGATGCGTCTATTCAAGAAATGAAGCGGAACAGACCGCTCTACGCCGCCGTGCCCAGAGTGGTGAGTTGTTGAAAGTGTATGACGGCATTCCCAGTCTTTATGCAAATACTGCATACTGGGATGGTTTGACGCCGCCGGAGCGAACGTTGCATATAGCCCGCGCTCTTGCGCAAGAGCATCCTCAGTGGGTTTTTGGCGGCTTGGTGGCAGTAAGTGCCTATGGATTCGAACATCAATGGCATTTGCATGATGACTGCATAACCATCGTGACTTCCGATCATGGATCTCGTCAATGCCATCAGCGCTTACGACATGTCTATATGCCCGATATGAACAATCCGAAGACACATTACGAGGCCTCCGGCCTATCCCTGATATCACCGGCTAGAACCTTGGTCGAGGCCGCTATAGACCTTGATTTTCGGTTTGCGTTACCGATCTTTGACTCGGCCCTTGCCAAGGGAATAACCAAGGAAGAGATAGCCGCCGACTGCGTTCAATGGAGAATCGATTATGCCCGAGTATTCCGCCTGCTGCGCTATGCAAACGAAAGGAGCGAGAATGGCGGAGAATCCCTCGCGCGAGGCACCATCATCGAAGATCGCTTCCTCACGCCGCGTATTCAGGTAACGGTGACCGACCCACAGACGAATACCGAGTACCGCGTTGATTTCGTATGGAAGCTCGATGACGGGCGCGTGATAGTGGCCGAATACGACGGCACACAAAAATACGTGGACCCAGCCATGACCGATAACCGCAGCATTCAGGAGGTGGTGGCCAAGGAACGCGCACGCGACGAGGGACTGAAACGAGCCGGTGCCACCGAAATCGTCCATTTCACATACGCCGACGTCATCGAACGTACTCCGCTGCGGGTAAAACTGATCAAAGCCGGGGTGCCTCAGGTGGAGACCTCCGCATAGCAGTGAGTCCCGCGACGCGATAAACCTTCATCGCATGGGTTCACATGGATTCAGCCCACAGAATATGTCAATATCAATCGGCAAGCTCCAGCCCAAGCCCATGCCCCTCTCCTTCCCTACCGAGAACAATAAACGGGCCCGCATTCCAGCCCGCCGCACTCGCCATACTGGGCATGTCCGGAAGACCGTCCAAAATTCCGTACTTGGTTTTACCGTCAGCCGTCAATCGTGGCACATCGCCATAAAGCCGACCTAGGTATGTAGGTGGGAATCGACTGGATTCGACAACGGAACTTACGATACAGGAGAGTGGCAATGGGTGAAGTGATCACCGCCAAGGACAAAGAATATGAGGCCGAGGAGCGCGCTACGGCGCCGGGCGCGAACCAGTCGATGAGCGACCGTGTGAACAACCGCTCGCTGCGCCCGCAGTCGGCCGCATTCAAGGAGTTCATGAAGTCCGGCTGGGCCGACGATGATCCGGAGATCAATCCTCTCGAATCCTCCAAGTTCACGCCAGCCCGCCTTGAGGCGCTGGGCAAGGCCTTCCCGGGCGAGCGTCTGGTCATTCCGGCCGGCCAGCCGAAGGTGCGCAACAATGATTGCGATTACATGTTCCGCCCGGACACCACGTTCGCCTACTACACCGGTCTGGTTCCGATTACGAGGCCGGTGCCCGTGCTGGTCCTGAACCCGGTCGACCCCGACTCCCCCGAAGCCGCCGCCGGCAAGACGCACACTCCGGAACTGTTCGTGGCACCTCGCGCCGACAACTCCACCGAGGACTTCTTCATGTCCGCCCACTACGGCGAATACTGGGTTGGCCCGCGTGCTGGCCTCAAGGAGATGCAGGCGATGACCGGCATCGAGACCCACGACATCGCTCAGCTGGCCGACGCCCTGTCCAAGGACGTGGGTGCCGAGGCCGGCGCCGTGCGTGTGCGCGTGGTCAGCGAGACCGACCCGCAAATCACTTCGATGGTTGAATCCATCCGCGAGGCCAACGGTTTCGCCGATCCGGACAAGAACTCCGCATCCGACGACAAGCTGCACGAGTTCGCCGCCGAGGCACGCATGGTCAAGGACGGCTACGAAATCAACGAGATGCGCAAGGCCGTGGACGCCACCAAGCACGGCTTCGACCGTCTGCTCTCCGCACTGCCGGCCGCGCTCGACAAGCCGCGTTCCGAGCGTATCCTCGAAGGCGCGTTCAACGCCGTGTCCCGTGAGCTGGGCAACGCCATCGGTTACGACTCCATCGTGGCCTCCGGCCCCCACGCCCCGATTCTGCACTGGATGCGCAATACCGGTGTGGTGAAGACCGGCGACATGCTGCTGGTGGATGCCGGCGTTGAGGTCGATTCCCTGTACACGGCCGACATCACCCGCACGTTCCCGACCAACGGCAAGTTCACCGACTTCCAGAAGCGTCTGTACCAGGCCGTGCTCGACTCGCAGCAGGCCGGTTTCGAAGCCGCCAAGCCGGGTGCCACCTACTCCGACATCCACCACGCCTGCATGCGTGTGATCGCCGAGCGTCTGCACGATTGGGGTCTGCTGCCGGTGAGCGTCGAGGAGTCGCTGTCCCCGCAAGGCCAGCAGCACCGCCGTTGGCTCGCCTGTCGGCGTGGCCCACCACCTTTGGGGTCTTGATGTGCATGATTGCGCGCAGGCCCG
>ENA-OQOA01000449-OQOA01000449.1-human-gut-metagenome-genome-assembly--contig:-NODE-449-length-18250-cov-2.441152_pt1 | contig 18250 bp, 23 predicted proteins | sample MGYA00242633_ERZ504888 | MGnify/ENA primary metagenome ERZ504888 (study PRJEB26092, sample SAMD00036372) | human gut metagenome | host: Homo sapiens | study: EMG produced TPA metagenomics assembly of... | reverse complement strand
GGGATACAAAACACAACCTGCTATCCATCGTTGATGAATATCCGAATCCGGATCTGATTGGCAATGCAACGAGTGCTTCTGTCATGTATGATCTTGCTTATGTCCATCTTTTGTTTGTAAAATTTCTGAAAATATTCTGGTGAAATGGTAGTATAATACGGAGAATGTAAAAAACGTAAGAGAGTAAAAATGAAACTACCGGATAAATTAGTACCGTTTCTGGAATTATTGCACATATACAGAGAAACTTGAGAAATATATTACGGAATTACATAAAAAATACAAACACAAACAGAACAGGGATTAAAAAAGTGGATATTTCGTTGGCAATGGAAGAGGCACGGTGAGATAATTTTATGAGAACCAATTCTCTTCTCGGTGCATCTAATTAGTGTAAAAGTAAACATGAGTAGTAATCCAGCTGGACAAAAGGAGAAGACAAAGTTATGACAAAAGATGTATTTATTAAGGAGGTTCGGGATGCAGAAGCCATGCTGTATCATATATCAAAGTCCATTCTGAAGAATGACTCTGATTGTGGGGATGCTGTGCAGGAAACAATTCTTAAGGCATATGAGAAACTTCCCACCTTAAAGAAAGAAAAGTATTTTCGAACATGGATCACAAAGATATTGATCAATGAATGCAATGGGATTCTTCGGAAAAGAAAAAATGTTATTCCATATGAAGAATATATGGACAATATGAGGCTGACTGAGGAGGACAGATACAGTCATCTGTATATGGCGATTATGGAACTTCCGGAGGATCTGAGGATTTTGGTAACATTGTATTATTTAGAAGGATTCTCACAGAAAGAGATCAGTGAGGCTCTGGATATTCCGGAAGGAACGATTAAAAGCAGACTTTCCCGTGCAAGAGAGTTTTTGAAAGCACAGTTATCCGATGAAGAAGAGAAAAGACCGATGCCTGGGAAAAACAGCAAACTATCAAAGAGAATAACAGGAAAGGGGAAAATGTCATGTTAGAGAACAAATGGAATAATATAGCACCGGAAGTACCACAGGATTTTCATGATAAATTTGAAGAGACACTGAGACATATTGAGCAGGCAGATGCAGTTGATAAAAAATACAAAAGAAAAAGATTCAGTGGCCGATTACTGATTGCAGCAGCAGTGATCTGTACAGGCATGGGAGTAACAGTGGCGGCAAAAGAGTTCTTTAAATGGAATGACCATTTGTTAAAAAGACTGGAACCCTCTGAGGAACAGCAGGAAACGATGCAGGAATCAAACTATATTCAGAATATAGACCAGTCTGTAACACAAAATGGTGTGACGGTTACCCTGACAGATTCTATTCAGGATCAGGGATTCCTGTATGCTTTTTTTGAAGTGAAAACAGAGGACAGTATTTCTATGACTGATCATACTTCTTTTGAGGAGATGACACATTTTAAGATCGATGGAAAAGAAGTATATGCAGAAGATGATGACAGATTTGGAAGCCTGAGTACAGGTGTGAGCCAGGATAATCTGCTGAACTATGATCAGGATTCGGCACATTCTAAATATTTCACAGCAGGGATTTCTTATGACAGTGATTATAATCTGAGTAATAAAACTCGTAGAAATCACATTGAAGAATCTTACGGAGGAAGGGGATTATGATAAGACTGTTATTACAGATGGAACATGGGATTTTAAATGGACTCTGGGTGCAGTAAAGCCTCCGACAACTCTGGAAGTGAACCGGAAATGTGATTTTGGAGGTTATGAAATCACAGTGAAAAAAATGGAAGTAACGCCCCTTTTATGGTCATTATATCTTGATTATGATGAAGCTATGAAGGTGTATGAAGATGAGAAAAACAAGTTTGAGTACACAGGTACAGATTATGGCATGGATCTTTATGGCAGAGCTAATATTGACCAGGTGCGTTATAAAGATGGAACGGTTTTAACACTCGATCTGACCATGGGAGGCATCGCTGGCGGTGGAGAAAACAGGATAAGGAAAATGGTGTCATGATCATCAGAAACAGTTTCCCGCAACTGGTTGATGTAGATAACCTGCAGGCGGTACATTTTGGGAACATTGACCAGTGGCTTGAAGTGCGGGAATAATAGTTTTTTCGGTGATATAGAAAAATCCTCCCATAATTAGATAATGAGAAAATACAAAAAGAACCGATACAAGGTCTTTGCAAGACTGATATCGGTCTTTTTTGGCTAAGTCTGCCAACTGTAAAATTTTGTTTATATATTAACGCATCCTGTTCATGTACAGGAAACGGATTCTAGCGTATACTGAAATTATTGATTACAAGGTCTACATGAACTGCAAATACAGATTCCGGGTTATATCCGGAAGCCATATTTTGCACTTACCGGTAAAATCTGTAATAGTTGGCATAAAAGTTCATTACATATTCGATATAAGCTTTAAATTTTTTCATTGTCTGTTCCTCCTCTTCTTTACGGGACGGGGAACATGCACTGGGGCTTTTGAAAAACCAGCTCCGTTATACCAGGGAGGAAAATATCTCCTGTGTGGGAGGCGGCATTTATCCCAACATGCTGTGTGCACACCCTCCGTTCCAGATTGATGGGAATTTTGGCTTTGCAGTTGCAGAGATGCTTATCCAGAGCAGGAAAGGGTATATCCTGTTACTTCCGGCACTTCCGGATGAATGGAAGGATGGAAAAGTCCGGGGAATGAAGGCACAGGGTGACATCACAGTTGATTTTGAATGGAGAGAGGGCAGGATACACAGGGTTCGCCTCTGTTCTTCCCATGAGCAGAAAGTAACGCTGGAATGTAATGGAATTTCGAAAACAGTATTTTAAAACCTGATAGGACAGAGAATATGATTTTTGATTGATCTGTCCTGAGGGGCTGGAATCATTGGCAGCCGTATCATGTAAAAGCACATGGTACGGCTGTTTTTAGTACCTGAAATATTTTATAGCACCTTGACTGATAATCATGAAAAGCATGGAAGTGTTCAAACTAATCTTTTGGGGATTTTCTGAGATTGTTAAAAAAAATTGCAACTTTTTTGGGAGTTTGCACGTCTAATAAGTAGAAGCACATAAAGAAAAGCTTTTATACAATATTTCCTGATGACCGGTCTGATATAGGAGAAGGGAGACGACAATGAATGAGATTTTGATACGAAAAGCAAAGAAAGGCGATAAAGATGCCTTTTGTCGGCTTATAGATGAGAATGTACAGAGTATGTACAAGGTTGCAGCGGCATATCTGAAAAATGATGAAGATGTTGCGGATGCAATACAGGATACGATTCTTTCCTGCTATGAAAATTTGAAAAGTCTGAAACAGAACAGATATTTCAAGACATGGATGATCCGAATTCTGATCAATAAGTGCAAGGACATGATACAGAAGAAAAAGCTGGTTACTTATACGGATCAGATGCCGGAAACGCCTTTTCACGAAGAAAAATATGCAGCAATGGAATGGATCCAGGCCTTAGAGCCATTGGACAGTAAATACCGCTTGGTTGTTCTTCTATACTATATGGAAGGATTTGGTATCCGGGAAATCAGTGACATTCTGGATATGAAGGAAAGCACTGTAAAATCTCGTCTTTATCGTGGCAGAAAACAGATTGCAGAGATGTATGGATATAAGGTTAAGGAGGGACGTGCCTAATGATGACTTTAAATTATAATGAGAAAGACTTCCAGAAAAAACTTCAAAAGGACATAGAAATGCCGGAAATCGTGCATGAACATATTAATCAGGCATATCGTTTGATTGAAAATAACGCTGTTTTACAGAAAAAAGCATCAAAGGATCCATATCATTGGATGAAAAGTGGAGGCAGGATAGCAGGAGGGATGGCAGCGGTACTGGCAGTAGGATTTGTATTCTGTGCAATCAATCCGGTAATGGCAAAAAATATCCCCGGTTGTAGGAGGACTCTTTGAAATTTTACAGGATAATGTGAGTTTCTTTGGTGACTTTTCAGATCATGCAACAACTTTGGAAGCTGTTGATGGAACGAAGACAGATAGCAGTGAAACAGACGGAGCCAAGACAGATCATACCAATAATGATGCTATTTACACTAAGACAGCAGATGGGCTGACAATTACATGTTCTGAGGTATATGCAAACAGCCAGGCAATTTATGTGACTATGCAGTTTAAAAGTGATAAACCGTTCCCAGAAACAGAAACTGGGGCGGAAAGTGGAACACCAGTCATTGATCTGGATATGACAGGGGGTGTGGACTTTAATTCAGAGGCTAGCCCGGTAATTGACGGTCAAGTGGAAGGAAAATTTCTGGATGATAACACCTATGCATGTATTTTCCGTTATGATTTGGCTGAAGCCGCAAAAGATTATACGGAATATAATGAGAAATACAATGAAATGACACAGCAGGTAATGGATGAGATGGGAATAACTCAGGCGGACTTAGATGATCAGACGGATGAAGGTTATGCGCTGCTGGAAGAGTTTATCAATAAATTGTCTGAACGTGGTGGAGAATATCAGAAGTACATTAAAGATATTGATATTCCAGATACCTTTAACCTGCATCTGGATATTACGAAGGTAAGAGGACTGGAAGCAAACTATCAGTGGTCAGAAGAGGATGAGAAAAAATATGGAAGGGATGCTGGCTACTACAAATATGAAGGTGACTGGAGCTTCGATATCCCGGTTACGGTAGATGATTCCCAGACAGAAGTATTGGAACTCAATGATACAAACGATGCAGGTATTGGACTTAAATCGGTGATTCGTACTCCATATGAATTGACGGTAAATGAACTTTATAAGGAAGGTTCCAACAGTGATTGCTTTATGGTAGCTCTTGATGCCAATGGAAACACACTTCCGTACAATGAGTCTACTGGAAACTGTAATAACTTCGCAATTCAGGACAGAGATATTTCTACGGTAGACATTTATTTTCTGGATTATGTCCAGTATATGGATGAGCTGAAAGGCCAGCAGAATTTTGATAATCCTACGAAAGAGGATGGACAAAAATGGAAAAAACTTCTGGAGGAGAATGCGAAGTACCATAAGACATTGCATTTTGACAATGACAATGTAAAAAACTAGTTGATATAAAAGAAAGATGAATAAGATATGAGACAAAAAGAAGTGATGGGGCAATCAATAAGAACTTCAAAATCGGCAAGACCCGGAACAATTACTTATGTGCCGATAGACAAGTCTGAATTCAGATCTACTGTATCTTCAGACAAAAAGAAAACAAAATTATGAAAATAGTTGTAATGCTTATAGTGATGATTTTGGTTATGAGCTGTTGTGTGTATGCAGGTATATCTTATTATTACTCATATCACTTCTTTTTGGGTACGACCATCAATGGAATTGACAGTTCAAATAAGACAGCTTATGAAGTTGAGCAGGAGATTGCAGGGAAAAAGGATAACTATGTTATTCAGGTAAGTGCAAGGATGCAGGAACCTCAGACTATTACAGGTAAAGACATTGATTATCAATATGTATCCAGCGGGGAAATCCTTCAGCTGCTGAAGACTCAGAAACCATGGGAATGGATCAGAGGTTTTTTTGAAACGAAAAATTATATGGTTCAAGAAGAGACTGTTTTCAGTCGGGAAAAGCTGGAGGAACAGGTAAGTTCATTAAATTGTGCCAAAAAAGAGAATCAGATAGCACCGGAAAATGCGTATGTAAGTTTTTCTAATTCAGAATTTACTATTGTGCCAGAGACAGAAGGCAGTGAATTAAATGCCAAGGAAGCTTATCAGATGATAAGCAGAGCAATTGATAATGAGGCGGCAGATGTAGATCTGGGAAGCAATCCAAAGGCTTATAAGGAAGCAGATGTGACGAGAGATAGTTCAGAACTTCAGAATATGGTAAATATGTATAATGGCCTGGCAAAAGTAATATCACATATACATTTGGAGATGAAACGGTAACACTTGACGGGAATACCATCAAAAACTGGCTGCAGTTTGACGAGAAAGGGCAGTTGCTTCCGGATGATGGAGCCTTCAGGCAGCATGTAGTGGATTATGTGGCACAGCTTGCAGCAGATCATGATACAGTTGGCACTGAAAGACAATTTGAGACCACAAGCGGAAGGATTGTGTATGTATATGGCTCAGCCTATGGATGGAAGATTGATCAGGACAAGGAAGCAGCACAGCTCATGCAGGAAATTCAATCAGGAACCCAGACAACCAGGGAACCGGTATATTCTATGAGAGCAAATGCACATGGGATCAATGATCTCGGAGATACATATATAGAGGTAGATCTTACAGAGCAGTATATGTGGTATTATCAGAATGGAAATATTATTTTCAATCAGAAATCGTATCCGGACTGCCAGGTGATCCGGATAGAAAAACACCCCCTGGAATATTCACACTGAATTCAAAGAGCAGTCCGTCTGTGCTGCGAGGTGAAATGACAGCAAATGGAACCTATTCTTATGAACAGCCGGTAACGTACTGGATGCCATTCAATGGAGGAATTGGCTTTCATGATGCAGACTGGCAGCCGTACTTTGGTGGTGACAGATATCTTACAGGTGGTTCTCATGGATGCATCAATCTTCCACCAGAAAATGCCGGACAGCTTTATAGTCTTATTCAGTATGATGTCCCGATAATTTGTTTTTACTAATTCTATATTATTCTGCCAGACGGCTTTAATTAATATGTTTTCAATCCGCCGGATATTTGTTTTTGGAAAAGAAGACCTCATTTTTAAAGAATAAAAATAACCTGTGATGTGGGCAAAAACTTTTTCAGGATCTTTTAAAAGATTGTGACCGGGAGATATATTCAAATCCGCAATTTTATACATGGAAGAAAACAAAGTAATAGCAAGTCGAATGGCTGTGTATTAAAATTAGGTAATGTAATTGAAGAAAAGATATGATATCATATGGGTAACAAATTGAACTGTGTGTGGAGGTGATGGCTGTGAAGAAAAAAGTGACAATAGTGTTGGTCATTATTAGTATTGTTGCTATAAGTACAATGATTATGTTTTCAACATATAAGTCTTCAGAAGCCTGTCGAAAAGCAAATGCCGCGATACAGTGGGATTGTTCTGTAACCTGTGCGGAAGAGTCAACGCCTGATTCTTATGTAATTACATATTCTGATGCAAAAATTTTATCCAAAACAGGCGTGTTGACGGTTCAGAACAGAAACGATTTTGACATTATTGTGTATTTGCTCTGCGAAGGAAAACAGGAACTCGTATCTGGCAGTATTCCTGCGGGTGGCTGCTATTCTTTTCTGAACGTTACAGATGAAGAACACACGGTAGGTATTCATGCTGATGTTGGTGAAAATACGGATATAAAAGTATTTGTATATGACGGAAAAGACACCGAACCATATACAAGATAATTGATAAGACGAAGAATATTGAAAAAAATATTCGCAGATATTTTGGGATATGAAGTTCAGGAATGGATAATGGATTTGGAAGCATTAGGAATTCACTCATATGACTTGGATGATCTGGCACAAACACAGAAAATATTCCACTGCCAATAAAAAAGGCAGCTTTTCCCTATATCTACACGCCATAGGTATCGAAAACCTATGGCGTTTTTTATAAAATTTTTTTCTTGAAAGCAAATGGCTGTTTTTCAAGTCTAATAATTATAAGAAGAAAAGGAGGTACTTTATGGATGCTTTAATAACAGAGGCTAAAAATGGAGATAAAGAAGCATTTGTCAGATTAATCCGGATGAATAAGCAGAGCCTAGTATAAGACTGCCTGGATTTATCTTCGGGATGAGCAGGACATTGCAGATGCCCTGCAAAATACAATCCTATCCTGCTATGAAAATATACAGAGACTGAGAGAATCGAAGTATTTTAAAACCTGGCTGATGCGGATCCTTATAAATGAGTGCAAGGACATTCTCCGCCAAAAGAACCATGCAGCAGAACTGGATGATTTTGCAGAAGGTGTACATTGTGAAGAACTGAATCTCTGTGAATGGAAACAATTGCTTTTATGCCTGGATGAAGAAAGTAGGAAAATCGTGGAACTCTATTATTTTGATGAGTTTTCAGTTAAGGAAATCAGTGCCCTTCTTGAAATGAACAGCAATACCGTATCAACCAAACTTTCCCGGGCAAGAGCAAAATTAAAAAAGGTGATCAGGAGGTGAGACTATATGAAAGAAATCAGAAGGATTTTAAAAGAAGAAACTGCAATACCGGAAAAATATTGATAAAGCCATGGAAGATGTTCTGAGCGGAATTTTAAAATTCCCCAGACGAGAAAACAACGGGGGCTTTAAGTAAAAAAACAAATGGAGAAAGAACGAAAAATTCAGGAAATAAGAAAAAAATAATTCGGATTCTTCTTCCGGTAGCTGCTATATTAGGAGTTAGTACTGGCGTACTTGCAACAAATATCGGACGACTGTATAAAGAACTTGAACAACAGGGGTCGCTGAACAGGAGGCAGCTCAAATGGTTGTCACAGAACCTGAGTCAACTGCAGAAAATGTGGAAAATATTACTTCTTATCCAATAACTCCCGAGGTGGTCGATTGGAATCAGTCCATGCTGACTGTTAAAGAAGCGTATTTTGATGGCGGCGGTTTAAGTTTTGTGGGAGAACCTTCCAATGAGGCAAAGAATTATATGATCACTTGCCGTGATCATGCAACGGTGAATGGAAAAGATGCACTGGCTTCTTTAAATAAAATAGAAGGAGAAGATTTTTATTATGGGCATATTACTTTGTATGATGACGCTTTGATTGAGAAAATATTAAATGAAGATTCTGAAGTAGAACTTTCCATGACTATTCAGGCATATCCTGTTTATGACGGTAAAATTTATTATACCTGGAAAGACACTGAAGCTTACGAAAAGATTTTTAAAACTGGTTCTTTTACAGATTCAGAAGGAAGGGTTTCTTATGCACTTCCTGCGGAGGACGTTTACAGAGGATATACGCCTCAGACTCTTACGTTAACCCTTCCATTAAAGGATGAAGTAAGGGACATCATTGAAAAAATATAGAAAAGAAGGGAAATTGCAGGCTGCTGACACCGGAGTAGAACCATCTTCGGGTGAGAGTACGCAGAACACAACAGATTTGGAAAGTTCGTCAAATACTACGAGTGTAAATGAAAAATATGATCCGGAGAAAACAATGTTGCAGGTAAAGGAAAACCATGTAACAGCTTCTCTGCCAGGGAAATCAGGAACCCTTACAATAGAAGCTGATATTACCGGAAATACTGATGACGTTTCAAAGGGAGTTCTGAAAAAATGCAATATATCAGAGAAAGACATCTGCTCCTGGTTTGGCGGGAAAGATGGATGGGAAAAATCTGTAACAGATGAAACGGTCTGGGAAAATAAAGAAAAAGGACTGCAGTTATTTATTTCGGATGGGATGATAGAGTGTGATGGATTAAGTGAAAAAGATCTGGGATTTTTAGGCGAGAATACGGAAGATGAGAAATTAAATATTATAAATCAACTGTTTTCCAAAGCTGATTTATCTGGAACTTCTGTAAGAAAACCAATTAGCGACATGACGGAAGGATATGATTATTACGACATAGAAGTTCTGTTGAATGGAATACCGGCAGGTGGACTTTCTCAGTATCATTATCAGGGAAGCACAGGATTTGGTCTCAAGCCTGAAGACTGCTATTTCAAAATACCAATCCCGCTTCAGGTGAAAGAGAAAGAAACAGTTACTATGCTTCCCATGGAAGAAATTATGAAATCGGTGGAACAATATGTAAAAGAAGGAAAAATCGGATTTTTTACGGAAGAGGACACGACGGAGAAAACAGAACCAATCACGATTCCAGTTACGAAAATTCGCCTGAAATATTATATTGATGAAACTGCAGATGGAATTGTTTACAGACCTGTATGGAGTTTTTGCTGTCCCTACCAATGGAAGGATTCACCAGAAGAACAGGAATTGTTTTATATAGACGGAGAAACCGGGGCTTTGATCCGGGACGCATTTGGATGGTAGACATGAAAAACAATTTTATGGGGAACATGACCATGGATGATGCTATAGCTTCTAAGGCAAAGCTTTCGTCATAGGCCTTGCATCTGCTTGAAGATAGTTAAGAATAGTTAAGGTACAGTTAAATGAACAGGTAAGAATTAAATGTTATTGTATAAGTACATTCTAAGAGATAACTCTTAGAAAATAATACATGAGGAGAAAAGTAAAGGAGCATTTATGAAAATAAAATGTACGTTCCATATTGCAATAGCATTCATTCTTATTCAGCTTACGGATGAATTTAGTATAGCATTTGCATATGGGATATGTGAGAAGAATCCATATGTGAGAATTCTATATGTGACATTTGCGATTTTGAGCCTGCTGACCATGATATATTTATATACGAAGTATATTATAAGAATTCAAATGCAGGATTTGTTTTTAGGAATGCCGCTTCCAAAAAAAAAGTGGTGTATAACAGCGGTATTAATGCCGGTATTAATATGCCTTTTTTATATATTTTTTACAAAGGGAACATTTGAAAAAGGAAACCTTACATATAAAGAAATCATAGATGTAGTTACAATTTCTATTTTATCATCAGGTATTAAAGCGGCAGTAACAGAAGAAATTGTCTTTCGTGGTATGATTTTAAGATTGCTTCAGAATACTTTTGGAAAGAAATGTGCAGTGTTTGTTTCAAGTTTTTTATTCGCTGTTTATCATTTTGATGGGATTGATACTTCTGATATAAAAAAAGTAATTATGATGATTATTTCTGTTGAAATTGCAGGAATTGCATTGGCACTTGTTACAGAGCAGACAGGTTCTATATGGTCTTCGGTTATGATTCATTGTCTGTATAATATTCTATCAGGAGAAAGCCAGATTTTTCATATTGATGTGGCACAGAACTTTCCTGCAATATGGATGTATACTGTAAACAGTAAAAATATGTTGCTTACAGGAATTAATGGTTCGGTAGGGTTTACAGCTTCAATTCCAACAATGGCAGGATTTACCGGGATCATATTAATGGTGATTTATGATGAAAAAAGAAAAAACATATGGGAAAAAGTTGTAGTAAAATTATTCTTCTGATTTTAATTCTGGCAGCATGGATAGTTGTGACAGTAAGAGCGAAAAAAACTGAAGAGGGTATTATATTGACAGACGCTTACAAAAAACAGATAATGGAAAGTGCAGAGTGGAAGAAGATATTTTTACATACAGAAAATTATCCGGATATTCTTTTAGAGGATTTAAAAAGAAATCCGGAAATGCTGGAATTTGTCGAAGGATACAATGATGTACATAAGAAGTCTTCTGAAGGACTTACATTTGAGGAACGGAAAAAAAAAGTTCCTTTATTTATTCAATGGGATAAAAGATGGGGATATGAACCTTATGGAACAAGTGATATAGGAATTTCCGGATGTGGTCCGACGTGCATGGCAATGGTAATATACAGTTTAACCAGAAATACAGAGGCAACACCACCTGTGCTTGCGCAAAAATCCATGAACGAGGGATATTATGTAGAGGGTATTGGAACATCCTGGAAATTCATGAGAGAAGCTGCTTTGGATTACGGTGTAATTGCTTCGCAATTTGATATGCTGGGAGAACAGGAAATGGCCGACAGACTTAAAGATGGAAATCTGATAATCTGTGCTATGGGTCCCGGAGATTTTACAAATTCAGGGCATTTTATTGTTATTTATGATTATTCCAGAAAGAAATTTTCTGTAAACGATCCATTCAGCTATACAAACAGTTCAAAAAATGGGAATATACGACCCTGATTTCTCACTGTCAGCAAATATGGGTATATGCAGTTTAGAAGACGAAAGGATGAAAATGGATAATCATATTTTGGTTGTAGAAGATGATGCAGCAATTAGAGAAGGAGTGAGGATACTTCTTGAAGGTGAGGGATATATTGTTCAGGAAGCAGAGGATGGATATCAGTGTTTGAAAAAAGTATCAGATGATATTGACCTTGTTATTCTTGATATTATGATGCCGGGAATATCCGGGATAAAAACTTGTGAAGAAATTCGAAAAATCTCACATGTTCCAGTGTTGTTTCTGACAGCCAAAAGTCAGGAATCTGATAAATTACTCGGACTTATGGCAGGAGGTGATGACTATCTCGTGAAACCATTTTCGTATGCGGAACTTCTTGCCCGGGTTAAAGCGTTACTACGAAGATATCATGTATATAGCCAGACATTACAAGGTGAGAAGACAAAAGATCATTGGATTGAATATGGAAAAGTAAAAGTGAATACTCAATGTAATGAGGTATTCCGCAATGAAAAGGAAATCAGTCTCAGAGAAATGGAATACAGAATCTTATTGCTTATGATGGAAAACCCGAAAAAGGTATTCTCGGTAAAAAATCTTTATGAGAGTTTGTGGGAGGAGCCGTTCTTATATTCATCTGGAAATACTGTTATGGTACATATCCGAAGATTACGAATGAAAATCGAAGATGATCCACAAAAGCCAAAGATGATTCAAACCGTATGGGGAAAGGGATATCGCCTTGGATAAAATTTGCGGAAATAGTTTGACAGGCAAGATAATTTGCTATCTTATGCAGGGGTTATTAGCAGGTTTATTAGTGTTAAGCGTGACATATTTCGGGGGAAAGGGGTTACTGCAACGCTTTTTCTTTCGTACAGGATATGTTTATGCTGAAGAGACAGAACGTGCAGAAGAACTTCAGGAATATGTCACACAAAATAAGTTGAGTGCATCTGATTATAAAATGTTGAAAAAATGGGGTACAGAACGAAATATTGATGACTTCACGATTTCAAGGGGAAAATGGTTGTTGTTTGATATTTCCTACAACGGTAAAATTATGTATGGCAGCAGAGAAATACCAAATCTGACATGGAGAATGTACCACAGAATTTCATTTAAGGATGGAACGGCAGATGTATATATATATGAAGGAACAGCGGATAAAATATTTTTAACATATTGATGGTCTTTTTCTGTTGTACTTGGAGTCGCGGCATGTATTGGAATTGTTGTATCCGGAATGTATGAGAATGTAAAATATATACAATGCCTTATGAAAGAGGTAAATATAATCAGCAGAGGAAATTTGCAGGGGAATGTAACTGTTCAGGGAACAGATGAAATTGCACAGTTAGCCAGTGGACTGGAACATATGAGACAAACATTGGTGAAAAAGAGCAGATAGAGTATGACCTGAAGAGTGCACAGGAGAAGCTGGTGTTAGGAATGTCACATGATCTGCGTACTCCTCTGACTGGTTTGATGGCATATCTTGAGATTCTAAAAAAGCAGCAAAAAGAAGGTGCGGTTACTCAGGAATATATAAATAAAGCCTTTGATCGTGTACTTCAGATCAGAGATTTGTCGGAGCAGATGTTTGAATATTTTTTTGTAAATTCACGACACCATATAGAACTGGAACCTGCAGAAGATATTATGTGTGCTTTTGGAGATTATCTTTCTGAACTGTGTGCTTTACTGGAATATGAAGGATTTAAAGTAAATACAGATCGGTTGGAGTGGAGACAGATATCTGTATGTATAAATACAGATTTTATTGGCAGAATTATGAATAATATTATTTCTAATATTGAAAAATATGGAAAACATGAAAATGAGGTATGTATACAGCTTTGTTATGGGAATGAAGAAGTAGGAATCAGTATTCAAAATAGTATTACCAGGTTTTGATTCTGAGCATCAAAAAACAGGGATTGGGTTGCAGAATATTTCTATTATGATGGAGCAGATGGATGGGCGAATGGAAGTTAACGCAGACGATTTAACTTATTGTATAGTTTTGTATTTTCCAGAGAAAAAAGAGTATCATAAAATTTCAAAAGTATAGAGAAATCTGTTGGCATAGACGCCTGCTCAGGCAGACAATCATAAACAAGGTATCCGCAGAGTAGAAAATTATTTACACGCCATAGGCATTGGAAAAACCTATGGCGCTTTTTATGTCCATTTCTGAAGGAATACCGGAAATAAACTGGCAAAAGTAAAATGAAGATGGAGTTTCAGAGTGAAAGTGATGGAGTACTACTCTGAGTGAAATCTACATAACATGATCCACTTGAAAAATCACCTGTTCTTTTTTGAAAATATAAAATTTTGTGCATGTTTTGTATTATATCTTTTATGTAAATTCAGTATAAACAGAGTTATTATAATGACGTAAAATCCAAAAAAATCAGAGAAAATTGTTGAGGTACATAGCATGAAATCTAAGTACATGGCAGTAATACCGTTTTTGTTTGCTTTTGGGGTATTACTGATATCAGGATGTTCAATTACAACACAGAAAAGTACATCTTCACAGGAAAATATGCCAGAGATAATCATTGGAAGTGACGATTTTCCACCTTTTAATTATTCCGATGAAAATGGAGAGCCGGCAGGGATTGATGTTGACATTGCAAATGAAGCTCTGGGACGCCTTGGTTATAAGCCGGTATTTACAAAGATTGTATGGGATGATAAAGATAAAGATCTGGAAAATAAGGAGATAGACTGTTTATGGGGGTGCTTTTCCATGGATGGCCGGGAGAATGATTATAAGTGGGCAGGTCCATATATGGTGAGCCGGCAGGTCGTCGCAGTCAATGAAAACAGTACTATAAAGAAGCTTAGTGATCTGTCGGGAAAAGTAATTGCAGTACAGGCTTCCACAAAGCCTGAGGATATCTTTCTTGACAGGACGAATCCTGCTATTCCATTGGTAAAAGATGTGTATAGCTTAGAAAACCGAAAACTGCTTTTTACCTCTCTTGGAAAAGGTTATGTTGATGCCATAGCAGCTCATGAAACCTCCGTACAATAGTATATAAAAGATTACGGGGCAAAGATAAGAATCCTGGACGAAGCTATCCTGACTACAGGAATTGGAGTAGCTTTTCCTGAAAACACGGATAGTGAACTTCCGGAAAAACTCACAGAAATCTTTAAAGAAATGAGAAAAGATGGAAGTGAAGAGAAAATTCTAAAAAATATCTTCCCGAAACCAGTGGATATCTGGAGGTGGATAAAATTGAAAATAACTAAACTGTCCAGACGGCAGACTCAAATCATCGTTATCACGGCGGGACTGATTCTGTTTCTGATAACTATAGTTTATTCTGTAAAAACTGACATAAAAGCAGTTGCCAGGCAAATGGACGAGACTCTGAAATATGTGAAAGAACAATGTTATATTTATAACAGATATAATGAAGCATCCCAAACAAAAGGTTTAATGCGTGCAATTGAAAATGCCCAGCAGGTTAATCGTAATCTGACGTATATAAAGGATGAAGTTACGGAGGATAAGCTGAAAACATATGCGGAGGAACAGAGACTTACCGGAATTATTATACTTGATGCAAACGGAAAGGTAAAATGTGAATACAGTACAGATGATCTTAATTCCTGGGCTTTACAGGATGAGATTCAAAAGAAAACCGTACTTGATGTAGCAGCACATCCCCGGAAAACATACGCTGCAAGTATCGTTCTTGAGGATGGGTCACAGGTGGATCTGGCTGCATATGGACGCTCTGACGAAAAAGGCATAATTATCACTTTTTATCATACATCAGCTGAGTATGCCAGAAACTATAATCTTACGGTCCAGAGCCTTCTTAGTGGCTATGATACATATTCCAGCGGAATGATCGTTGTAACAAATGGAAAAAATGTGGTTGCTTCAAATGACGAAGATCTGATCGGACAGAGCTCTGGAGATATTAATATTATCCAACAGGTAAAACAGAAACCAGCTAACAAACTGGTCCGTGTATCAGACAAAAATGCAGATATATTGGCAGAATGACTAAGGGACGCGATTACTATGTTTATATGTTTATAGATGAGCAGATGGCGTTTGCTTCTGTTTTTAAAAACCTGTTGGTCGTGTTGCTGTTGTATATATTTGTGGCTGCTTCCGTATTTGCCTTCCGCAGGGAGATCAAAAGCACAATTGTTGAAGATTCAGATGATGCAGGAAGAAGCTTATAAGCAGAAACTTTTGCAAGAAGCTCAGAGGGCTGACATGGCAAATAATGCAAAAACAGAATTTCTGCAGCGAATGAGTCATGATATCCGAACTCCTATTAACGGAATCCGTGGCATGATCGAGGTAGCTGATTATTATAAAGATGATTTAAAAAGCAAGATGAGTGCCGCAGGAAAATATGGGATGCTTCAGGATACCTGTTGGAGCTTATTAATGAAGTGCTTGATATGAGCAAACTGGAATCAGAGGAAATTGTGTTGGAAAATAAGGATTTTGATATTAACAGGCTACTGCATGAAATAAGAGAAGTTATAGAAAAGCAGGTGTATGAACGCGGAATCAGCTTATCTGAAAAAGAATACAATCTGGAATATAGATATTTGAATGGGAGTCCGGTTCATTTAAAAAGAATCCTTATGAATATCATAAGTAATGCTGTCAAGTATAACAAAGAAAAAGGAGAGATACTGCTCAGCTATTATGAAACACAGGTGGATGACAGGCATATACTGTTTGAGTTTCACTGCAAGGATACCGGAGTTGGGATGAGTAAGAATTTCAGAATCATATTTTCGAACCATTTACTCAGGAAACAGGCGGTGCAAGATCTGTTTATGGAGGAACAGGACTTGGTATGCCAATTACAAAAAAAACTGGTAGAGAAAATGGGCGGTACAATTAAGTTTAAAAGTGAGAAAAATGTAGGAACCACATTCATGGTACAGCTTCCATTCCTTATTTCTGCTGATATGAAGCAGTCAGAAAGGCAGGAAGACGATGTATCAATTGAAGGTATGAGAATCCTTTTGGCCGAAGATAATGAATTGAACATGGAAATTGCGGAATTCCTTCTGACAAATGCAGGAGCAGAAATTATAAAGGCTTCAAACGGTAAAGAAGCTGTTGAAGCATTTGAAAAATCAGGTGTTGGTGAGATCAATGTAATTCTGATGGATATTATGATGCCAGTTATGGATGGCCTGGAAGCTACCAGAGAAATACGTACAATGAACAGAAGTGATGCATCTGCTGTTGTGATTATAGCTATGACCGCCAATGCTTTTACAGAAGATAAGACTAAAGCACTGAAGTCTGGAATGGACGATTATCTTACCAAACCACTGGAGTCAGAAAAACTGATTCGTGCCTTAAGTAGATACAAACACAATTAACAGTAACGTTCTTATTTCAGCTATAGAAACAGGGTGTGGTACGAAATATTATGCGTAAATTTATAAAATGGAACAGTAATCCAGACAAAGAGGGGGCATATCAATTGGACAATGATATGCCCTCTGCCGATGTTTGTAACTGATGCATTTGTTATATATTTCCTTATTTTGTACATGGACTCTTTATATGGAAGGTGTATAGTGGATGAAACTATATGATAAAGATTATGGAGGCATAAGATCATGGCTAACTTGATAAATTTTGTTACGCTGTTGAATGGAAAATTTGATAATAAGGATCAATTTGAGAAAATAAGTAAGACAAATCCACAGTATCCATATGCAAAGCACATCAATACAATATGTAATTCAAAAATCGCAAATCTCCCAAATGGTTTCGAAGGCATATTTATGATTGAAGAGAGTTATTATTCTGTACAGGGGACTACCCGCTCTTCTTCACATTTGTTTCTTTTTATGGAAGAAAACAATTCAATAAAACTTATTTCTTATGAGATACCGGAAGGATATGATAAAAAGAATTTTACTTACAAAATCTTCAAAGGTGCCGACTATGATCAGCTAAAGTGTTCTGCAAAATTTACTCCTGCATTTTTCAGAAAATCAGGTGATACATGGGAAGGCGGAAGTGTAAGTATGTTTTCTCCCGTATTGAAATTTTCTCTGCATGAAAAGTTCACTGAAAATCAATTGGAAGTATCAGAGTCCATGGAAGTAAATGGGAAAAGAACTTTTGGTTATGATGAGCCGATTATTTACAAACGAATAAAATAGAACATTGACAGGGGATGCTCTGCTAAAATAGATTGATTTGTTAAGAAGAGCAGAATTCCTAAAGAAAGAGGAATACGTATGAACATTGTTTTTTCATCTGATAAGAAAGAATATAATACTATTAAAAAAGGTACTGAAATACTACTGGCTGAAAATGACGGTTTCAACCAAAACATAGAATTGTCTGTTGAATTTCAGGACAGACCAGAAATATTGATCAATAAAAGAAACAACCAGATTCATATCATCTGTCGGGAAATATCTCATTATTACCGCGCACTTAA
>ENA-OQOA01000448-OQOA01000448.1-human-gut-metagenome-genome-assembly--contig:-NODE-448-length-18291-cov-5.690101_pt1 | contig 18291 bp, 19 predicted proteins | sample MGYA00242633_ERZ504888 | MGnify/ENA primary metagenome ERZ504888 (study PRJEB26092, sample SAMD00036372) | human gut metagenome | host: Homo sapiens | study: EMG produced TPA metagenomics assembly of... | reverse complement strand
TCTCCGACTCAGAGACGGCCGCATTCACCCCGCCCGCATCGAGGAGATGTATCACAAGGCCGCCGACTTGGTTCAGCAGCGTGTGCGCGAGGCTGGCGAGCAGGCCGCCTTCGACACCGGTATCCACGATCTGCACCCCGAGATCGTCAAGACCCTGGGTGCTCTTCGCTACCGCACCTCGTTTGGTCAGAACGTGCTGCAGCACTCGCTTGAGGTCTCCGACCTGTGCGGCGTTATGGCCTCCGAGCTTGGTCTGGATGTTGTGACCGCTAAGCGCGCCGGTCTTCTGCACGACCTGGGCAAGGCCATCGACCACGACGTTGAGGGACCGCATGCTGTCATTGGCGCCGAGCTTGCCCGCCGTTATGGCGAGAAGCCCGTTATCGTCCACGCGATCGAAGCCCATCATGCCGATGTCGATCCCAACACGGTGCTCGACGTTCTGGTCCAGGCTGCCGATGCCGTCTCCGCTTCTCGTCCCGGTGCCCGCCGCGAGTCGGCTGAGAACTACATCAAGCGCCTTGAGAAGCTCGAGGAGATCGCCAACTCTCACGACGGCGTCGAGCGTACCTATGCCATGCAGGCCGGTCGCGAGGTTCATGTCATGGTTCAGCCGGACAAGATCTCCGATGCCCAGTCCACGGTGCTTGCGCACGATATCGCCCATCAGATCGAGGAAGAGATGGAGTATCCCGGTCAGGTGCGTGTTGTCGTGATTCGCGAGAGCCGTGCCGTCGATATCGCTAAATAACATGAACGACGCGAACGAGCTCATCTCATTTATCGCGTCGATGTCGGGGGAGGGCAACCTTCGCGTCGAGGAAAACCTTGGCGAGGGGTATGTCCGCCTCCGCGTTTCGGAGGCCGAGCGCCGTCAGGCCAAGCATGACATTCAGCATGTAGAGGACATTGTCATCGAGATGCTGCGTAATGCTCGCGATGCCGGAGCCGATAAGGTCTATCTTGCCACGACCAAGGAGGAGGGTGTTCGCACCCTCCTTTTCCTGGATAACGGTTCGGGTGTACCGCAGGATATGCAGGAGCGTATCTTCGATGCCCGTGTCACCTCCAAGCTCGAGAGCATGAAAATGGACCGTTGGGGTGTCCACGGTCGTGGTATGGCGCTGTTCTCTATCAAGCAGAACACTGATGAGGCACGCGTTGTTACCTCGGGCGTCGATTTAGGTTCCGCGTTTAAGGTGTGCGTTGCCACCGATCGCTTGGGTGAGCGCGCTGACCAGTCGAGCTGGCCTCAGGCGGTTAAAGACGAAGACGGTCGCTATGTATGCGCTCGTGGACCCCATAACATCATTCGCGCAGCGTGCGAGTTTGCCCTTGAGGAGCTGCGTGGCTGCGATGTGTATCTGGGCTCTCCGTCCGAGATCGCTGCAACCCTGTACGCTCAGGCTTCGAGCCGTCTCGATACGTCGCGCCTGCTCTTTATCGATGACGAGTGCGAGCTTCCAGTTATCGATCGCTTGGGCCTTGCCTCGGATGCCGAGGACTTTATCCGGATCTGCTCCGGTCTGGGCCTTGAGATGTCCGAGCGCACTGCCCACCGAATTCTGTCGGGACAGATTAAGCCCGTTCGCGGCGTGACCGCGCGCCTGCTGCGCGAGCGTGATTCCACCTCGCATGCGCCGGCTCCCGTCGATCTTGCCAAGGACCGTCGAGGTCTTCGCATCGCCAAGGATGATATGGCGAAGTTTTCGCGTGCGGTCGAGCGTGACTTTAACGACCTCGCTGCCCGGTATTACCTCAATCTGTGCGGTGACCCTAAGATTCGCGTTTCGCGTGATCGCATCACGGTGACGTTCGATCTTGCCAAAGAAGAATAAAATCTTTACCGAGTCCGCTCGGTACGATACAGTTATTGCAGTTAAAACGTACTTTTAAACGCAGGAGTTTCTTCATGGATTGCCTGAAGGTATCAAGCAAATCATCGCCCGCGTCCGTTGCCGGCGCCATTGCCGGCATGGTCAAAGATGGCGTCCCCGTCAACATTCAATGCGTCGGTGCCGGTGCCGTCAACCAGGCCATCAAGGCCGTTGCCATTGCGCGCGGCTTTCTGATTCCGACCGGCTTTGATGTCTCCTGCGCGCCGGTGTTCTCCGACATCCTCATTAACGGGGAGTCGCGCACGGCAATTCGTCTCTCTATCTACGTTCACCAGATTAATCGGGCTGCTATGGATAGCGTCGTCATGGACGACGTTAAGCCTGTTGCGTAAGCGAGCCATCTGCACGCTTGTAGCACCTATGCGCCCCGTCGATACCATCGTTAGGATGTAAGCTCATGGACCAGCGTTCCGTACGCGATATTCTTGCCGGTAAAACCTACTTTATCCGCACATTCGGCTGCCAGATGAACCAGCACGACTCCGAGCGCGTGAGTGGCTTGCTCGATTCGTATGGCTGTCTTATGGCGCTCGATCCGGAGCATGCCGATATTGTCGTGTTCATGACGTGCTGTGTGCGCGAGGCTGCCGATACGCGCCTGTATGGTCAGTGCAATTCCTGCAAGAGCCTTCCTCTTTCGCCTTCGGGTAAGCGCGTGGTCGCCGTGGGCGGCTGCATCGCCCAGCGCGATGGCGAGGGCTTGCTCACCAACGTCGATAACGTCAACGTCATTTTTGGTACCCATTCCATTGCCCACGTGGCCGAGCTTATCGCCGAGGCGTTTTTGGATGGCAAGCGCCATATCCGCACGAATGAGCATGAGGATACCGACGCCATGAGTATGCCGTGGCATCGCGAGACGCAGTATCACGCATGGGTGCCCATCATGACGGGCTGTAACAACTTCTGCACGTACTGCATCGTGCCGTACGTTCGTGGTCGCGAGAAGAGCCGTCCCTTCGAGGAGATTGTCGATGAGGTGACCGGTCTCGTGCGCCAGGGCGTGCGCGAGATTACGCTTCTGGGCCAAAACGTTAACTCCTACGGTCGTGACCTCTTTGGCAAGCCGCGTTTCGCCGATCTGCTGCGCGCCGTGGGCGATACGGGCGTCGAGCGTATCTTCTTTACCTCTTCTCATCCTAAGGATCTGCTGCCCGAGACCATTGATGCTATGGCCGAGACGCCTGCCGTCATGCCGCAGCTTCACCTGGCCGTTCAGTCGGGTTCCACGCGCATCCTTAAAGAGATGAATCGTCGGTACACGCGCGAGGATTATCTGGGCCTGGTCGATCGTATTCGTAACTGTATGCCCGATATTGCGCTTTCGACCGACATCATCGTGGGCTTCCCGGGTGAGACCGAGGAAGACTTTGAACAGACGCTCTCGCTTGCCGAGACGGTGCGCTATGCCCAAGCCTACACGTTTATTTACTCCAAGCGCGCCGGTACCCCGGCCGCCGAGATTTATGATCCCACCCCGCATGAGGTTATCCTTGAGCGCTTTAACCGTCTGGTCAAGGTTATCGAGACGACGGCGCACGAGTATAACCAGGGCGAGCTTCACACTGTGGTGCCTGCACTTATTGAGGGCACGAGCAAGAAGAACGACGCTGTCCTTCTGGGCAAGAGCCCCAAGAACCAGACGGTGCATGCGCCGATTCCTGCTGGCTATAGCATCGATCAACTCATCGGCAAAATCGTCGATGTTGATATTGATGTCGCCAAGACGTGGTATCTGTCTGGCTCCGTCGTGGGCGAGCCCCGCTAATGATCTCTCCTGGTGCAAGCCTTTCTGCCGTAGCGATCGTCGGTCCGACGGCGGTCGGCAAGAGCGATGTTGCCGACCGTCTGGCTGCTCGCCTGTCGTCTGAAGTGTTGTCTTGTGACGCGATGCAAATCTATCGTGGTATGGACATCGGTACGGCCAAGATGATGCCCGAGGAGTGCTCGGCACCGTTGCGCCTTGTCGATATCGTGAATCCGGGCGTCGCGTATTCTGCCGCGCTCTACCAGTCGGACGCCCGAGCATATGTCGAGCGTTTGCTTGGTGAGCAACGTCTTCCGGTCTTTTGCGGCGGTACGGGCCTGTATCTCAAGGCCGCACTCGATGAAATGGATTTTCCTTCGGGAGAACTCGAGGACGAACGCCGCGCGGGCTATCAGGAGCTTGCCGAGCGCATTGGAGAGGAAGCATTGCATGCCCTGCTTGCCGAGCGCGACCCCGAATCGGCTGCCGTGATTCATCCCCATAACGTGCGTCGTGTGATTCGTGCGCTCGAGATGCACGATGACGGTGTGTCGTATGCCGAGCAGAAGTCGAAATTCAGCGTTCCGCGTGAGCGTTATCATGCCTTGTGGTTTGGTCTGACGCGTAGCCGTGAAGTGCTCTATGAGCGCATTAACCTGCGTGTCGACCTTATGTTTGAGCAGGGACTGGTTGATGAGGTCCGTGGCCTTATGGACCAGGGCCTGGGCGATGCGCTCACGTCGATGCAGGCAATTGGTTACAAAGAGATTATTGATGCCTTGCGTGGCGCTATTACCATGGATGAGGCCCGTGAGCTTATCAAGATGCGTTCACGTCGCTATGCCAAGCGCCAGCTTTCCTGGTTTAAGCGTGACGATCGCATCGTGTGGTTCGATATGGATGAGTTTACGATCAATGAGGTCGTTAATGATATTTACCGTCGCATCGAGGCTGCCTAATGGCTCGTTTCCCTTTGGTCCCCACGGCGCCTGAACCTGAGCGCGCCATCTTGGTTGGTGTCGAGTGGCGCGATAACGCCTGGCCGCTCGACCGTTCGCTCGACGAGCTCGAGCGTCTAGCCCACACTGCTGGGGCCCAATGCGTGGCTCGCTTGTCTCAGCGCCTGGTCAAACCCTATCCCAAATCGTTTATCGGCTCTGGCAAGGTCGAGGAGCTGTGCGGTTTGGTGCATCGCATGGATGCGGATGTTGTTATCTTCGACGACGACCTGACTCCTTCGCAGCAGTCTTATCTTGAGAAAGCCGTGGGCGAACCGGTCAAGATTATTGACCGTACCGCATTGATTTTGGATATCTTTGGCCTGCATGCCCAGACGCGTGAGGGCCGCTTACAGGTGCAGCTGGCACAGCTGCAGTACCTGCTGCCTCGTCTGCGAGGTATGTGGAGCCATCTTGCTAAGGAACAGACGCGTGGCGGTATTGGCTCGCGTTTTGGTCAGGGCGAAAGCCAGCTCGAGGTCGACCGTCGCCTGATTCGCAATAAGATCGCTGCGCTTCGACGCGAACTAAAGCAGGTTGAGCAACGTCGCGATGTGCAATCGAAAAGCCGTATTGAATCGCCGGCGTTTCGCGTGGCGCTGGCTGGTTACACCAATGCCGGTAAGTCGACGCTGCTAAATCGTTTGACGGGATCCACGGTACTTTCGCAGGATAAGCTGTTTGCCACGCTCGATCCAACAACGCGCTCGTACCGTTTGCCCGGTGGTCGTGGCATGACGATCACCGATACCGTCGGCTTTATTCAAAAGCTGCCCCATGGCCTGGTCGACGCGTTTAAATCTACGCTTTCCGAGGTGCTCGGCGCCGATTTGATTCTTAAAGTTGTAGATGCTTCCGATGAGGATTACGAGCGTCAGCTCGAAGCGGTTGATCGTGTCCTTGACGAGATTGGTGCCGGTGAGCGCCTGACGCTTACCGTGTTCAATAAAATTGATCTGCTCGATAGCGTAGATCGCTTGAGCTTCCGCCGGCGCTATCCCGAGGCGGTGCTGTTCTCGGCTCAGGCGGGTGAGGGTCTTGATGACTTAGTCGATCGTATCGCTCGTGAAGCGGCTGCTACGGACGTGTTACTCTCGGCCGATATTCCATATCGAGAGGGCGCGTTAATCACGCTCGTGCACGAACAGGGAACCCTTCTGCACGAGGAATATCTTGAGGACGGCGTTCGTATTGTGGCAAAGCTGCCGGCCCGTATCGCACCGCGTCTCGAGCGTTACCGAACAGAGTAAATCAGCTCCAGTACACCCAAGATAATCGGTTGATGAAGCAGGTAGAACGGCAGTGCATGGCGTCCGAGGCTTGCGAGCGCCGGGATGGGATTCTCATAGGCCCATGCCGGTGCCTCACAGTTGTTTTTGTGCCGTGCGGGCGGCAAAGTAGCCTGCGAGGTACATAAAAAGAATGGTACGAGTGGATAGTAATCGCCAGAGACAAAGTCTGGACCTGGGAACCCCAGCCAAGCTAGATAGGGGATAGGGTAGACCGCTTTAGGAATGCTCCAGGTACAGGCAAAGAGTATGAGGCAAATGGTTATACCCCATGCTGCCGACACCCTATCGAGAACCGGACGCGCGAGTGCGACAATGGCGGTGCACGCCGCCATGCAGAAAATGATGCCGAAGTTTACCGAGTCATCGACCGAGACGAGCGTCGTTGCAATCCATACGACCAAAGCGGCAGCGGCATATTTGGTGGCACGCTTAATGTTGTTGCGCGAGAGGGTGCACATCCAGCCGGCAATAAACAAAAACACCCAACTGATGCTGGCACGCCAGACGTCCTGGAAGATGGTCTGGGTAAACCAGGGCATCTTAAAACCATATAGGTAGGCAAGGTCGTAGCAGGTATGAAATCCCGCCATCGACAGCATGGTAAACCCGCGAATGGTATCAAAGACCGTGATGCGTTTTTGCATTACGAAAACCGGCGCATCAAACCGACGACCTTGCCTAGAATCGTGGGATTTGTCGCGTAGATAGGCTCCATAGTGTCGTTTTCGGGCTGCAGGCGAACGCGTCCCTGCTCCTTATAGAATGTTTTGACTGTTGCGGAGCCATCGATCATGGCCACGACAATCTCGCCATTCATGGCGCTCTTCTGCTCGCGAACGATGATGTAGTCGCCGTTATAGATGCCGACGTTAATCATCGAATTGCCGTGGACCTCGAGGATAAAGGACCCCTGTTCTGTTGCGATCTCGGTTGGGATGGTAAAGGTGTCCTCGATATTCTGCTCGGCAAGGATGGGAATCCCTGCAGCGACACGGCCTACGAGAGGCAGCGATACAGTGCCGCGGGGCACCGTGGGCTCATCGGACTTCGAGATGGAGACGGAAGATCCGTCCTCGTCAAAGAGCTCGAGAGCGCGAGGTTTGGTGGCGTCACGCTTGAGCAGGCCGCGTGCTTCCAGCGCGGAGAGGTGCGCATGTACGGTGCTAGGGGAGGAAAGGCCCACAGCCGAAGCCATCTCGCGCACACTGGGCGGATAGCCCTTCTCCTGCTGATATTCCTTGATGAAGTCGTAAATTTGCTGCTGACGCTTGGTAATTTTGCGAGCCATCAGGGGTTCCTCTCTACCCATACCAAACAAATGTTCTATTTTTGCTTGACAGGAACAACTGTTCGAAGATAATAATAACCGAACACTCGTTCCCGCGCTAGACTTTTTTGTCCCCACGGCTTGATAAAACAGTTCTCGTCAAAACAAACGAGAGGAGAACAGAATGAACGCAGCGGATATGGTCCAGGGAAACCTCGCTCTTAAGCTCGAGGCGCCCGCCACGCCTGCCTTTACGGTCGTGAAGGGCGGACGCTCTCATTTTCAGGCCGTGGCCACTAAGCCCGTTCGCACCCAGCGTGCGTCCGTTGCTTCGGCTCCTGTTGCCCTGAAGGCCTCGACGATCGTTGCTGTAGCCGTAGCGTTTACCCTGTTCTTCGTGCTCGCCACGTCAGTTTTTTCTGCTCGTCACGCAGCATATGCCGATTCCGTAGCCAACGTCACCTACGAAACGGTTCGTGTGCAGTCCGGCGATTCCCTGTGGTCGCTTGCCCAGGAGCATCCCATCGATGGCCTTTCCACGCAGGAGACTTCCGACATGATTCGTAGCGTAAATCACCTCGATCGCAGCTCTCTTGATGCTGGTGCAGTTCTGAAAGTTCCGGCTCGTTCGTAAGATTTCCGCTCGGTTGCATGGTACCCTTGTTATCGTTTAAGAGGAGGTACCATGCGCTGTCCCAAATGCGGCAAGGCACATACCCGCGTTGTCGATTCCCGTATGCAGGAGTCGAACAACACTATCAAGCGTCGTCGCGAATGCTGTTCGTGCAATTATCGTTTTACGACGTTCGAGCGCTGCGAAGATCCCATCGAGGTTATCAAATCCGACGGGTCTAAGCAGCGGTTCGATCGCAACAAGCTGCTGGTCGGCCTGATGCGCGCCACGATTAAGCGCGATATCGATACGAAAAAGCTCAACGAGATCATCGATGATATCGAGGTGGAGCTGCGTTCCCGTACGCTGACGGCTGTAACGTCCCACGAACTGGGCGATATGGTGCTTAAGCGCTTGGCCAAGATCGACAAGGTTGCCTACATTCGATTTGCCTCGGTCTATCGCGATTTCAAAGACGTCGACGAGTTTTTGCAAGAGCTTGACAAGCTAAGGTGATTTCATGTCCAACATTACCGTTAACATTAAGCGTCTCGATCCCACGGTCGAGCTTCCCAAATACGCTCATCCCACAGATGCCGGCCTTGACCTCCGTGCCAACGAAGACTGTACCCTCAAGCCCTTTGAGCGCCGATTGGTCTCCACTGGCTTAGCCATTGCACTACCCGATGGCTACGCCGGCTTTGTCCAGCCCCGTAGCGGCCTAGCCATTAAGCAAGGCCTGTCTATAGTCAACACGCCCGGTCTCATCGACGCCCACTATCGAGGCGAACTTAAGGTCATCCTCATCAACCTGGATCCCACCAACAATATCCAGATCAACAAAGGCGACCGCATTGCCCAACTCGTCATTCAAGAAGTCCCCACAGTCAATCTCGTAGAAGTAGACGAACTAGACGAAACCGATCGAGGAGCCGGCGGTTTCGGTTCTAGCGGCGTATCCTAGTCGTTTACGTACTTTCCGCTGACCGGCCCGACCCGCCTATATATCATCCCATGCTCAAACATTCTCGCTTCGCAGGGGCGCATGGATCCCGCTTTCGCCTGAGCCCCATACATATCATCCCGTGCTCAAACATTCTCGCTGCGCTGCGAAACTGCGCGCGGGACGATATGTATGGGGCTCAGGCGAAAGGGCTAAATGCTTGAGATAAATAATCTTTCTAGTTAGCCGATGCTACAAAGGAACAATCCCTTTGTAGCATCGGCTAACTATTATCAGATTATTTGGTTCCACCTTCGCAGCTTCTACTGGGGCGAACCCGCTGTAGTTGCTAGTACGTAAACGTAGCTGCTCGGCGGGAGCCGCCCATATATCGTTCCACGCGCAGTTTCGCAGCGCAGCGAGAATGTTTGAGCATGGAATGATATATGGGCGGCTCCCGCCGAGCAGCGGACATTAAGACGCTAGCGGATATGCGCTGGTTTTTCGCCCCAGTAGAAGCGGCAGAAGGCTCGTTTGCGCTTTTGGGGCTTGCCTGCAAGTTCCATGGTTGCGATGGCGATATCCTCGGCTGCGCGTGGACGGCGCAGCACTTCGCCGTTAATGAGTAGTGCCTTGAGCGATTCGGGATGATCGTGCAGGTGGCGCAGGGTTACGATGAGCTCTCGCGCCGTGGTGACATGCATGCTGGCGCCCATGCCGGTGAGCATGGTGGTGTTGGCCTTTTCCTGGCCATATGACTTGCCCAGCAGAATCATAGGCAGGTGTGCGCACAGGCATTCGGTAACAGTGAGTCCGCCAGATTTGAGGATTGCCAGGTCACAGCCGTGCATAAGCGCTGCCATGTCATCGACGTAGTCAAGAACCGTGACGTTCTCGAGTTTCATGGCATCGAAAAGCGTTTTGAGACGGGTGGCATATTCGGCATCCTTGCCCGGCAAAAAGACAAAGTGCATGTCCTCGAAGCTGCGCAGGAAGGGGAGGGTGCGGTCCATCTCCGCGCGAAAGCGAACGTACGGTTGAGGCAAACTGGCGCCGGCCATCACCAGCACAACGAGCTTGTCTGTGGGGAGATTGAACTTCTTGAGTTCTTCCTCGCGATTGTAGTCCGTATCAAACCCGGCGCGAATGGGGATGCCCGTAATGCGGATCTTTGCCTCGGGAACCTTACGGGGTCGGAGTGTTTCGGCCATAAACTCGTTTGCCACGCAGAACAGGTCGGTGTCCTTATGGGGCCACCAACCCTCGACCTCGTAATCGGTCGGTACGCAAATGACGGGATAGTCGATGCCCATAATGACGCGCGCGCCGACGGCGACGTTGGCTGCCGTGATATGTGTGGCTACCACGGCAATGGGCCTGCGAGTTCGAACGTATTCGTTAAATGCGGGGAACATGATGCGCGACCATGCCGTGCCACCGCCCCAAAGCAGGTGTCCGGTAAGGGTATAACGCCAGGTCAAGTCATAAATTGGGCGCGTGGCGCCGGTAAACGAGGCGGCCGTTTTGTTGCCGTCGAATTTTATGCGTCCAAAATCGAGGATATCCAGGACCTCAATCTCGACATCCTGTGGTATTCCCTTGGTGCCGCGGATGAGGTCGAATGCTTGTGCAATTGCGTTGGCTGCTGCTTTGTGTCCCGAACCGACCGATGCGTGAACAATGGTTACTAAAGGTTTCTGTTCAGATGACAACACCAATTGTTCCGATTGGGGAGTGCTGTGCGTGAGCAGGGGAGCGTCATCGCTCGTCTGCGTCTGATCCATCGATATCTCCCCTTCATCTTTGTTTCACAGAGAATCATTGTAGTGCATGAGTGTCACGTTCGCATAAATTTGGGTATGAGCGCAAAGAACGCCAATCTTTCGACAGGAGGTCTCTTCATGACTACTCATCAGCCGATCGATGTTGCTATTATCGGCGGCGGCCCCGCGGGCTATGCCGCAGCCATTTATGCGGCGCGTGCCAATCTCACGACGACTGTGATCGAACAGGGCATGTCGGGAGGACAGATCGCCACAACCAATGAGGTCGAGAACTATCCGGGCATTCCGCTCTTGAGCGGTGCCGAGCTTGGCGAGCGTTTTCAGCAACATGCAGAGGGCCTGGGAGCGCAGGTTACATGGAGCATGGTGACGGGTATCGATTACGATGCGGATGCGGCGCTGTTTACGGTGCATCATGATACGGGCGATACGTTGGCCTCGAGTGTTATCGCTTGCATGGGTGCCACGCCGCGATTTGCGGGTTTTGTTGGCGAGGATACGTATCGCGGTCGCGGCGTTTCGTATTGCGCGACGTGCGACGGCATGTTCTTTCGCGGCAAGCAGGTTTTTGTCATCGGCGGCGGCAATGCTGCCTGCGAGGAAGCCCTGTTCTTGTCGGAAATCGCCAGCAACGTGACCATCGTCTTGCGCCGCGATCAGTTCCGTGCCCCCGATGGCGTGGTTCAAAAGGTGCTCGCAAAAGATACTATTTCAGTTAGGTACCAAACTAGTATTGTGGAACTATCAGGCGAGACCATGCCCACGACTATCACGTTTAAGGACAACGCTACCGGTGGCACCTATTCCGAGTCCTTCGATCCTGGTTCGTTTGGCATATTTGTCTTTGCTGGCACGCAGCCCCATACCGAGCTTGTAGAGCATCTGGTGGATCTGGCGCCCGACGGCGGTATTGTGACCGACGAATCGATGGCCACCCGCACGCCTGGCTTATTTGCTGCCGGCGATATCCGTTCCAAGCGTTTACGCCAAGTTGTGACCGCCGTTTCGGACGGAGCCATAGCGGCTACCAGCGCATACGCTTTCCTACACGGATAAGTACGATAATATATCTTATGTAAGGTTGTTATCTTCAAACAAAGTGGTTGGGCAGTGCATCAATGTGCTGTCCAACCACTTTTACTTAGCGGCTATGTGATATGCAAAACTAGATAACCTAGAATACAATATAGATAACGAACGGAGGATCCTTATGAACCACGTCAAACATGTTATCCCGATGTCCGATACATCGGTCAGCATTAAGCCGGAGGATATTCAGCCGACGGTGCTACCTGATGCATTTATCCAGTCTGATATAGTCCGTAAACTCAATACACTCAGCTTGCCGCGCTATAACCAGTTGCCGAATGTAACGCTCTACCGTGACCAGGTCATTGAGTACATCGAGCTGTGGATGGAGCCGCTTTCGATTTGTGTGGAGCAGCCCGTCATTACGCCATCGATGATCAATAACTACGTAAAGGTCGGCCTCGTTCCCGCTCCGGTAAAAAAGCAATATGGTCGCGAGCAGATTGCGCGTCTCATCTCCATTTGTATCTTTAAGCAGGTGCTGCCTATCGCTGCGGTTCAGGCACTCTTTAACATTCAGCGCCTGAGCTACGATGCACCGACCGCCTTTGATTATGTGATTGATCAGCTCGAGGCATCGATTCGTGCGGCTTTTTCAATTGAGCAGGTTCCTGTACCCGATACGGCTCATCAGGTCACACGCGAGTCGCTGCTCGTACGCAGCGCGGTATCGTCTTTTGTATCGAAGGCGTATCTAATGAGCTACCTAAAGTTCAACGGGTTTAATAGCTAGCCGACGTACAAGACGGGCGGGACAAAGAGTCATCAGACACTTTGTCCCGCCCGTGTTTTTGTTTAGTTGGATTTTATCGGCCCGAAGCCACGCCCATGCCGTAGCCGATGATGAGGCCGTGCATCTCGGCATAGTATGAATCTAGCCCGTTACAGGGCATGATGATAGTCTTGGAGCCTGGCCAGCGCTCCGCAATTCGGCTGGCAAGTGCCTGGGCGCCTACCTCATTCTCGACGTGGTCGATAACGACCTCGCCGCCAGTAAAGCCTTCGGCCTCCATGGTGTCGACAATCTTGGTGAGCATCTTCTTTTCGCCGCGGGTGTGACCAACGAGTTCAATTTTGCCCGCTTCGCTCGCCGTGCCCAAAATGCGGATATTGAGCTTGTTAGCAATAACGCCGGCCGCCTTAGGGATACGTCCGGCCTTCGCAAGGTTTTCGTAATTGCACAAACTAAAGAGGATCTTGCTGTTCTGCTCCAAGCTATCGAAATAGGCGCAGGCGTCCTCAAAGGAGGCATCTGGGTTGCTTGCAAGACAGCGGTCGAACAGCAGGAAGATCAAATCCATTTTGCCACCTGCGGCTCGCGAGTTAACCAAATGAATCTGACGGTCCGGCTCCTCGGCAAGCACCATGTCACGTGCGGTGGCCGCGGCATTGTAGCTTCCCGAGACTCCCTCGGAGATGGGCATGCAAATCGTCTTGTCGGCAAGCCTAAAGAGTTCGGCCCACTCCCCTACGCTTGGACAAGCGCTCGAAGAAGCGCTCGACTCCGCCTGCACGGTGCAATTGAGCTCGTGAACATCGAGCGAGAGGTCGTCGACAAATTCGCGCTCCCCCACTCGGATCTTAAGGGGTGCAAATGCAAAGGTGGTATGAGGTGTGGTTGGCTGCCAATCGCGAAGATTGCAGCTCGAATCGGAGATAAGCGCCCAGCTCATTGAGGGTCCTTTCTATTTGTTCCCCAACAATTATAGCCATCTTTTTGATTGATTGGACGGCTATCTAGTTTTGAATACTAGATAGCCGTACTGATCTTATGGCAAACGGTTGGGGCAAATAGAATGGGCCTCGTGATTCAAGATCGCGAGGCCCACGTTCATTCGCTGTAGTAAAAAATTAGTAGCGCACGAAAATGTAGTTGTTGTTCATGCCGGCTGCGACGGAGCTGATGATGACGCCCGTCTTGTAGTCGGAAGCATGGATCATCTGACCATTACCGATATATATGCCAGTATGGTAGGAGTTAACCACGACATCGCCGGGTTGCGGGTCGGACACGCGGGTCCAGCCCATGAAAGTGCCGGTGGTGCCCAGACGGCAGTAGCGGCCCGTGAGACAGTAGCTTACAAAACCGGAGCAGTCAAAGCTGTCCGGTCCAATACCGCCCCAGGAATAAGCGCAACCAAGCTTGCTGTAGGCGCGCGAAACAACGGAGCCGCCGTCAACAGACTGGCTCGGTGCGGAAGGCGTCGGAGCCGGAGCGGGCGTCGAGGGCTGCGGCGTAGGAGCCGGAGTGGGCGTCGAAGGCTGCGGCGTGGGAGCAGGAGCGGGCGCGGGGGTGTTCTCGGTCGTACCGGCGGTGTCGTTGCGCACCGTGGCCTTTTCGGCGGTACTGGCGTTGATACCGGCCTGCAGCGCGGCGTTGGCCTCGGCCTCGGCAGCAAGCTCGGCCTGCAGCTGTGAATCCAGGGAGTTCACGACACTCTGGGCCTCAGCCTGCTGGGCATTGAGCTCGTCGACCTTCTTCTGCGTCACGGCGACGTTCTTCTCCTGCTCGGCCTGCTTATCGGTGAGCTGCTGCTTAAGGTCCTTGACATCCTGAATGGTCTGGGCCTGCTTGTCGGAAACCTTGCCGTAATAGAACAGACGGTTGAGCATGTCGCCCAGATCGTCGACGCCCGTCAGAACCTGAAGGAGACTCAGACCGCCGGTCTTGTACTCACCGGCAACGTAGCTCGAAAGCTTTGCCTGGCCCTCGGCAATCTCTTGCTGCTTTTGTGTGATCTCGCCTGCAGTCTGATCAAGCTCCTGCGTCTGTGCGGAGAGTTCTTCATGAATTTGCTGGGTCTGCGTGCCGATCTGCTCGAGTTTGGTACGAGCGGCGGCAAGGTCGGATGCGGTATCGGCATAGGCCGGAGCCGCGAGGCCCAGGCCCAAAACACAAGCGAGGGTTGCCGTAGCAGCGCAGCGTGCCATGTTTTTGTGCGTATTTGCTGTGCGCATGGAGCTTCCTTTCCGGTATCTAAGGGTAGCGGCTAGTCCACCGTTACCAGGCTAAAGAGCTCGACGTCCTCGTTGGAAGGCGTGAGCTTCTTGCGCGAGTTAAGAAACGCAAGCTCGAGGATACAACCGTAACCCACAAGCCTTGCGCCCATATCTCGCACCAGTTTACCTGTTGCCTCGACGGTTCCGCCCGTCGCGACCAAGTCGTCCAGAATCAACACGGTATCTTTAGAGGTAATGGCATCGGCGTGGATTTCGATAGAGTCGGTGCCATATTCGAGCTCGTAGCTCTCGCTCACCGTCTTGCGAGGCAGCTTGCCCGGCTTGCGTGCGGGCACAAAGCCAGCGCCCAGGGCGACGGCCACGGGCACGCCGACCATAAAGCCGCGAGCCTCGGGACCCACGACCTTGGTGATGCCCATGCCGGCAAAATGCTCGGCCAGGGCATCTACCATGGCCTTTAGCGCTTCGGGATTACCGAAGAGCGGCGTGATGTCCTTAAAGACGACTCCGGGCTCGGGATAGTCGGGGATGTCGACGATATGAGATTCGAAGTCGTACATGGCATGACCTTTCAGGGGAGGCTGGTTTGTAGCAGCGTCTATTTGGCCGCGCTGGCGGTGCCGGCGCGTGAGGGGGCGACAACCTTGAGCGGCTGCACGAGGGATTCCTCACGCACGGGGACCGCGGAGGTAGATGTCTCTTCGCTTTTGGCCTTGGTTGACTCGGAGCGTGCGATCTCCTCGTCGAGGGCATCGATATCGGCATCCTCCACCACGGCGTTGAGTGACTCAAATACACGGTTCTTGAGCAGAGCGGTATGGACGCCCTCGGTGAGGTCATGCAGCTTCTTAAATGCACGCTCGAGCTTGGCATCGCGCTCGTCGTCGGAAGTATCCATACCGAGCATGCTTACGAGCACCTGCTCAAACATCGAGGACTCGCGGTTTGCGGACGATACGTACTGGCGCAGGTTGCGCGGCTCGATATGGAAGCGCGAAAGCTCGGAGCAATAGCGGATGATCGGGAAATCGCGGCCATCGACAAGCTCGCGATTCTGCGGGCTCTTGATGATGCGAATAAGGTCGTTTTCGGCCAGGGAGCGGATAAACGAGATCTCGACGCCAAGCATATCGGGGATGGTCTCGATGGGATGCAGCTTTTGCTTAGTCTCCTTGGGTTCCGTCTTGAGCGGAACATCGGACAGCAGACCCACCTCGTAGGCGAGCGTAGACAGGTCCGTGGCGTTTTCCAGGCGCTGCTTGATCACATTGAGCGGCATGTAGCGAGTTTTCTGCAGATGCAGAATGACCTCCAGGCGGTCAACGTCCTCCTTGGAGTACTGACGATAGCCCTTAGGCGTGCGATGAGGGGTGATGAGCCCCTCATCTTCGAGAAATCTAATTTTTGAGTTCGAAAGATCGGGGTATGCGCCTCGAAGTAGATTGACGACCTGGCCGATACTCAGATAATTGCGTTCGGCCATGCCCTACTCACCGGTTTCGATGCGCTCCGGTGTGCTCTCGTGGTAGATGAGCGTAAACGTACCGATCTGGACGGAAGAGCCATCGTGCAGCGGTGCGCCGTTGACGATGGCGCCATCAACCCACGTACCGTTGAGCGAGCCCAGGTCCTCGATGCGGGCACCCAGACCCTCGCGAATAATGCGCGCGTGGCTACGCGACACGGTCATGTCGTTGAGGAAGATGCCGTTAGCGGGATCGCGGCCGATGGTGGTCACATTATCCTCGAGCTCAAAGGCGGCGCCGGTTTGCGGGCCTTTGACGATAGATAAGACGGGCGCGGTGATGTGCACGTTGGCCATGAGGTCGGGAACGGTGACATCGCTCGAAGGAACGCGGAAAACGCAGGTGGCGTCTGAGGCCTTATCGTTCTGAGGCATATTGTTAACCATGTTGTCCATGACAACCCCTAACTTAACGCGGACATGCCGCAAAGAATGAACTGTACGTAATCATACCCCAACGACTTAGTCTTCGATTTCGGGGTTAAGAAAGTCGATGTCTTCGTCCTCGGGATGCGCCACGGCTTGTTTAATGGCCGCTCCACCCTTAATGGAATAGATGACAGCGGTGAGCATGGAGAAGATGACGCCGCCATACACGAAGAAGATGCCAAGCGGTACCGGACTGCCGTTGAGGCCCGGGAAGGCCGTGAGCGTGGCGGGTAGCAGATGCCAGCCGTCCACAGTGGGAAAGCCCAACAGCATGAGCGAGAAGCCGGTCATGAGCAGCGCCGTGGCAATCTTGCCGGGAAAGACGACGTCGATGGGGCGGCGGTGATAGTGGCGCACGATGAGCGTGCCGATACCAAGGTAGATATCGCGACCAATGATGAGCACGCAGACCCAGATGGGAAGCTCGCCGCGGACCACCAGGCCCAGTACGCCGGTAAATAGCAGCGCACGGTCGCAGATGGGATCCATAATCTTGCCGAGCCACGAGACCGTTTTGGTCATGCGGGCAATCTGGCCGTCCATCCAGTCGGTGGAGGCCGCGATGGCATAGATGACGATGGCGACGACACGGTTGTTGTCCGTCACAAACAGGTACAGGAAGACCAGCGTGAGGATCAGGCGCGTGAAGGTAATGAAATTGGAGATCGTGAAGATCTTATTCGACGGGTAATCGGAAGTGCCGATAAGCTCCTTTTTGATCTTCTTTTTGATGCCCACAGGACTCCCCCGCTGGTAAACGACAAAACTTTCGATACTATACCCGTTCTAGCGATGTCTATCCAGCGCGAGCATAGAGAGTCCAGACATATATAAGACTCCAACGGCCGTTACGGCTTCGTTAGAAACGCGCTCCACCATGGATGGTGAACCCGAAAGGCAAGGCGCGCGGGCACGGTGGCTCGGCCCGCGCGCCCGGAAGAGAAAGGACGAACCCATGGGCTACATGCTCGAGACGCGCGGGCTCACCAAGCGCTTCGGCCGCGGCGACCAGGCGCAGGATGCCGTGGCCGACGTGAGCCTTCATATCCGCGAGGGCGAGGTGTACGGGCTGCTCGGACCCAACGGCGCCGGCAAGTCGACAACGCTCAAGATGATCTGCGGGATGCTGCGGCCGACGGCCGGGGAGATCCTCTTTGCCGGGCACGCCTGGCGCCGTGAGGACCTCTACGCAATCGGCAGCCTCATCGAGGAGGCGCCGCTCTACCCCAACCTCACCGCGCGCGAGAACCTGCGCGTTCGCACCACGCTGCTGGGCCTTCCCGAGAGCCGCGTAGATGAGGTGCTCGCCGCCGTGGACCTCGCGGACACCGGGAAGAAGCGCGCCGGGCGCTTCTCGATGGGCATGCGGCAGCGCCTGGGGCTCGCGCTGGCGCTGATCGCCCGGCCACGCCTGCTTGTGCTCGACGAGCCCACCAACGGCCTCGACCCCATCGGCATCGAGGAGCTGCGCGACCAGATCCGCGGCTTCGCGGCGGCGGGTACGACGGTGATCGTCTCGAGCCACATCCTCTCCGAGGTGCAGCAGATGGCGGACACCATCGGCATCATCTACGGGGGGCGCCTCGCCTACGAGGATGCGCTTCGGCCCGGGCAGGACCTCGAGGAACTCTTCATGAGCGTCTGCCGGGAGGGGCGTCGAGCGCGCGGGGAGGTGGCGGCATGACGGGCGAGAAAGGCGGCCTGCTCGCGGGCCTGCGCGCCGAGGCCCTGAAGTCGCGCCACGC
>ENA-OQOA01000445-OQOA01000445.1-human-gut-metagenome-genome-assembly--contig:-NODE-445-length-18373-cov-3.261098_pt1 | contig 18373 bp, 16 predicted proteins | sample MGYA00242633_ERZ504888 | MGnify/ENA primary metagenome ERZ504888 (study PRJEB26092, sample SAMD00036372) | human gut metagenome | host: Homo sapiens | study: EMG produced TPA metagenomics assembly of... | reverse complement strand
AGCCATATAGGGCAGGAACAGGAATTTTAGAGTCGGAAACCGTGTGATGTAATTCTATCATCTGCTGGTAGTTGAATGCCGGATAGACATTTTTGTCTTCTGGATTCCATGCATTGGCATCCACTAGATAGGCTATATTGTTATCTCGTGAATTGGGTACACTTCCACCGCAATAAATATAGTCAGGTTTGAATTGAGGATTGGTTTCGAAAGACCCTTCCAGACGTTCGGCTATTACTACAGGAGGATTATCCCCTCCAATATTCCGGACGGCCTTAGTCTTCCGGCGGCCCCGGAGATAGGTAGTTGAATTGCGGAGCTTTTTTTCCAGGAATAAAAGGATGTCCTTCCCGAGTTAGTATATAATCAACCAGTTTGCGGGCTACCGGAATTTCATTTTCAGGAGCCTCGCTCAATGAGACACGAATGGTATCTCCCAAGCCATCGGCAAGGAGTGCGCCTATTCCTAATGAGGATTTTATTCTTCCGTCCTCGCCATCCCCTGCTTCGGTAACACCCAGATGAAGCGGGAAAGCCATATTTTCCTTTTCCATTTCCTCTACCAGTAGACGGACCGTCCTGACCATTACTACGGTATTGGATGCCTTGATGGAAATAACCACATCGTTGAAATGTTCCGCAACACAGATACGCAGGAATTCCATGCACGATTCTACCATACCTTCGGGGGTGTCGCCATAATGAGACATGATGCGGTCTGACAGAGAACCGTGGTTTACCCCGATGCGGATGGCGGTGTGGTTTTCCTTGCAGATATTTAGAAAAGGAACGAAGCGTGCACGTATCTTTTCTATTTCTTGCGCATACTCTTCGTCAGTGTATTCCAGTTTCCGGAAAGTACGTCCCGGGTCTACATAGTTTCCCGGATTGATGCGCACCTTCTCCGCATATTGTGCCGCTACATCAGCCACTTTGGGATTGAAATGCACATCGGCTACCAGCGGGGTGTCATATCCTTGAGAGCGTAATCCGATATTGATATTTTTCAGGTTTTCGGCTTCACGTACACCTTGTGTGGTAAGACGTACATATTCACCGCCCACATCTATAATGCGTTTGGCTTGTTCCACACATGCTTCAGTATCCATAGTAATGGTGTTGGTCATACTTTGGATACGGATGGGATTGTTTCCACCCAAAGGAGTGCCTCCGATATGGACTTCGGAAGATTTGCGGCGGGAGTAATTAAATAAATCCATGTTTAGTGATTAGTGGTGAGTGGTGAGTGATTAGTGAGCTGCGCTGGAATGCTGCATGGGTATTAATCACTCACCACTAGTTAATTCGTTTTATATTCAAACTTGATTTCTTTCAATTCTTCATTGGCTTTTTACAATTTTCTTTTTTAAACCGGTTTTGTAGTCTGCAAATTTAGCAGCCAGTTCTGTATCACTCAATGCTAGCATTTGTACGGCCAGAATGGCAGCATTCATGGCTCCATTGATTGCTACGGTAGCTACAGGAATTCCGGGAGGCATTTGGATGATAGAATAAAGTGCGTCTACGCCATCAAGAACTGAACCTTTTACGGGTACACCGATAACAGGTAGTGTGGTATTTGCAGCAATGACACCGGGAAGTGCGGCAGCCATGCCGGCAGCGGCAATGATGACTTTAATTCCACGGCCTGCAGCATTTTTCGCAAATTCCTCCACAGCTTCGGGAGTGCGGTGTGCCGAAAGGGCGTTCATTTCGAAAGGTACGTGCATCTCGTCCAGTAATTTGGCAGCTTTTTCCATTACGGGAAGGTCGGAAGTGCTACCCATGATAATACTTACGATAGGTTTCATTGTTTTTTGTTATTGTTTGGTTTATATATTTACTTCAAGCACGGGTTATACGGATGAACGCGGATAGAAAAATCCGTGAGATCCGCGTAATCCGCGCCTGAACAATTCCCTAACGGGAATTTATATTATTCGTTGACTAATGCTTTATATCCTTCAGCATCCAACAAATCGTTAACGTCATTAGTGTCATTGGGCTTAATCTTAATCAGCCACCCTTTACCATACGGGTCTTGGTTTACTAATTCGGGATTGTCGGCCAATGCTTCGTTCTGTTCCAGAACTTCTCCTGAAACGGGAAGGAACAAGTCCGAAATAGTCTTTACTACTTCAATAGTACCGAAAACTTCGTCTTTTTCTAAAGTTTCTCCTTCAGTAGTGATATCTACGAATACGATGTCACCTAGTTGCTCTTGTGCATAATCAGTGATGCCTACATAAGCTATATCACCTTCTACTCGTATCCATTCGTGTTCTTTGGTATACTTTACATTGCTTGGAAATTCCATAATGTTTTCAATTTATAAGGTTAATACTAATTTTTTTCAAATAAACAAAATTCCAATGACACCACAAAACAATCCGACAATAAATCCGGCTAAAACTTCTAATAAGGTATGCTGTTTTACAATGATACGGGCTGTGCCAAGCATTCCGGATAGCAAAATGAAAAAACAGAGCCACCATATAGGATTGAAATTGAATATAAAGCTGTAGGATAATAATCCGCCTACCATCATGCCGCTGCTTGCCACGTGTGTGCTGATTTTCCACTTGAAATTGATCAGTGTGCAAAGGATCATGCAGATGAGGGCGGCTACGATAATACCCGACATATAGCGGGGCAGATGTATCTTGTACATAGTGATGAGACAGGTGACATAGCTGATGATAGTCAGCGCGTATGGTACGAAACGTTTTTCGCGGTGTCCCAATTCATGAATCCCCCAACCGTTTATTTTTTGAAATAGGTAGATGGCGAGCATTGGCATCAGAATGGTGAAACAGTAGACTATGCCCAATACTATCAGTTTGTACTGGATGGGCATGATACGAAGATAAGTGAAGAAAAAAAGTAGGAAAAATGCCACAAAAGGAATCATAAAAGGCGTGAATATGCCTGATATGATACGTGAGCTGACTTCAAGCGGACTATTTTTCTTGGCTACTCTTATTGCTTCGGTTGTTTCGTTAGCTTTCATAATATTACCTTCTTAATCGTGCGACGGGTATGTTAAGCTGTTGGCGGTATTTGGCTACAGTACGGCGGGCTATGGGATAGCCTTTCGTCTTTAGTGTTTCGGCCAGTTCATCATCAGTGTAAGGTTTTTCTTTGTCTTCGGTATCTACACATTCTTTCAGAATGCGCTTGATTTCGCGGACAGAGAGTTCTTCACCGTCTTCGGTGGTGTAACCGTCGCTGAAAAAGAATTTCAACGAATAGATACCATAGTTTGTTTGTACATATTTGCTGTTGCTTACCCGTGATATGGTGGAAATATCCAATCCCGCGCGTTCGGCTACATCTTTCAAGATCATGGGCTTCAGCAAGGATTCGTCTCCTTCTAAAAAGAAGAGGCGTTGAATATCTATAATGGCTTGCATGGTGGTGAGTAACGTGTGTTGTCGCTGTTTTACGGCATTGATAAAACCTTGTGCGGCATCTACTTTTTGTTTTAGGAACATCAGTGCGTCCTTTGAGGCCTTGCTCTGATTGTCTTTGTTGCGAGTGTGTTCATCCAGCAATTCGGTGAACTGACGGCTCAGACGCAACTCAGGAACATTACGATTGTTTAAACTTAGAGTAATGGTGCCGTCTTCATACGTTTCTACGATGAAATCGGGAATAATCTGCTGCATATTTTTACCCATTGCTTCACCCAGTGAACTGCCCGGACGAGGATTCAGCTTGGTGAGATCGCTCACCGCCTCATTATATTGTTCTTCGGTAATACCTAGTTTTTGGATAATCCTTTCTTTATTTTTGCGGGTAAATTCATCACAACATTTACCGATGATGTCCAGTTCTATTTGTTTCAACGGCGAATCGGCTTTTCTTTGTATTTGTAACAGAAGACATTCCTGTAAACTGCGGGCACCGATACCTGCCGGATCAAAGTCTTGGATTATTTCTAATATTTTATTCAATTCTTCTTCAGTGGTATAGATGCCCCGATAGATGGCAAGTTCATCCATGATAGACTCCATATTTTTGCGTAACAGGCCGTCATCGTCCAATGAACCGATCAAGTACTCGGCTATATCTCGTTGTTCTGGGGTAAGTTCCTGCATCTGCAACTGGTCTTTCAATATTTCATAAAAAGATACGGCATCCGAGAAAGGGATTTCTTCGGCTACTCCTTCTTTGGAACGATTATGTTCCTGTAGTTTATAATCGGGAATATCATCTTCGTTACTGTAATCGCCTAATGAAAAATCCTCGTTCGACTCCGTATTTTCGTCTTCGTTTTCTGCGTATTCTGTGTTGTCATCTTCATTATCGGGCATTTCTTTCCCTTCCTCCAGGGCCGGATTATCCAGTATTTCGGAATGGATACGTTCTTCCAACTCCACAGTGGGCAGTTCCAGCAATTTCACTACCAGTATTTGTTGTGGAGATAAAGTCTGTATTTGTTGCTGGGCTTGTGTTTGTACTTGACGTGAGCCTTGTGCCATAATATTTTTATTTCCTTGTTTATTGCGACAAAAATAGGAAATTGTATTGTAATAATCTTCCTTTTTTCTGGGATTATTTTAAGGGGATGGTTATCTTTGCCTGTCATCCATACAAAAAACACAAGATTATGTTTGCAAAAGAAACTTATACAACCCGCCGTAACAGCTTGAAAAAAGCCTGGGAACAGGTCTCTTGCTATTTCTAGGCAACGAGGAGAGTGGCATGAACTATGAGGATAATACTTATCATTTCCGCCAGGATTCTACTTTTCTTATTTTTTCGGCTTGCCCTATGCTGGGTTGGCTGCCATTATCGATGTGGATGAGGATAAGGAAATTATCTTCGGGGATGAGCTGACTATGGATCATATTGTATGGATGGGAATCCAGCCTGCCTTGTGTGAGAAAGCGCAGAGGGTGGGAGGTGACGGAAACTCGTCCTGCCGCGGATTTGAAGAAGTATTTGGAAAAGCTGTTGCTAAAAGACAGGTGATTCATTATCTGCCTGTTTATCGTGCGGAGCACAGATTGAAGCTGTTGGACTGGTTGGATATAAAGCTTGGCATGGAACAGCCGTCTGTTCCGTTTATTCGTGGAGTCGTGAATATGAGGAATTATAAGACTGCTGAGGAGTTGGTTGAAATTGAACGTGCTTGTAATGTGACGGCTGATATGCACATTACAGCTATGAAAGTGTTACGTATAGGAATGAAGGAATGGGAAGTGGTGGCTGCATTGGAAGCGGTGGCACAGGCCAATGGTTGTGGATTTTCGTTTCCTACTATTGCCACGGTATGCGGACAGACTTTGCATAACCATTATCATGGGCATACGGTGAAATCGGGGGATATGCTGTTGGTGGATGCTGGTGCGGAAACTGAAATGGGATATGCTGGTGATATGTCGTCTACAATTTGTGCGGATAAAACGTTTACTATCCGTCAGAAAGAAGTGTATGACATTCAGGTTGCCGCACACACGGCAGCGGTTCGTGCATTGAAGCCCGGAGTGCCTTTTAAGGAGGTGTATGAACTTTCCTGTAGAGTGATTTGTGAAGGGCTGAAAGGACTGGGCATTATGAAAGGTGATCCTGCTGAAGCGGTGGCCGTTGGGGCGCATGCTATGTTTTTTCCGTGCGGACTAGGACACATGATGGGATTGGATGTGCACGATATGGAGAATTTGGGAGAGGTATGGGTCGGCTATGACGGACAACCGAAAAGCACTCAGTTCGGCCGTAAGTCATTAAGGCTGGCCAGACCTTTAGAACCGGGATTTGTGCTTACTATAGAACCGGGTATCTATTTTATTCCCGAACTGATTGATTATTGGAAAGCGGAAAAACGCTTTAAGGACTTTATCAATTATGATAAGCTGGAGAGTTATCGTGACTTTACAGGTTTGCGTAATGAGGAAGATTATTTGATAACGGAGGACGGGGCACGTCTTTTAGGTAAGAAGGTTCCTTTTACTACAGAAGAGGTGGAGGCTTTGCGATAAAATTATTGGGGGTAGATAGAAATACTTTTATCTACCCCCGATGATATATAATTATCCACCTATGGTTACCTTTAAACCGTAATCAGTCAAGATTTGTATGCACTGCTGTTGTACTTCTTCGGATGGCGTTTGCATTTTATATCCCTTTTAGGGATTATAGATACTGCCTAGCTTTGTATGCTTTCCCTTTCCTATATCATGGTAAGGTAATAGGTTAATTATCTCAGGATGCCGTGGAAGACTGGCCAAAAATTCGGCAGACTGCTTTATGTTCTTTTCATCTGCATTCACTCCTTCAATCAATGGAATGCGGATATAATAAGGGAAACCGGCTTCTGCTACTCTGCGGATGTTTTCCAAAATTAATTCATTGGGAACATCACAAAATGTTTGGTGTACGGTACTGTCCATTGATTTTAAGTCGATAAGTAATAATTCACAATTCCGCATCACTTCATCCACCGTTTCTTTGCGGGCAAGTAGGGTGGTATCTACCGCCCGATGAATTCCCTGTTGTCCGCAACGTTTCAGCATATCAATCAAGAATTTGGGATGAAGCAACGGTTCTCCACCACAAAAAGTGACCCCACCGCCCGATTGATCCATAAATGGGATTTCCTTTTCTATTTCATGTATCAGGTATTCGGCGGTATATTCCGTTCCTGATATCTCGATAGCCATTGCCGGACATTCTTCGGCACAGCGTCCGCATAACACGCATTTTTGTTTGTCGGTGACAATACCCTCGGGAGTCAGTGTCAGTGCACCGTTGGGGCATACTTTCAGACAAGTTCCACAGCCAAGGCATTTCTTGGCTGTGTATAGTTTGTCTTTTCCGTTACGAATGCCTTCGGGATTATGGCACCATACGCACGAGAGCGGGCATCCTTTCATGAAAAGTGTGATGCGGATGCCCGGTCCGTCATTGATAGCATAGCGTTTGATGTCGAAAATCAGATTCATTTTGTCAGAAGGTTTCTTGTGCCGTGCGGGCTATTACGTCATATTGTAAATCTGCGTTCATATCATTGAAATAATCGCTATACCCGGCTACGCGTACCAACAGGTCCCGATATTCTTCAGGATGCTTTTGGGCGGCATGTAAGGTGGCGGTATCTACTATATTGAACTGAATGTGATGTCCTCCTAAGGCGAAATAGCTGCGGATGAGGCTTGCTAGTTTGGCCAGGTCTTCATCACGTTTCAGCAGTGAGGGCAGGAAACGTTGATTCAACAGAGTACCTCCGCTTTTCACCTGGTCTAGTTTGCCTAATGATTTTACGACGGCGGATGGCCCGTGGGTATCTGCTCCGTGTGAGGGTGAGGTACCGTCACTGATGGCACGTCCGGCCAGACGGCCGTTGGGGGTGGCATTCATCATTTTGCCGAAGTAAACGTGACAGGTAGTAGACAGCATGTTCAAATGGAAGCATTCGCCTTTGGTGTTCGGCTTTCCTTCGATGGCGTCGTAAAGGTCGTTAAAGACCTGGATGGCGATACGGTCTGCATATTCGTCATCGTTACCGAAGAAAGGTGTGCGGTTCAGAATGAATTGTCGCATGGCTTCCTGTCCTTCGAAGTTGGTGTCGGTAGCATGGATGATTTGCTCCATATTGAATTTACGTTCTTCGAATACATGTTTTTTCAGAACGGAGAGACTGTCGGTAATAGTACCTAAACCGGTGCATTGAATATAGGTTGTGTTATAACGCGGTCCGCAGTTATAATAATCTTTTCCTTTTGGCAATACAGTCATCAATGAACAAAGACAGGAAAGTGGCGGGAGCGTATTTGGCGAACATACGGTCAATGTAGTTGCTGACACGTACTTTCATATCTACAAAATAATGGATTTGTTTAAGGAATGCGTCATAAAGTTCTTCATAAGTCCGGAAGGTACGGGGATCTCCTGTTTCTAAGCTTACTTTCTTGCCTGACACAGGATCAGTTCCGTTGTGCAAGGTGACTTCCAATATCTTGGGGACGTTAAGGTAACCGGTCAGTACGTAAGCTTCTTTTCCGAAAGCGCCTACTTCTATGCATCCGCTACATCCGCCTTCGCGAGCGTCTTCCGGTGTCTTTCCCTGTCGCATTAGTTCCATGACGTATGTGTCGGGATTGAATACGGATGGGTAGCCGTAGCCCTTACGGATTACTTTGCAGCCTTCGCGCAGGAAACGCTCTGGGGTGCATACACTGATGTGCAGGGCGCTTCCGGGTTGTAACAGGTGAAGATCATCTACTGTTTCGAGCATGATATAGGATACTTCACTGACCCCGTTGCTACCATCGCGTTTGATGCCACCGATATTCAGATTGGTAAAGTCATTGTAGGTACCGCTTTCTTTGGCGGTGATGCCAACTTTGGGTGGGGCTGTCTGATTATTTATTTTGATAAAAAACATGACATTAGTTCTTTGGCTTCTGCACGAGTCAGTATTCCTTCTTTTAGGTCATTTTCATAGAAAGGAGTGAGATGCTGGTCAAAATGTCCTGGATTCATGGCGTCCCATCCGTTCAGCTCTGTAATGGTGCCGAGATGGACAAACCAGTACATCTGTATGGCCTCCCAATAAGTACGTGGGGCATGTGCAGGAACCCATCGGCAGATTTCCGCTATTTTTTCAGTTCCTTTTTGCGTTTCGGATCGGTTTCTCGTCCAGCCATCTTTTCGGCCAGTTCAGCATGGCGTTCGGCAAAAATGATAGCGGCATCACAGGAGATGGACATGGCGGTCAGTTCTTCTTGTTTGTCGGTTGCTTCTGGATCATTCATGAAATCCAGATTTCTCAGCTCATGGCATACGTTCTTTCAGATCCAGCATGCCATATGATAACTTTCGCAAGGAAGTATGACCGGGGCTCGTTGTTCCATAATTCAGTGAACATTCCTGCTTCGTAAGCTTCTTTCCATTCTTTGGGAACGTGATTGAAGATGCGTTCGCGTTGGGTGCGCCCTTTCCAATAAGGAATAACCTCGCGTTCATAGGTGTCTATATCTTCTTGGCTGATGGTATAGCGCTGTAATTCGCGGGTGTTCAACACATGAAGGTCTTCCACGCTGTGACAGGTCAGTTCAGGGAAAGTAGATACGGCTTTGGGATGTGGTCCACGTTCACCTACAATCAGTTCGTCTTTACCTATGTATATAGTTTTCCGTTTACAGATTTCAAGAAAGTTCAGTGCTCTTAGAATGGGAATTGGATATTTCCCTTCGTTTTCTTTGTAAAATTCGGTCTCTATCAGAGCACGTTCTATGGACAGAGAAGGTTGTGCGTTAAAAGATTCTTGACGCAGGCGTTGGATACGGTCTGTCATTCCGTTGGTTGTTGTTATCATAAGAGTTATAATAAGGTTTATTTGTTCATAAATAGGAATTCCCATAAGGACGGATTGAAGGAGCCGACCGATTGATATGCAGAAGAAGATATCAATAGAATGAAACGTATGCCAAAAGTAAGATACGCTGTCATTCAATCCATCTTTATGGTGGCTAATGAATGTACAGTCTGCTGGCTTTTGGCATACCCTCCTGAAGAAGAAATGTTCTTAGCAGTAGAACATCAGGCAGTTGAACAGTTTTCTATAGCCTTTGGAGTGCATTCGCTTATACTTGTTTAATAGTGGTCGAAATTACTGTTTGTTTCGCACATAAACAAACCTTATATACTGTTTAATAACAGGTTAATACCGGAAACTGCTTCCTCCTAAAAATTCTCTCAGTAAAGAGGTAGGAGGCAATTCTTTATCTTGTACCGAAGCGAAATATTCCAAGAATTTGCGTAAACGATATGCTTCTGAATATTCCGGTTTGTTATTGGGGACATTCCTTAGAATGGGAATAGCATAATCTTTCATAATGGCCAGTTCAAACAATAGGGCAGAATTGAACATGGCATCTGCATTTTCTTGATATGGAAAGATCCATTTTTCTTCTCCAGCACGTACGCTGGGCCATCTTCTGATCGTTTCTTCTGCGGAATAGCCACGGTATTTGTGGTCGCGGATAATACGGCGCAACAAACGGTTGTCGGTAGTCGGAATATAATTATGATTGTCCAGCAGAATAGTGGTTAATGCCGATACATATATTTTATATTTATTTTCGGTGGGAATATGAGGAGTTAACTCGGGGTTAAGTGCATGGATCCCTTCGAGAATCAATATCATGTTATCGTCAATCTTAAGTTTGTCACCTTTAAATTCCCTTCTTCCTGTGGTGAAGTTGAAACGTGGTAATTCCACTTCCTTTCCATGAAGCAGATCTTGTAATTGCTTGTTGAAGAATTCTAAATCTAATGCATACAATGATTCGTAATCATAATCACCTTTTTCATCTTTTGGTGTCTTTTCTCGGTCAACAAAATAATTGTCCAGGGAGATGGGGTAAGGCTTCAGACCGTTTGCCATCAACTGAATACTGAGCCGTTTGCTGAAAGTCGTTTTACCAGAAGAGGATGGACCGGAGATAAGAACCAGTTTTACTCTTTGACCGTTTTTTCCTCTGTGGTATATCTCATCGGCAATATTGGAAATCTTTTTTTCCTGCAAGGCTTCGGACACATTAATCAGATCGGTGGCATAGCCTTCATTACAGGCCACATTGAAATCTCCTACAGTCCCTACGCCTAAAATCTGATTCCAACGACGATGTTCTTTGAATACTTCCAGCATTTTTCTTGTTTTACCACTTCCTCTAGTACTTCCGGATTCTGACGGTTGGGGACACGCAGCAACAAGCCGTCATAGTATTTCACTATGTCGAATTTGCGGATATATCCGGTGCTGGGCAGCAGGCTGCCATAGTAGTAGTCAATGGTATTTTCCAAAGTATAATAATAGGAGTAAAGTTCTCCTGAAGTTTCAAGTAGTTTTACTTTGTCCATCATTCCTTTCCGGCAGAATAGTTCTACTACTTTAGTTGTATGACATTCAAAACGATGGAAAGGGATGTTGGCTTCCACAATCTCTTTCATTCGCTGCTTAATACGGGAAACATCATCCAGTCCGGTCTCGTGCCCTATCTGCAAGTCGCAATAATATCCTTTGGATACGGGATGTTCAAGCATGATTTTTCCATCAGGGTATAGGTCCTCCACCGCTTTGCACAAGATGAAGCAAAGTGAACGGACATAAGTGCGCATTCCCGAAGGATTTAGCATATTCAGGAATTCCACATCCTTATTATTATAGGCCCGGTAATTGAGCCCTTCTACTTTGTTATTGACTTTGGCACTGACTGGTCCATATGGGATATCTAGATTAAAACCATTATAAATATCCAAAAGTGAGCTTCCGATTGGGAAGTTCTTTGAAATATTGTTATTTTTGCAACAGATTTGTAACATAATCGTAATAATTATTACTAACGTAGTGAAACGGCTTGAAATTTACTGAATAAAAGGGAGATTAGCCAATTCCTACCAAATTAATTAAAGATGGAGTATTCTTTTTATGATTTCTTAAAGCTGCTAGGTTCACTGGCGCTATTCCTTTATGGAATGAAAATCATGAGTGAGGGGCTGCAAAAGTTTGCTGGTGACAGACTGCGTAAAATCCTCACAGCGATGACCACCAACCGGGTAACCGGAGTGTTAACCGGTGTTCTTATCACTGCGTTAATTCAATCCTCTTCTGCTACTACTGTTATGGTAGTAAGTTTTGTTAATGCCGGACTCCTTACGCTTTCACAATCAATTGGGGTCATTATGGGGGCGAATATCGGTACCACTGTTACTGCATGGATTATATCTGCATTGGGGTTCAAAGTAGATATTGCTGCTATGGCGCTTCCGTTATTGGCTGTTGGCGTACCTTTATTATTTTCAGGAAAGAGTAACCGTAAATCCATTGGAGAATTTATATTCGGTTTCTCTTTTTTGTTTATGGGCCTCTCTCTCTTGAAGACGAATGCTCCTGACTTAAGTAGAAACCCCGAAATGTTGTCTTTTGTTCAGAACTATACCGATATGGGATTTGGTTCTGTTATCTTATTTGTTGTCATCGGTACAGTTCTGACTATGATTGTACAGGCATCGGCGGCTAACGATGGCTATTCTTTAATTATGTGTGCTAATGGTTGGATAGTTTTGATTGGGGGCTGCATTGGTGCTTGGCGAGAATATTGGTACTACCATAACAGCCAACCTTGCTGCACTGACTGCTAATACGCAGGCTAGGAGGGCTGCGCTGGCTCATTTGGTGTTTAATGTTTTTGGGGTTATTTGGGTATTATGTCTTTTCAAGCCTGTAACTATGGGGGTTTCATGGTTTGTAGAAGATATAATGAAAACAGCAGATCCGGCTGTTGCCGTATCTTTTAAACTGTCTGCTTTTCATACTACTTTTAATATATGCAATGTGTTGATTCTTATTTGGTTTGTTAAGTTGATAGAGAAAACAGTCTGTAAAATCATTCCTCAGAGAGAGCAGGATGAAGAATATCGTTTGCGCTTTATTACAGGTGGTATGCTTTCTACTGCGGAGCTTTCTATATTGCAGGCACGCAAGGAAATCAATCTCTTTGCAGAGCGTACTCATCGTATGTTTGGCATGGTGCGGGATCTGCTTCAAACCACGAATGACAATGACTTTAACAAATTGTTCAGCCGTATTGAGAAATATGAGAATATAAGTGATAATATGGAGGTGGAGATTGCTAATTATCTGAATCAGGTATCCGACGGGCGTTTGAGTTCTGAGAGTAAGTTGCAGATTCGTGCTATGCTTCGTGAGGTGACTGAAATAGAGAGTATTGGTGACAGCTGTTATAATTTGGCACGTACAATTAATCGTAAGCATCGGAGTGATATGGATTTCACTCCGAAACAGTATGATCATATTCATCAGATGTTCCAGTTGACAGATGATGCTTTGTCCCAAATGGTTTCGTTGGTGGAAGATGAACATCATGTGGTGGATGTGAATAAATCGTTTAATATAGAGAATGAAATAAATAACTATCGTAATCAGCTAAAGAATCAAAATGTACTGGATGTGAATAATAAGGAGTATGATTATCAGATGGGTGTACACTATATGGATATCATTGGAGAATGTGAAAAACTGGGCGATTATGTAGTTAATGTGTGGAAGCCAGTAGCAATGTGAAGGAAAAGAAATCCTAACCTGAAATGGCTATGGTGAACAGAACAATGATATAGATGCAGAGGTGCAAGGTTTAACTCATGACGGATTAAATACTTTGTACCTCTGTGTCTTTTTTAATAAAGTGTAATAAAGAAGAGGGTATAAATAAAAGAGAATCTACATGTCAATATTTGTTTTTTTGAAACTGATAGGCTCACTGGCACTTCTGATGTATGGGATGAAAACCATGAGTGAGGCCTTGCAAAAACTGACAGGCGGACATTTGCGTCATATTCTGGGGGCAATGACCACGAACCGTTTTACCGGGCTGTTAACTGGTACATTTGTGACAGCTTCTGTACAGTCTTCTACTGCGACAACGGTAATGACAGTTAGTTTCGTAAATGCGGGATTGCTGACTTTGGGGCAGGCTATTTCTGTAATTATGGGAGCTAACATTGGTACTACGGTGACCGCTTGGATTATGTCTATTTTCGGTTTCCAGATCGATATGAATAATCTTATTTTTCCTCTCTTTGCATTGGCTGTTCCTTTAATCTTTTCTAATAAAAGTCAGAAAAAATCTTTTGGGGAATTTATTTTTGGATTTTCGTTCATGTTTTTGGGATTGACTACGTTACGTGAGAATGCCATGCATATGGATTTGGAGCATAATGCAGCTATCATCAGTTTTATTACCTCTTGCAAGGAATGGGGATTTTTTTCCATTTTATCATTCTTGTTGATAGGTGGAATAATAACAATGTGCGCACAGTCTTCTGCTGCGGTTATGGCCATTACATTGATTCTTTGTTCCAGTGGTGTGCTTGATTTGTATTTGGGCATTGCACTGGTGATGGGCGAGAATATTGGTACTACTGTAACTTCTAATATTGCAGCTTTGACGGCGAATACGCAAGCAAGGCGGGCGGCGTTGGCTCATTTTATTTTTAATATATTTGGGGTGGTATGGATTTTATGTATTTTCCATCCGTTTGTAGATATGGTGAGTGGAATGATTAACCGCTTATTTCCAGGAGTATCGCCTGAAGTGGCAATTACTTATAAACTTTCGGCTTTCCACACAGCTTTTAATATCTGTAATGTGTTGATATTGATTTGGTTTATTGGACCGATTGAAAAGGTGGTCTGTTGGGTAATCAGACCAAAAGAGGATGAGGAGGAATTCCGTTTGCGTTTTATCTCTGGTGGTATGTTATCTACTGCTGAATTGTCTATTGTCCAGGCAAGGAAAGAAATTAATTTGTTTGCTGAGCGTACTCGCCGTATGTTTGGTATGGTGCGTGATCTATTGCATACTACGAATGAGAATGATTTCAACAAATTATTTAGCCGGATAGAGAAATATGAAAATATCAGTGATAATATGGAGCTGGAGATAGCCAATTATCTGAATGAAGTTTCTGAAGGGCGGCTGAGTTCAGAAAGTAAATTGAAAATACGTACCATGTTGCGTGAAGTGACTGAGTTGGAAAGTATTGGTGACAGCTGTTATCATTTGGCGCGTACTATCAATCATAAATTCAGAGGGAATGAAGATTTTACGGAAAAACAATATGACCATATTCATCAGATGCTTCAATTGACAGATAATGCACTACAACAAATGGTATCTTTGGAAGAAGACGAATATTATTTGGTTGATCCTAACAAATCATTTAATATAGAGAATGAGATAAACAATTACCGTAACCAGTTGAAGGATCAGAATGTATTGGATGTGAATAATAAGGAATATAATTATCAGATGGGGGTTCATTATATGGATATTATCAGTGAATGCGAAAAATTAGGCGATTATGTAGTTAATGTTGTTGAGGCGCGTACAGATATAAAGGAAAAGAAAATTTGATTTGTAAATCGTGGTAGTATCCATATTTTGTGTAAATAGAAACGGGATTCAGTTATAAGTCTCTTATATCTGAATCCCGTTTTCAAAATAGCATAAATTGGTTCATAATCAATCCCCAGTTAGTAATCGGCATTGTCCATTTCTTCTCAATCTCCATCAGAGCGAGGTATACCATTTTCTTCACCGCATCATCCGACGGGAATGAAAGTTTTTGATTTTAGTGTACTTTCTGATTTTTCCATTCAGATTTTCAATGAGGTTTGTAGTGTAGATTATTTTCCTGATTTCCAATGGGAACTGGAAGAAAACAGTCAGGTCATCCCAGTTATTCCTCCATGAGAGGATGGCATAAGGGTACTTCCCTCCCCATTTCTTTTCCAAATTATCCAGTTCCACGGCAGCAGCCTCCTGTTGGGCGCGTTATAGATGCTCTTCATATCGGCTGTAAACTCTTTCTTGTCCTTGTAAACGACATATTTACAGGAGTTCCTGATCTGATATACAACACGTATTTGCGTGGAAGACAGAGGAAATACGGCACGTATGATGTCGGTAAACCCGTTCAGGTTGTCAGTGCAGGTAATCAGTATGTCCTGCACTCCGCGGGCCTTCAAATCTGTCAGGACACCCATCCAGAATGAAGAACTTTCTGATTTTCCCACCCACATGCCAAGGACTTCTTTCAAGCCGTTCTGTTTCAAACCGACACAGAGATAGACAGTCTTGTTGATGATTTTTCCGTTGTCACGAACCTTGAATACAATACCATCCATCCAAACGATGAGATAGACCGGATCCAAAGGGCGGTTCTGTTATTCCTGAGCACCCCTGGTTGACTTTGTTCGTGATGATGGAAATGGCTGATGTGGACAGTTCTATTTCATAGATTTCACGCATTTCCTCTTCAATGTCGGACACGCTCATTCCTTTGGCATATAGGGAGATAACAAGTTTTTCTATGGAAAAACCCACGACCCTCGTGTTTGGGAACAACTATGGACTCGAATTCACCGTTACGGTCATGGAGAATAGGTATGACCGCTTCACCGTGTTCAGTTTGGATTTTCTTGGGTAGCTGCCGTTAGGGGAATTACCGCTGTTATGACCGGAAACCGAATTCTTCTCATAACCCAGATGCACATCCATCTCACCTTCAAGCATTTTCTCCAATACCTGCGCGTGTAGTTGTTTCAGAAACTTGCTGACATCAGCTTCTGTCTTGAACTGGTTAAGGAACTTCTTACTTAATACCTCACTGCATGATTCTTCTCTTTCATAATCTTCTTCATTTTGCAAAGCTATTAAATAAAAATACGGAACCCAATACTGAATCCCGTATTTTACATTTACACAAAATATTTTATAGTGCCTAAATCGTATTAAATGAGGTTATTTTCGATGCCAACTAGTTCTACTTCGAAAATCAAAGTAGAGAAAGGTTTAATCTGACCGGCTTCACGTGCACCATAAGCTAGCTCTTGAGCGATGTAAAGTTCCCATTTAGATCCTACTGGCATCATTGTTAGCGCTTCAGTCCATCCTTTGATTACCTGATTAGCACGGAAAGTAGTCGGTTCTTTACGATCATATGAACTGTCGAACTGAGTTCCATCAATCAAAGTACCTTTATAGTTTACTTTTACTTTAGAAGAATCGGTAGGAATAGCGCCGTTACCTTCTTTAATTATCTTATATTGTAAGCCGCTTGATGTAGTTTTAACACCCTCTTTCTTTGCATTTTCAGCTAGGAATTTTTCACCGGCAGCTTTATTTTCAGCGAACTGGGCTTCAGTAGCTTTTGCTTTGATTGCTTCTGCCTTAGACTGAACGTAAGCGTTGGCTTCTTCCATAGTAACATTCATGCCTTTTTTCTGCAAAGCAGCCATGAAACCTGCCAGAAAGTTTTCTTTACTTAAACTTTGAGTAGAGTCATTTCCGAAAATACGTTGGCTCATCATATCGAACATACGTCCACCAACTTGTTGACCAATCTGAAGACCTGCCATATAAGCAACGTCTTTAGGGCTAGTCTTGCTGGTACCTTCTTTAACACCTCTGATGAAGTCGGACATATAGGCTGTATCAACGCCTAGTTGTTGGCTCATATACATATCCAGACCTTGCGTGTTGGTGATACCCATCATGTAAGAAAGTGAGTCTACGTCATTCTTCATGTTTGCTTTCGGTGCTTGAGCTGTACAAGAAGCCAAGCTGGCTGCAGCAGCGATTGCTACAAAAAACTAATTTTTTTCATTTGCCTTAAATGCTTTAATAATTATAATACTTCGATTAATTCTACTTCAAAAATCAATGTGCTGTGAGGAGGAATCATTTCTCCTGCTTGTTGTGCTCCATAGGCTAGTTCTGAAGGAATGAAAAGTTTCCATTTAGCACCTTCAGTCATCAGTTGGAGTGCTTCCACCCATCCTTTGATTACTTGGTTCACACCAAAGATAGCCGGCTCGCCGCGTTTGATAGAGCTGTCAAACAAAGTCCCATCAATCAAGGTACCTTCATAATGGCATTTTACACGGTCGGTTGCACTCGGTTTTTTTCCGTTACCTTCTGTAATCACTTCGTACTGTAAGCCACTGGGAAGTGTCACGACTCCCGGTCTTTTTGCGTTTTCCTCCAAAAATGATTTTCCCTTTTCAATATTCTCTGCATTCAATTTGGTTTCCAGCTCTTCAAAGTACTTGTTTACGATTTCACGTGCTTCGTTGTGGCTGATAGCCGTTTCTTTTCTATCTAATACGTCTTTGATTGCTTGAGCAAAGTCTTCAACATTAATACTTTGAGCACCCATGCTCAATAAATTCTGGCCAATACCAAGGCCGATGGCGTAACTGAATTTATCCATAACTATTTATTTTATAAGATGTTTTATACAAAACGCACAAAGGTAGGTGTTTTATTGAATGAATCTGTTTTTAACAATTTAATTTTCTTATTTTTGTGTGTTTAGTTAAAAGTAGGAGGACTAGAAATGAAGAATTTAGTAGTTTTAACAGGTGCTGGAATGAGTGCTGAAAGCGGTATCAGTACATTTCGTGATGCAGGTGGTTTATGGGATCAGTATCCGGTGGAGCAAGTGGCTACTCCAGAAGGGTATGCGGCAAACCCTAAATTGGTGATTGATTTTTATAATGAGCGTCGTAAACAGTTGTTTGCTGTAAAGCCTAACCAGGGGCATGAACTGGTCTCTGAGATGGAAAAATTCTTTAATGTGACTGTAATCACTCAAAATATTGATAATTTGCATGAGCGTGCTGGAAGTTCGCATATTATTCATTTACATGGCGAACTGACCAAAGTGACATCTAGTTGGGAACCTAATAATCCAGCTTATATTAAAGAATTAAAGCCGGAAGAATATGAGATACATTTGGGAGACTTGGCCGGAGACGGTTCTCAGTTTCGTCCATTCA
>ENA-OQOA01000444-OQOA01000444.1-human-gut-metagenome-genome-assembly--contig:-NODE-444-length-18417-cov-3.482504_pt1 | contig 18417 bp, 16 predicted proteins | sample MGYA00242633_ERZ504888 | MGnify/ENA primary metagenome ERZ504888 (study PRJEB26092, sample SAMD00036372) | human gut metagenome | host: Homo sapiens | study: EMG produced TPA metagenomics assembly of... | reverse complement strand
TACTACCGGAGGAACTGACTGCGTGCCTGTCATCAGAACCTGATGCGCGCATATTGGTAAGCTTTTTCGATTTAGTTACATTGATCACCAAGCGTTTTCATGAACATGTTCACCTACCACTTGGCCGGCATATACTTCGTCTTGCGGATAAAATGAAAAATTTGCCACGATCCTGTAATTTGTCAATAGCGTATGCAAAAGCTGTTCCGCTTTCCATAGCAATCATAGAACCGTTGCTGCGACGTTCTATCTCACCTTTGTATGGTTGGTAACATTTAAAGCGGTGGGCCATGATCGCTTCTCCGGCCGATGCAGTCAGTACATTGGTGCGAAGACCGATAATACCGCGCGAAGGCATATCAAACTCAATGTTTACGCGGTCACCCTGTGTTTCCATAGAAACCAAATCACCCTTACGGCGGGTTACCATATCGATCATTTTACTGGAATATTCTTCGGGCACACTGATCGTTAATTCTTCGATAGGTTCGCATTTTACTCCGTCTATTTCTTTGAAAATAACCTGAGGCTGTCCTACTTGTAATTCGTATCCTTCGCGGCGCATGGTTTCAATCAGTACAGAAAGATGAAGTACACCACGTCCTGATACAATCCATTTACCGTCTTCCAGTTCGCTTTTGCGTACACGCAATGCCAGGTTCTTATCTAGTTCTTTGGTCAAGCGATCTTGGATGTGGCGTGAAGTCACAAACTTACCTTCTTTGCCGAAGAAAGGAGAATCGTTGATAGTGAATAACATGCTCATGGTCGGTTCGTCAATGGCGATGGGGGGCAATGGTTCCGGATTTTCGAAATCGCAGATGGTATCACCAATTTCGAAGCCTTCTACACCTACTACAGCACAGATATCTCCCGATGAAACGGCATCTGTCTTTTTACGTCCTAAGCCTTCAAAAGTATGTAGTTCTTTGATTTTAGACTTTATCAGACTGCCATCACGCTTTGCCAGTGTAATATTCATACCTTCTTTCAGGGTACCACGATGTACACGTCCCACAGCTATACGACCTGTATATGCTGAATAGTCTAAAGAGGTGATTAACATTTGAGGAGTTCCCTCTAGCTGTTTCGGTGCTGGAATGTGCTCAATAATAGCATCCAACAACGGAACCAGATTTTCTGTTGGGGTCTTCCAGTCAGTACTCATCCAATTATTTTTGGCAGAACCATAAATAACGGGGAAGTCCAACTGATCTTCTGTAGCATTCAGGCTGAACATCAAGTCGAATACCATTTCGTATACTTCTTCCGGACGGCAGTTGGGTTTATCCACCTTGTTCACAACAACTACAGGTTTCAAACCGATCTGTAACGCCTTTTGCAATACGAAGCGTGTCTGCGGCATCGGGCCTTCGAATGCATCTACCAATAAGATACATCCATCAGCCATATTGAGTACACGTTCTACTTCGCCACCGAAGTCGGCGTGTCCCGGAGTATCAATAATATTGATTTTTGTTCCTTTGTAGTTAATTGAAACGTTCTTTGAAAGGATAGTTATCCCTCTTTCGCGTTCCAAGTCATTATTATCCAATACCAGTTCACCATTTGTCTGGTCGTTGCGGAACAAATGTCCCGCCAGCATCATCTTGTCCACCAGTGTTGTTTTTCCGTGGTCTACGTGGGCGATGATCGCAATGTTTCTAATGTCTTGCATACTATACCTATATATTTGGCTGCAAAGGTACGATTTTTAATTCAAAAAATATTTGGCTGTTAACGATTATTTTTTATCTTCCGTATCTTCTTTACTATTAAATGTGGAGGGAGTAGTGCCATAGAAATCGACAAAGTGCTTTCTGAAAGTGGGGATGTCATTATAACCAACCATTTCGGCCACCTCCTGAACATTGTATTTGCGACTTCTCAGTAATTCGGCAGAGCGTTTTAACCGGACTCCTCTTACTAATTCTATGATAGTGAAATTAGTGAGTTGTTTTACTTTCCTGTAAAGGGTAGGTTGACTCATATTCAGCATTTCGGCCAGTTTTTTCACATTGAATTCCGGATTTTGCAGGTTCTCATTTACAATATTCAGAATTTGTGTGATGAACGGGTCTTCTATGATGATTGTTTCCGTATTTTCTTCTTGCGAGCCGTTGACGGTGATGGAAGGCATTAGTAGTTTGGTATAAATCTGTTTCAGTTCAGTCCGGCTTTTTATTAAACGTTTTACTTTGGTGCGGAGAATCTCCGGATTGAACGGCTTCAGAATATAGTCATCAGCTCCTAATTCTATTCCTTTCACTATATTTTCGTCATCTGTCAAAGCTGTCAGTAGAATAATAGGGATATGGCAAGTTTTTAGATCTTCTTTTAGGATACGGCAACATTCAAAACCGTTCATGATAGGCATCATGACATCCGTTATTACAAGATCCGGTATTTCTTTACGCGCTATTCTTACTCCTTCTTCCCCATTTTCCGCCATAATAATATTATAGGTAGCAGAGAATAATACTTTCAGATAGAGGCGGATATCTGCATGGTCTTCAACAACCAGTAGTTTGTATTTGGTTTCGGGGTTGTCAATAGGTTTGGCAGTTATGCTGTTTGCTATTTCCTGTTGTCTCTTATCCTCTGCGGTAATCATTGCTTTATTTGGATCTTCCGCTATTGTTTCGGGTTCGATGAAACATACGTTTTCATCATTTTTCAAATGTTGCTTACCTAGAGGGATATAAAGGACAACTCGGGTTCCTTTGTTTTTTCTTGAGTGATCTGGATATCACCGTGGTGGGCGAGTACTGTCGTTTTCATAATTTCAATGCCTAATTCGGGGTGTAGCCGGTTGCTTGGAGGGTTGTAATTATCCGATCCAAGGAAGATAACAGAGGACTCTTCTATCATTTCTTTCCCGTCATCCTCTATAGTAAAAAGGCAGAAATCCTTTCCGTTGATAATACTGGTGTTTACAGTAAAACGGATGGAACCGGAATACGAGATATGCCGATAGGCATTGGATAATATATTACTTAGAATAAAGGTTATCTTTTTCCGGTCAATCCATATTTCTGTATTTATTTTGTTGTCTTTGTCATAATGCAGGTTAATGGGACTGACGTTCAGTAGCTCGTGAGAGGCACGAACTACAGTGTCGGCTATCACGCTGGCGGGATAGGGGGCCACATTCAATTTAAGACTGTAACTTTCTTGCTGATGAATATTCAATAGCTGGTTACAAATGTCTTGCAGGCTGATTGAATTCCGATAGGCCATTTTAGCTTTTTGCAGGAATGATTCCGGGAAGGCCGTATTAGTAATCATTTCTTTTAACGGAGCAGTGATGAGTGATAACGGAGTGCGTAATTCCTGTGCCAACATATATCTGATTTGGTCACGCAATTGGTGGTTTTTCTCTTCTTCTTTTCTTATTTCTGTTTCTTCTTCCAGCTTTTCTTTCAGTTTCACTTCTTTGGCTTTGTAAACTTGCCGTTTCTGTAATTTCCGGTTAAAGTACATCCATGTAAACAGGAAATAATGATAATAGTCAGGATGTATGCGGCGATGGCCCATCCGGTTGCAGCCCAATATCTATTTACATTGATGGATAACCGGGTTATTTGTTCATTTTCTTCCAACGGATAAGACGAGCGTATTTCCAGCACATATTTCCCAGGAGTGATATTGCTGAGTTTTATATGATCGTCATAATTCGTATTCCATTTTTCTTCTGTGGGTAACAGGCGATATTTCACTGTGTTGGGCGAGGTTCCGTATTTCAAATCACTTAGATAGAGAATCAAGTTGTTGTTATTGTAGTCTAAAGATAAATGTTCTATCAGGTACGCAGGTATGTCTAGGATGACTTGTCCGTTTATTTTTTCTCCTATTTCTACTTTATTGTAATTAATATCTATATCGGAGATATGGAATTGGCGGTTACTTGAACTTTCTTTTAAAGTGCGCGGTTCAAAATAGAGCAACCCTGTAGAGTTCGCCCATAGTAATTTCCCGTCATTCAGCCGACATACATCGTAATAACTCTCCGGTAATGCATAGGCATATGATGCATTGTTCTTGTTATTTAGTGTGATAAAACCAGCATTGCTTCCTAGCCAGGTATTTCCGTTCTTATCATCTATCATACAGCTTATGTGTCCGTTAGGCAAGTCCTTTTGCAAGATCATGGTAGAGGATACGGTTTTCTCTTTTCCGTCTATTTGGATAATTTTATCAGTGTACGAGATAAGCAGTTGGTTATAGTTGTTCAGATAAAGTGCTAATACTTTTCCGGGTGTCAGGTTTCTTTCCTTTTCATAACCACCAGTGAATTTTATTTGTTTCCCTTTACAGTTGGCACGGTGTATCCCTTTTTCAGTACCCAGCCACATGGTTCCATCTCCATCTTCGCATATAGCGGTTATTTTTTGAATTCTTTCGTATAAGGTTGTGCTGCTATACATTCGTGTGTCTGATGGTTATAGACCATTATCCTTTTCGGTGGCAATCCATAAATGGTTTTTGTGAGTTTTAGATATAGTTTCAAGATAGCAGCAGTTACAGCAGAGTCTGCTGTTTCGGGGGTAGTTGGTGAATCACTGTTTCACCAGTAGTAGGATTTACCCAAAGAATGTTTCCTTTGTTATCGCCGAACCATAGTCCTCCATTTCGATCTTTGTGCAGGCAATAATGATTATTCTTGTTACTTTTCTCCCATAAGGAAAAGCGCAGATTGGGGAAGATCTTATTTTCTATACTTTTATATATGCCATCTTTTTCGGTGACCAGCCAGATGTATCCATCGGCATCTTGTGCTATACCATTCACATATCTTATTTCATCGTTCAACAGGATACGGTTGATATCGTTTCCTTTGAGATTCAGTTTCAGTAATCCTCTGCCGAAAGTTCCTACCCAAAAGCACATTGTTGGATTTGTCAAAATGGATGTCGGTAATTCTGTTTTTGAGGATAGGGGTATAGTAAGAATCATGTTGGGTCAGGTCTATAATGTGGAATGGCGACTGGAGGTAGTTGTCCGTTTCAAATCTTATGGCTGACAGTGAACTCCATGTGGCTATAATGAATGTGGTTTTATCTATCTGGATAATATCGCGTATATCTTTTTTGAATTGAAGGATGACTGGCTGTTGTCATTCAGTGTGCGGGATGTTTTAGTGTTTGTATTATAACAGATGATTCCTTCGGTTTGGTCACAGATCCACACATTATTATTATATATATGTATTTTTCAATGTTGTCGGCTTTCACAATACCTAGATCGGTTCCATTTATATGCTCGCTACTTTTATCGGAAACGTTATAAAGTAAGATTTGATTCTCTACTGTCAGTGCGCATAAAATATCTTCGTTATTATAAAGTCTTAGGACTTTTGTTTTTATATCTATAAGCGGTTGGGCGGTCAGTCTTATTTCATCTGCATTTTTCTCCATCTTTAACTCTACTATGACATTGGAGGTCAAGGCATATAATTTGTCTTGCAGTACACATATATCCTGTATATCTTTCAATACCTCAGGGGGTAGGTGAGATAAGTGGCATATAGATTCCACGCATCTTGTCAAAACATGCTATTTGGTTTAAATTGGCGATATGGGACCATAGCAGATTGTTTGATGTTTCATATAAATGAGCTAAGGCACGTGGCTCTTTATCAATCAAATTGTAATTATGAAAATGTATTCCGTCATAGCGGCTCAGTCCAACATCGGTTCCTAACCATAAAAAGCCGACTTTATCCTGATAGATTCCAGTCAATGTATTGTTGCTCAATCCGTTTTGTTTGGTAAGTAGTTGGATACCACACTGGCGGAAATAACTTTGGGCATTAGTAGTTGATAGACAAAAACTACATAATAAGGTGATTATTAAAGATTTCATTATAATAAATTGTTTCACTTTTATTCCCCTGTAATCAAATTGGTCACGTACAATCTGCCTGATATTATTCCTTAATCTATTTTAGGAATTCCTACAAATATAGCAAACTATATTTTCATAACCAACTAAAAATCATAAGAATATATTCTGTTTTTAGTATCAACAGGTTCGGTGGAAATAAAGGATGGTAGGTATTTCATTCATACTGTTTTGTTTTTCCTTGATTATTAGACGATTGTATTTGAATGAAGTGCACCCCTTGTCTCTTGCTTTTTTTAAGGTATGTAGGCTAAGCTAGAAACAAGGGGGGAATGATGGTATATATTATAAAGTGATTATTGCATTATATATCATAAATTGTAGGAAAATGCAGCATCATGGTTTCGGGGATTATAGTTGCCTTTTATAGTGACAGGAATCTGCATATATTTGATTCCGTTATCTATTACTTTCATATAAATATAGCTTTGGGATTCGAATTTATAATTTTTTGTGGCATTATCGGTAGCCAGGCTAAAACCTTTAAGATACCATTTTATCAAAGAAGAAGAACATTCCGCCTGATATCCGCCATAGTACAAGCTTCCGTCACTGTAACAGTTCATATTCAGCTGGATAGTGAAAGCATATTTATGATCTATTGTTTGCTTCATTACAATTCTCAGCCATGTTTGTTCTCCTTTGGTAGCAGTTCGAATATCAAGTTCTTCTTTGAGCATCAGTATGTTTTTCGTAGGTACAGATAGAATATGGTCGGCCTCAGAAAGACTGATAGCCGGTAATTCACTTAATTTTAACTTGTCAGAATTATTTTCTTTGTATGTAACGCTTCTGGCTCCATACGTTTTTTCTAGGAGATACGTTGAAACAGAGTTTTCAACGGGGTCATTACCATCTGCAGAGCAGGATGCCAAACTCATCATGACGAGCATGGCAATTATTAAATGCATTGCCTTCATAGAACTATAATTTTTTATTGTTTTTTGATTATTTGAATGATTGACCCATTATCATCCGATACAAAAATAGGTATTCCTTTTATGTATCCAAATTATTTTCAAGCTTTTTTGATGAAAACACCCTCTTTTTGATGAAAATGCCTGCTATGTTGGAAAGAAGGGGGTGTTTGGCTATATAAGGGGCGTTTCTATCATGATGAAAGGAGTTTCACCTATGAATGGAGAAAACTCCGTTGGTGTTCCATTTGATAGTTGGAATGTTTCTCATTGAATGTATATTCTATTTTTGACGAAAATAGGAACTAGGATTGTTTTTTGTTCATTTTGCATTTTGCTGAAACTACCTCTTAATAAAGATTAATTTGCCAATATCCTGTTAAAAAATAGCCTTTACCTTTGTGAAGTAAACAATAATTTAGCTAGAAAGAATAGAATATGGTAATACGAAGATTTTTATTTTCATGGGTGTGTCTGTTGGCTTCTTCCTTATTTATGTATGGACAGATGGCTGTTAAAACTAATGTGGCGATGGATGCTGTCGCCATACCAAACTTAGGAGTGGAAGTAGGGTTGAGTAAGAAGCTTACAGTGGATATTCCGTTTTATTATAATCCCTGGAAATACAGCGATAATAAAATGCTGAAACTGGTGATGGTACAGCCTGAGTTGCGCTATTGGCTTTGTGATAAGTTCAATGGTCATTTCTTCGGTTTCCATTTAATGGGAGGAGCATACAATACTACCGGTATTGATTTGCCGTTTTCTCCTTTCGATGATTTGAAAGACTTCCGTTATAAGGGACATTTTTATGGTGGCGGTGTCAGTTACGGTTATCAGTTTGTGCTGGGACGTCATTGGAATCTGGGCGCCACCATCGGCTTGGGTTATGCTTATGTGCGTTATAAGAAATATGAGTGTGAAGAATGTGGAGATATGTTGGAGAAATCCAACAAGAATTATTGGGGTCCTACTAAGGCTGCTCTGAATCTTATTTATATATTCTAAAAATTACGGATTATGAAACTTATATGTTATATACTTCTTATATTATTGATTCCGACTATTCCGGTAGGTGCACAGACATTATCAGGTGGTCAGGTACAAGTCAGCAACCAGTCAATCCTGATTAGTGATAATGGACAGGTGATGATAGGAATGGATATCACGTTGCCGACTGCAATGGAGCTTTCTTCCAACTGTGTGGCAACTCTGACTCCGGTTTTGAAGACACAGGATAACAGTTATAACAGGATTTTGCCTGCTATTTGGGTATATGGGCGTATCCGTTCCATCGTGCAACAGCGTGAACGCAGTATTCCGTCGGATGCATATACCATTCTTCGTCGTAAGAATGGAACGGAACAGACTGTAAATTATTCAGCCCGTATTCCATACGAAAAATGGATGAATGGTGCTGAACTGGAACTGTTGGCTGATGTCCGTGGTTGTGTCAATTGCCAAAAGAAGAAAGCAGCGCCTTTGTGACCCGTGCCAATTTGGAGCGTTATGTGGTGAAACCTGCTGTGGCATTTGTTTCTCCTGCTGTCGAGGCTGTGAAGAATCGTGCTGAAGAAGGCCGTGCTTATTTGGATTTTCCGGTAAACCAGACCAGGATTTATCCTGATTATCGTCGTAATCCCTCTGAACTGGCAGCTATCAAGCGTACAGTGGATGTGGTGAAGAATGATGCCAATACTACCATTACTGAAATAGATATCGTGGGTTATGCCTCTCCTGAGGGCAGATATGCGGCTAATGCGCGTCTGGCGCAAGGTCGTGCTGAAGCGTTAAAGAACTATGTAATGAGCGAGTATGGTTTTAAAGCAGATCTGTTCAAAGTGAATTCTGTGCCCGAAGACTGGGCTGGATTGCGTGAATATGTCACAAAGAATGCTTTACCGCTGAAAGATGAAATTTTGTCTATAATAGATAAGAATGAAAACGATTATGATGTGAAGGAGGGATGCATTAAAGCCTTGGATGGTGGAAAAGTATATGCCACGTTATTACAAGATTGCTATCCGGCTTTGCGTCACTCTGATTACACAGTGCGTTATGTAGTACGCGGATTCAATGTAGAGGAAGCGAAACAGATTATAAGAACCCGTCCCCAGCAGTTGAGCTTGCAGGAAATGTTCTTGGTTGCTCAGACATACGAAAAGGGAAGCAACGAGTTTAACGAAGTGTTCGATGTGGCAGTGCGCATGTTCCCTGATGACCCAACAGCGAATATAAACGCTGCCGCTATCGAACTCCAACGAGGTGACTTGCAACAGTCAGTCCGTTATTTGGATAAGGCTGATGCACAAGCGAGTGCGACGCTGAACAACAGAGGCGTGCTGAAACTGTTGCAAGGGGATCTCGACTCTGCCGAAAGTTATTTCAAACAGGCGCAGGCCAAAGGTTCTGTTGAAGCCGGTGCCAATTTGGAAGAAATGGTCAATAAACGTAAAGATGATGCAATCTTTGGAAAATAAGACATATAGACAAACAGTACAATAAAAGATGTTAGAAGAAACTTGTTCTTTGTGAAAAGCGCAAGGTAAAATCCGGGGTAGTAGAGTCTATTCCCGGATTTTGAATTTTATGGCTATAGCTATTTATTAAACCTGATAAGTAGATACTCGCAAATATCTTTATTATTTTTTCATCCGGACAGTTACCCATATTATAGAAAAAAAGTAAGGCCACTTACTTGCTTCATGAACTGCACTTACTTTTTGGAACTGCATTATGAGTGGAATTCAGACCGGAATATTAGGTGAAATAATTGTGAACGACTCCTTAAGGAAACACCTCATTGCTGGATTTGAACCAATCTCTTTGAAGAACCTCTACTGTAGGTGCGGATTGAATCTGGCGTAGTGTAGTGGCCGTGAAGCTGAATTTCTTAGTATTTTCTCCCACTTGTCCGCAATCTCTGAATCCGCTATATTCCATGACTATCCGATACGGAAAGAAAGTACCAGATAAATAAGGAGTTTGAATGAAATGCACTTCACCAACTTCAGAAGGAGTATCAAAAGGGGGAAGCGTAACAGGAAGTTCAGTTAGACAAAAGGATGAATATTGAACAATTTAACAAATTGAAAAATACAAACATATATGGCGGCGTATTTTTTGTTATCGCTACGAAAAATATAAGTGGCGATTCTTGCAAAGTATAGGGCGTTTCATTCATGGATGAAGAAAATGCCCTTCAAAAAGACTCCAAAAGTCATTTTGTCAAAGATGCCAATCTATTTTGCCGAAAAACACCAATTAAGACTAACCTTAAAAGGCCTTTACCTTTGCAATATCAATGAACAAGAATAGAAATTACAAAAATAAAGAATTTATAAACTGAAAAACTTAAGATTATGAAGATTAAGGGTTTATTATTAGGAATGTTTGCTTGCGCCGCTTTGGTAGCATGTACAAACGATGATATTGTAGAAAACAACAATATTGAACAACCAGAAAAGGTGAAAGCTAACCTTACATTAAGTATCTCTACTTCTACAGGTTCAGGACGTGCTGCCGATGCTGAAACAGGAGATGATGTGGAAAATGGAACACCCTCGGAAGGTAGTATTAAAGATGCTGTCATTATCATTAGCCCGGTTCAGGGAAATACAGCGACAGGATTAGTGGAGTATGCTGATAATATAACTGTAACGAGTGGCGTTTACGAACCTAGCTTCCAATTGAACCAAACAGGTAGTTATAATGTATTGGTTATTTTGAATCCTTGTGCAGATATAGCAAATAAGGCAAAAGAAACAAGTGCAACAGCTGCTGGTGTATATGAGTATGTTACAAATTATTCTATTACCGCAGGAAGCTCTAACGACGCATCTGTTGATGTTGTTACGAAAGGTGCATCGGCAAGAGATCATTTTATGATGGCTAATAGTGAAGCGGCAATGGTAAATATCACAAGTCAGGACCCTACACAACCTATCATTCAAGCCATAAGAGTGGAGCGTGTGGTTTCCAAGATAACATTTACACCGAACAATAATGACAATAAATATAATGTAAAGGTTAAAGTAACCACTATCCCTACGGTAACCACTGACGGATGGTTGAAAACAACAACAGCTGATAAAACCAGCTACATTTATATCACTAAATTGAACAAGGCTTTACTTGACGCTGATAATGCAGAAATTTGGGTTTTGCTAAATGGTGGAAACGAAACGGGCAGATATCAGTTGGAGTCAACTCTTGATAATAAATATAAAGGTAATGTTAAACAGAATGAAACAACGACTTCAATAGAAGCTCCTGTATTTGTAGCAACAGATAGAACGGGTGCTTTCCATTATGAAAAAGGAACTTCTACAACAGCAGAGGAGACATGGACTGTGTATTTGGATAAATATGCTATGGTGAACTTGTCAAAAACCGTTTATGCGGTAAGACATAAGACCAGTGATTGGAGTACCATCTCTCCATTTGGTACATTGACTAATAGTGATTATTTGGTAGATCCTAAGTCAGTGGACAAGAATAGCGTGACACTAACAGACGGATTGTGGGCTGATGGAGATAAAACAGCTACAGATTATTTCTTCAATACAGTAGGTGAATTACAGACTTCACAGGATATTTATAACAATGCTTTCTTGAAGGACCTTCCTAAGTCAAGTGATGTTGAAATTGGTGAAATTGCACAATCTAACGATGCATTCCTGACTTATTGCCTTGAAAATTCAGTAACAAAGGATCACCAGCAAAAAGGCGTGGTAACAGGTATTGTATTCCGTGGCGAAATCTTGGATAATGAGGGTACTAATGTAGGTACCATATATAAATATGCCAATCAGTATTTCCGTTCAATGGATGCTTTGAAATCTGTTTACCCGGCTTATAAGGCTGAGAATTTGGTAACTTATACAGATGGATATTGTTATTACTACGCACCTATCGAACATTTCAAAGGAAACGAAAACAATATGCAATATGCTATCATGCGTAACAACATCTATTCATTGAAGATTGGAACTTTCAAGGAAATCGGCAGCTCGACAATTATACCGGAAGATGGTGGAACAATAGACGATGAAAGTGCATACTTGAAACTGACAACTACAATAGCTCCTTGGATTGTACGCTTTAACACTGTTAATTTCTAATTAATAACCCTATTATATAAGCAGGAGAGGAGTGTTCCTCCTCTCCCTGCTATTCTCTTTAATATTCTAACATTAAAAAACAAAAGCATGAAAACAGTAAAAACATTCGCCCGACAACTCTCTTTCAGCCTAATGATGGCGATGACATTGGGAAGTGCCATTGTGTCGTGCGGCAGCATACTCGATGAAGAAGATGTGGATTGCTCTGTAGAGTACAGAGTGAAGTTCAAATATGATTATAACATGAAGTATGCCGATGCTTTCTCACGCGAGGTGGGGACTGTTACGCTTTATGCTTTTGACGATAACGGCAAATTGGTGTATCAGAAGACGGAAGAAGGTGACGTTTTGGGTGAAGACGGATATACCATGAAAGTAGATTTGGAACCAGGTGACTATCATCTTATCACTTGGGCGGCTTGAATACGAGCTTCATTTCTCGGGTACCTTTGGGTTACCGCGGGAGAATCCTCGATGGACGAGCTGCAATGCAAGATGGACAGAATGTACAGCCGTGCGGAAGACGGAACGGCTATCGTTAACAGCAAGCTTTCTTCGTTGTGGCACGGCGAAGTGACCAAGCAATCCTTTTCCAGGGCTGCCACCTCGCAGGTGGTGACAGTGCCGTTGGTGAAGAATACCAACAGCATTCGCATCATTCTCCAGCAAATGGACGGAGTGACTGTAGATGTCGATAACTTTGAATTCACGATTACGGACGACAACGGCCTGATGAACTATGACAACAAGCTGTTGAAAGACGAAACATTAACATATTATCCCTATTACCGCGTTCAAGGAAGCACGGACATGGACACAAAAGGCGCACGTGCCGAGGGCGATACTGAGGATAGCAATATCAGTGTGGCCATTGCCCAGATTACCGTAGGCCGACTGATGGTGGATCAAAATCCGCGCCTGTCCATCACCAACAAGGATACGGGCGAGACCGTACTTTCCATCCCCTTGGTAAAATACCTATTGCTCACCGAGGCCGAAGGTCACGACATGACCCAGCAGGAATATCTGGATCGTCAGGACGAATACAACATGACTTTCTTCCTGGACGAGAACATGAAGTGGATTAACACCAGCATCATTATCAATGACTGGGTGGTACGCTTCAACGAGATGGATATGTAACAACGAACAAAAAATAGAATCTATGAAAAGATGGTTATCATATATACTAATGGCGGTGCTCTGCGGCTTGTACCTATCGTCGTGTGCAAAGGACGAGGAGGTGGCAAAGGCTACGGATGGCGGGAAGGTACCGGTACGCCTTACACTGGCATTCTCCAATTTCGGCGGACGGGCCGCAAGCGAACCAGGTGATTTAGATTATACCACAGTGGAACAAAGTGCCATGACTGCGGATGATGTATATGTATTGGTCGTTGATGCAAATGATAACTTTTTGTATCAAGTACAGGATTTGAAACTAGGCAATCCTGTTGAAGGTGACAACTATTATACTCGTCAGCTGGAAGGAACCATGTTGAGAACGGTCGGCGGCGAACAAGTGAAACTGGTTGTTTTGGCTAACTTGAAAGACAATAAGATAGCGTCTTATACGACCGGAGCGGCTATACGTAATTTTCTGGAAACAAAGAAAGGAAGTAATATCGCCAAAGTTTATAAGAATTGGTTTATCATTATGGTGGATCTACGATACCTTGGAAACTTGCAGAAAGAGCTATCCCGATGTGGGGAAGCAGCAATTTGACAGCTGTACCCGGTACGGGAGTGGACTTGGCTTGCAACCTTTATCGTGCTGTAGCAAAGGTGGGCATTTGGGTGAATATGCAGGATGGATATCAAGGATTCACTATCACAAAGATAATAGTGAACAATGCCAACGACAAAGGCTATTGTGTTTCAACGGAAACTCCAAATCCGGTGGAAACGGTTCAATATATATATCCTTCTATTCCTGCCGGAGCACAGAATCAGACTATTACTTATGACGGCTTGCAGGTGACGACAGCATATGAAAATGAAATTTATCTGCCGGAAAAGGTGAATACTACAGGTGGGAATGAAATTTCATTGACGGTTCATTATACCTATCATAACAAAGCCAAAGTGGGAACTATTAAATTCCGGACGAATGGAGATGGAGATATATTTGATGTAATCCGTAACCATTCATACCTGTTCAATATTAAACTGAGTACGATCGAGATAGATGCAGAACTTCAATATCAAGTAATGGATTGGACAGAGGTTGATAATGGCGAATTGGATTTTGGTGACGGTGGCGGTGATGTAAGAAAATAATCTGTGGAGGATACTATATATGAAAATAAACTGAAATATATGGCGCTTTGCCTTTCGTTACTGATAGGCGTGGGGGCTTGCTCGGAAGAGGAAATAGCTTACTCTGCCGGTGAAGAGAATAAAGAGGTGATTTTGCAGTTGAATTGTCTGTTGCAGACCAATCAGGAAGTGATTGTTTCGCGCGCCAGTACTGCTGAAAACAGGTTGAATGATTTACACTTTTATGTGTTTAATGCGGCAGGAGAACTGACAGGATATAAAAAGCTGGTGGCTACAGAGTCGAGTCCTATACCGACTCCCGGACCGGAAACCGTTACTGTAAAGGCAATAACCGGTGAAGCGTATATCTATGCTCTTGCCAACTTGAACAGTACAATTTATTACTTGGATGACGCAGACAAAAATAAATTGACGGGAATTGATGAAGCGGATGTGGCAGGTTCCTCATTGACAAGAGACGAGTTCCTTGCAATAGACTTTAAACGCCAGTATGGTAATGCCAGCCACATTATTTCCCCTAATCCTACCGACGGACAGTTCATGATGTCCGGTTATCTGAATGGGGGCAAGGCTGTTACAATTACTGCCGGAACCAATGGAGCCGGTGTTATAAGCGAAAGCAACGTTATAAGACTGTACAGAATATTGGCGAAGAATACATTTACCATCGAGGCCGGTAACGGAGTAACTTTCACTCCCAGTACGTATGAATTGCATAATGTGGCTGTCGGTGGAAAGTTGGTGAATGGTACAGCTGACGCTACTACCGCAGATGTCGAGTCATCTTATTCCGGTATGGCCGGGGAAACGTTAACTTTTTATCTTCCCGAGAATATCCGTTCCTATCGGGGAGGTGAGATAAAGATGTGGAAGGATCGTGAAACGAATACCTATACGGATGACGTGAAATCGTTCGATAATGCACCGGATAATTCTTCCTATATCGTGATTCGTGGAAATTATAAGAAAGGCACCACTATCGGGGAGGTTTCGTATGCTATCCATTTTGGCAACTTCAGTAATACCGGAAGTCTTGAAGACTTCAATATACGCCGGAATTACTCTTATAAATATAAGGTGAAAGTAAACGGTGTCGAGGATATCAAAGTGGAAGCGGAAGTCGAGGGAGACAACCCCTATGTGGAAGGATTGGTGATTGACAGTGAAGGAGGAGAGTCTTTTGATTTGGACGCTCATTATGAGGCCAGAGTGCTGACATTCTCTCGGGAAAATATAAAGACGCTGAAAGAGGCGGGAAAAGGATATATAGTAAGAATCTCAACACCTTTCGGTTATACGGAGAATTTGTATGTTACCGATGGGGGAATCTTTAATGCCGAAGGTGATGTACAATTGGCTACGTTTGATGGAGGAACAATCCGTCCGATAAGCGGGCAGAGCCTTTTTAATGGAGAGGATGATTATGGATGGCTGCATTTTGTACGCAATGTTTCTAAAAACAGAATTTCAGGACAGAGTTTAACCACCGTTGCCAAATATCCGGGTGACAATAATGAGTATGCAAATAAATATGGCGCATCTTGGGTTAATGTGTTCTTTATGTTGAAGGCATTATACGAAAATGCGGATAGCAATCAAGATGAAGTATTCTCAAATGATGGATACGCTTATTACACTTGTTTCATGGACGAAAACTATTATAAAGGGAAATCATGGACTGTCTATTCCAATTGTGCGCCTCGTACCATACTTATTGCCAATCAGTTGTCGGTGAGCACGGACAGGAAGAGTCTTTATGCAAAAGTGCGTTACAGTCTTTCTCAGCGTTCCATTACTACGTTCTATCATTTCGGTTTCAATGGTTATCCTTATGGAACGGAGAATATAACCGAGGAAGAATTGTCTACTGCTTATTATTTGAATAAGAATAATTTGGGTGAGCACAAGAATCCTAATGCTTGGAATGCCCGTAACAGTGCCGTACAAAGCAACAAGGAAAAATCATGGTATCCGGACACTAATATGATTGTACCGGCAGACGGGAGGCAACCCATGTACCAACAGGCGGTACGGGCATGTATGAGCCGTAACCGGGATTTGAATGGAAACGGCACGATTGAAGCTAATGAGGTAAAATGGTATATGGCCTCTGTTGATCAGTATCGCGGATTGTGGTATGGCGAGGGTGCATTGAATAGCGTTGACCCGGACGCCCGCTTGTTTAGGGCTAAAATGAGCACGCTCAATGATAATGACAAAGAGAATGCTAAATATCACTATTTCACGGCTTCTACCGGTACCAATAGCATTTTTTGGGCTGAAGAAGGGTTGTCCACAAGTAATAAAGAGGTTAATACCGGTTGGCAACATGCGAATTTGGTTCGCTGTGTGCGTACGTTGGCATCAGACGACGGACTGTACGAAGCGAATAAATTCTATCAGTATAGTGACAATATATTTACATTGACAGGTTTGACTGCAACCAAAGGGACTACAGAAACTATAGATATCCATTTGGAGCGTGATGAAATCAATGGATTGTCTTCACGGATACAAGTGTCTAAAGACTATCTAAAACAAAAGATGGTGGATGGTGGATGGAATAATAATTATTATACGATTAAGAATAAGAAAAGACCGGAATATGATCCTTGTAAATACTATTATGAGGATAGCGGAAAAACTGATAAAGGAATTTGGCGAATGCCTAATCAGAAAGAACTGGGTCTGATGAGCGCAAACAATCTGTTGAGTGGTTATGTTACCTGCCGCACGGACTATTCAGGAAGTAAAGCAAATGGTGCTTATAGGTCTTCTTATGGTTTTTGGTTCCAAGGAACCAATGTAACTGTCCATGCTACTGATGCTGATCTAAAAGTTCGTTGTGTAAAAGATGTTAAATAGTATGAACAACCTACTGGAAATAATGGACAAAGAATCATGTAGTAAATCGGAAGTTTATCTGTATGAAGAGGAAGGGCGCTGGTATGCTTACCATCGTTCCGCCAAATCCTTAAGCAAACTTAGTGAGGCGGCCTTGAAACTGAAAGAGGCATGTTTTTTCTACGGTGTTATGTTAGACAAGGTAGAAGTAGACCTGAACAAACTGCTGAACGGTCCGTGGTTTGTTGCCCTGTGTTCAGACACTGAGATGATATTGATTAAAAACGATTACCGCCAACTCCTATGTGAGAGGTAGTGACCATATTAGAAAGGGAGCTGAGCAATTCCGACTTGATATATATCTATTGGGAACAGGATGGAAAGTGGTATGCCTATGAACAGTCTGCTTTCTACCTGAGCCAGATGATGCTGGGAGTGTCCTTAGGGTGTTATGTCATGGAGGATACTTTGTGGCTGGCAAAAGCAGAAGTGGATGTAAGCCGGATTTCGCACGAAAATATTATCAGCTACAGCAAAACGGAATATGTATTACATTATACCCCTCACAATGGATTTCATGAGTGGCTGGCTGAGATAAAGTAATTTCGAAGTAATTTGGCTTTTCAGAGAATTCCTTCTACTTTTGTAAAAGGTGCAATGCCTAATTAAAAGCGTATGAGAAAAACTGATATATGGATCGGAGTCTTGTGCTGTTTTTGCTTATCGCTTGTGATGGCAAAAACAAAATCTCTATCTGTGAATGATGATAATAAATCGTTGACTTTCACTTTGCCGGAGGTCCCTATTATGTTGCAATCCCCGGAAGACCGGCTGAACTTTATGGTACAGCATTACTGGGATCATTTTAATTTTAAGGATACCGCCTATATTCATGTACCGGATATCACAGAACAAGCTTTGGTAGATTACATGGACTTATTGAACCGTGTGCCATCTTCCCTGTCGGACAGTTGTTTAATCCGGATTATGCAGCAGGCTTCGCAGGAGAAAAAAATGTTTGGTTATTTTGTGGAAATTTTCCGCAGATACTTGTTTGATCCGAATTCTCCCCTTCGGAATGAGGAGCTTTATGAGCCTGTCTGCCGTTTCCTGTCTGCTTCTTCGCTGACCGATGAGGCTGCTCGGAGCCGTGCCCAACATGATTTGAAATTGATTGGTATGAACAAGGTGGGCAGTATTGCCGCTGATTTTATTTATACCTTGCCTTCGGGAATGCAGAACGTATGCGTGATATCTGCACTCCTTACACTTTATTGTTATTCTATAATCCGGATTGTCATGGTTGTGCCGAAACACTGGCGACAATGAAGACCTCTGCTGTATTGAAC